>FLNY01001767.1_pt1 | contig 16786 bp, 14 predicted proteins | sample 1140381 | NCBI WGS metagenome assembly FLNY01 (sample SAMEA3878172, study PRJEB12797) | bioreactor metagenome | biome: Moose rumen | place: Sweden | collected 2011-10
ATTTTTCATATAAATAACATACTGCTCCCACAGAGGCTTATCCAAATTATATCTGGCCTCAAGCTGTTTTATAACAGCCTCATTTACAGCCTTTTCTTTATTGAAAGGGCCGCCCGGAATAGCATTCATCGCAAAGAATGTAATCAGGCTGATTACTATAATTGTAACAAATGCCAGCAAAACTCTTTTTACTACATATTTTGCCAATTTTTTATACTCCTTTTCTAAAATAACTCTAATGTGAATGTCATCCTATGCATTCACATATAAATAAAAATCCTATACTTTTTGAAGAGAGTGATATATTATCCAAGCCACTCTACATAGCCTCGGCGAGCGCGAGGAGGGAGGTGCCATGCCAAGCTTAGGAGGTACCGCTTTAGCGGTAGGTTGCCTAAGCGAAAGTATGGAAGGTGCCCTCCGGGAGCACGGTGTACTCGGAGGAGTGGCTGGGAATGTCACAATAAAGTATGACTTCTTGTGGGCCAATCAAGGAATAGGCTCACAAAAGTTAAGTAAACCGGATTTTTAAAAATATTAAAAAAACAATTATGTTTTAATAATCAAGATATAGTGTGTGCTATTTTCTTTAATACTACATTATGTTAATGCTTTATCGTATCGCCACTTTAAACAGCTAAAGTATATATATCCAACAAAAAAGGAGCTGCTATCTTTTCCAATAACAGCTCCATTGCTATTACACACTTTTATGATTCAGTTGTTGAACCTTCATTTAATTCTTCAACCTCTTCCGCAAGTATTGTATCACTTTTTCTGACTTTTGCAATACTAATTAATTTAGTATTTTCTTTTAAGTCGATTAATTTTACGCCTGATGTAATACGGCTAAGCAATGCAGTGCCTGAAACATTTATCCTAATAATGGTTCCAGCATCATTGATGAGCATTACTTCATCGTCCTTTTCTACTGCCTTTGCTCCAATAAGATTACCGGTCTTTTCTGTAATCTTGTAACATTTTACTCCCTTGCCGCCACGATGGATCGTGTTAAACTCAGTCATATATGTACATTTTCCAAGACCGTTTTCCGATACAGTCATAAGGCTTTCACCCTGTGAAATTAGCTGCATACCGATAATCATATCATCGGCTGCAAGGTTCATACCTATAACACCCATAGTGGCACGTCCTGTAGGTCGAACTTCAGTCTCGCTAAATCTAATAGCCTGACCATACCTTGTAACCATAATTACATCTTCGTCACCGTCTGTAAGCTTAACTTCAATAAGCATATCATCATCACGAAGATTAATAGCTGTAAGTCCATTCTTTCGAATATTTTCATATTCAGTTATTTTTGTTTTCTTTACGAATCCATCTGCGGTAGCCATAAACAGATATTTGTCATCGCTATAATTTTCTACAGGAATCATAGCTGTTATCTTTTCATCAGGCTGCAACTGTAAAATATTTACAACTGCTATACCTCGGCTGGTCCGGCTGCTTTCAGGTATCTCGTAAGCTTTTATTCTGTATACCCGACCCTTATTAGTAAAGAATAGGAGATAATCATGGGATGACATCATCAACATCTCTACCACATAGTCGTCGTCAATAGTATCCATACCCTTGATTCCTTTGCCACCTCTGTGCTGTGTCTTGAAGTTGTCCTCATTCATTCGCTTGATATATCCTAGCTTTGTAAATGTAACAACTGTATTTGTGACCGGAATCATATCCTCCATGTTGATGTCATATTCATCAAAACCAATTGATGTACGTCTGTCATCACCGTATTTTTCTGCAATTTCTGTAATCTCAGTCTTAATTACACTAAGAAGTACTTTTTCATCTGCAAGAATTTCTTTTAATTTACCGATAAGCACTTGTAACTCATTATATTCGTTTTGGATTTTATCTCGCTCCAAGCCGGTGAGAGCACGAAGTCTCATGTCTACAATGGCCTGTGCTTGAGCATCGGAAAGACCAAAACGCTCCATTAAAGTAGTCTTTGCTGTATTGACGTCGGCAGAATTTCTGATTATCTGGATAACTTCATCAATATTATCGAGGGCTATCAGCAATCCCTCTAATATATGAGCACGCTCTTCAGCCTTATTGAGCTCGTACTTGGTACGTCTGGTTACTACATCCTTTTGGTGATTAAGATAATGCTTCAGCATTTCCTTTAAGCTAAGAATCTTAGGTTGATTATCAACCAAAGCCAGCATAATAACACCGAACGTATCCTGTAGTTGGGTATGTTTGTAGAGCTGATTTAAAATAATGTTTGGATTCACATCACGACGAAGCTCTATACATATACGCATACCCTCACGAGAAGACTCATCTCTGAGGTCTGTAATACCATCGATTTTTTTATCTTTGTGAAGCTCAGCAATTTTCTCAATGAGTCTGGCTTTATTGACCATATATGGAAGTTCGGTAACTACGATTCTGTTTTTACCATTATCCATAGGCTCTATTTCAGATACTGCCCGGACTCTAATCTTGGCTCTGCCGGTACGATAAGCTTCTTCAATACCTGCCTTGCCAAGTATCACACCTCCTGTTGGAAAATCAGGACCTTTTACTATTTCAAGTATTTCTTCTACGTCCGTATCTCTGTCTTCTTCCACCTGGTTATCTATTATTTTATTGACTGCAGCTATAACCTCACGCAAATTGTGTGGAGGTATATTAGTCGCCATACCTACTGCAATACCTGTAGTACCATTTACAAGCAGGTTAGGATAGCGAGCCGGAAGAACAGTAGGTTCTTTTTCGGTCTCATCAAAGTTTGGCATAAAATCTACGCCATCCATATCGATATCTTTTCCAAGAGTGAATTTATCATCCTTGTAATTGATACCAAACATAGTCATGGAAATCTTTGAAAGACGAGCCTCAGTGTATCGCATAGCAGCTGCTCCGTCACCATCCACAGATCCAAAGTTACCATGCCCGTCTACTAGTGGATAACGTGTATTCCATTCCTGTGCCATGTTGACAAGTGCTCCATAGATTGAGCTGTCTCCATGAGGATGATATTTACCCATTGTATCACCGACAATACGTGCACATTTTCTGTGTGGTTTGTCGGGACCATTGTTAAGTTCTATCATGGAGAAGAGCACTCGTCTCTGAACCGGCTTAAGTCCATCTCGTACATCAGGAAGTGCACGGGATGCAATAACGCTCATGGCATAATCAATATAGCTGGTCTCCATTGTTTGTTTTAGATCAACATCATGAATATTATCAAAAATTTTGTCGTCCATTTTTTTCCTTTTCTAGGGCGTAGCCCGAAAATTTTTAGATTTTAAATATCTAAGTTCTGTACGTATTTAGCATTTGCTTCGATAAACTCACGTCTCGGCTCTACTTTATCTCCCATAAGAGTAGAGAAGGTAACATTTATCTCTGAAGCATCTTCATCATCGATAACAACTCTCTTAAGAATACGCTTTTCAGGATCCATAGTTGTCTCCCAAAGCTGCTCCGCATCCATCTCACCAAGTCCCTTGTAACGCTGGATTTTATTGTTATTGTCTCTTCCGACCTCAGTCAAAATTTTATTTAATTCTTCATCAGAATATGCATACCATACCTTTTTATTTTTCTCCAACTTATAGAGTGGAGGAGTAGCAAGGTAAACATAGCCTTGCTTAATAAGCTCAGGCATAAATCTATACAAGAATGTAAGCATAAGAGTTGCGATATGAGCACCATCAACATCGGCATCAGTCATGATGATTATCTTGTGATAACGAAGCTTTGTAATATCAAAGTCTTCATGAATACCTGTACCAAAAGCTGTTATCATGGCTTTTATTTCGGCATTGCTATATATTCTGTCTTCACGGGCCTTTTCTACATTTAGTATCTTTCCACGGAGTGGCAAAATTGCCTGTGTGGCTCGACTTCTTGCAGTTTTTGCTGATCCTCCGGCGGAATCTCCCTCTACGATAAATATCTCACAATTTTTAGGGTCTTTATCTGAACAATCAGCTAGTTTTCCAGGAAGTGACATACCTTCAAGTGCTGTTTTTCTTCGAGTAAGATCACGAGCTTTTCTAGCTGCTTCTCTTGCTCGCTGCGCAAGCAGCGATTTTTCGCATATACTTTTAGCAATATTAGGATTCTGCTCTAAAAACCAGGTAAGCTGCTCTGAAACTATTGCATCAACAGCTCCTCTTGCCTCAGAATTACCAAGCTTTTGCTTTGTCTGACCTTCAAACTGCGGTTCCTCTATCTTGATAGATATAATAGCGGTAAGTCCTTCACGAATGTCATCACCATCAAGCTGTGGATCGCTATCTTTTAAAATCTTATAGTCTCTGGCATATTTATTAAATACTTTGGTAAGTGCTCCTCTAAATCCAGTAAGATGTGTACCACCTTCAGGTGTAACGATATTATTAACATAAGAGTAAGCCTGATCCTGGTATCCATCATTATGTTGCATTGCAACTTCTACATAGATATTATCTTTAGTACCCTCACAATAAATAACATCTTCATAAAGAGCTTCACTACTGCGATTCAAGTATTGGACAAATTCTTTTATACCACCTTCATAGTGAAAACTTTCTTCATATGGCTCATCACCTCTTGTATCTGTAAGAGTGATACGAAGCCCCTTTGTTAAAAATGCTGTTTCACGAAGTCTTACTTTTAAGGTCTTATAATCAAATACTGTGGTCTCAAATATAGTATCATCAGGTAAAAATGTTACCTTTGTTCCGGTCTCATTTTCATTACAGGTACCGATTTCTTTGAGAGGATACATTGTTTTGCCACGCTCATAGCGCTGCTTAAAAATCTTTCCATCTCGCTTTATTTCTACTTCTACCCAATTAGAAAGTGCGTTTACTACAGAAGCACCTACACCATGAAGTCCACCTGATACCTTATATCCGCCACCGCCAAATTTTCCTCCGGCGTGGAGTACAGTAAATACAACTTCAACTGCAGGAATACCGGCTTTACTGTTGATTCCTGTAGGTATACCACGTCCATCGTCTACTACTGTAATGGAATTATCAGAATTGATAGTTACCTGAATATGAGTACAAAAACCTGCCAAAGCTTCATCCACTGCATTATCAACTATCTCATAAACCAGATGGTGAAGTCCTCTTTCAGATGTTGAACCTATATACATACCAGGACGTTTTCTAACCGCCTCGAGTCCTTCCAAAATCTGTATCTGGTCAGCACCGTATTCCTGATTAACTTCCTTGCTCATTTAGTTCCTCCGTTATCATATTTATAGAACCATTTGTTACTTTATAAACCGTGTTTAACTTAAATCTGTTTTTTACAAATTCATCTATACCTGTACAGGTGATGATTGTCTGTGTATCCAGTAAATTATCTAACAGATAACTTTGACGATTCTTATCAAGTTCGGATAATACATCGTCTAAAAGTAAAATAGGCTTGTCATTTATTGTATTTTCAACAAGCTTTATCTCGGAAAGTTTTAAAGAAAGGGCACAAGTACGCTGTTGTCCTTGACTTCCAAACTTTCTGATATCGATGCCATCTACAGTTATTTTTATGTCATCCCTGTGAGGACCCACTGAAGTCTGGCAAAATCTCATATCTTTTTCTTTATTTTTAACAAGCTCATCTAAAAAGAAAATATCCTCAATATTTGGCTCATAACTTACGTTTATATTTTCTTTTTGACCGGTAATTTTTGAATGAATATCTTTGACAATTATATTTATGTCATTAATGAATTGTTGTCGTCTTAAAATTATCTTTTTTCCATAGGAGATAAGTTGTTCATCCCATATTGGTAAAGTATCTTTTAAGTCAGGTTTGAAAACCATCTCTTTTAAGAGTGCGTTTCTTTGATTAAGTGCCTTATTGTAATTTGATAAATCAGAAAGATAGATTTTATCAATTTGGCACAACTCTACATCCATAAATTTTCTTCTTTCAGAAGGTCCGTTTTTAATTATGTTTAAATCTTCCGGAGAAAAGAAAATAATGTTGATAAGTCCGAATAAATCAGCTGCTTTTTTAATAGGCACCCTATTGATGGCTATTCCTTTTGATTTATTTTTTTTAAGGTGAATATCAATCTGATATTCTCTATCATTTTTAAAAACTATAGTCTTTATATGACTTTCATTTTTATCAAATTTTATTATTTCTTTATCTCGACTGCCCTTGTGTGATTTTGTGGTACCACTTAGATATGCAGCCTCTAATATATTCGTTTTTCCTTGAGCATTGTCACCGAATAGAATAGTAGTATTGTCATCAAAACTTATATTCAATGAATCATAATTTCTAAAGTTTTCAAGCTCAATGGATTTAATTTTCATTTGTAACTGTTACGCTTTCTCCATTAAATTCGACCACATCTCCCGGATATATTTTCTTTCCGCGACGAGTCTCTACTTCACCGTTATATTTAACCAGTCCTTCCTCTATGACTTCCTTTGCCATAGCACCTGACTCTACCATATTTGAAAGCTTAAGTAACTGTCCCAATTTTATAAATTCATCTTTGATTTGAATTTTTTCCATTAGTTTGCTCCCGGATTGTTAAAATTTACAGGAAGAACTATATAGATAAATGATCCATTATCATCCTTTATGAAACATGGATTTTTAGCATTTAACATGAATAGATTAATTTCCTCTTCATCTATTACCTTAAGGGCATCCATTACAAACTTAGGATTAAATCCAATCATAATATCCTTACCCTCTTTGACTATATCTATATCCTCATTCATTGAACCTATAAATGATGAAATAGAAAGAGACATTGTTGAATCTACAGCGTTAACTATAATAGGTTTTTTATCTCCTTCATTTACGAGAATAGTAGCTCTGTCGATACACTCAAGGAATTTTCTCTTATTAATTTTAATTTTTGTCTCGTAATCTGCTGATAGCATTTGCTCTATTTTGAAAAATTCACCTTCGATAATACGGGAAACTACTGTGGTCTGCTCAAATTCAAAAATTACATGATTATCGGTAACAAATATATTTACCTCATCATCAATACCACCTTCAATAATTGATACAATTTTACTTAAAGTCTTTTTTGGAATTACAACTTTTACATCATTTGCAGGATTTTTAAGCTCTACATTTCTGATAGATACTCTGTGTCCATCAAGAGCCACAACTTTTAGCTTGTTATCTTTTATTTCTAAAAGCTCACCTGTCATCATCTTATTATTTTCATTATCAGCGACTGAGAAAATTGTCTGTCTGATAATATCTCTAAGAGTAAGCTGAGAAATAACAATAGGCTGGTTTCTTGGAATAACAGGTATATAAGAAAAATCTTCTCCTGATTTGCCTACAATATCAAACTTAGCCTTTTCACAAGTAATTAATGTCTTAAATGTAGCATCAGTTTCTATAGTAACTTCATTATCAGGAAGTCTTTTTACGATTTCAGAAAATTTCTTTGCATCAAGAGCTATAATACCTCTTTCAGATATATTTCCCTCTACAATTGTCTCTATTCCTATTTCCATATCATTAGCAGTGAGTTTTATTTCTCCTGATGAAGCATCAATAAGAATACATTCAAGTATAGCCATTGTAGTTCTTGTAGGAACTGCTTTTGATACTATATTTACACCTTTTAGTAAATCAGCCTTTTGACAAGTAATTTTCATTTGTGTATTCCCTTTCTTAAAATAAATAATATAAAAAATATATTCTAAGTATTATTCTTATAGCATGTTGATTTGTATATAACTGTGAAACCCTGCTATTTATACGTAAAACCTAAAAAAATAAATCATGAAAATCTGTGAATTTATTATTGATAATGTATGGATAAATTGTGAATAAAAAATGTCTAAATTTTCAAATATTTACCTTTTTAGCCTTTAATAAACAAGGTTTTAACAATTTATCCAAGAGGTTATCAACATATTATTAACATTAATTAGGATTGATTTTTTTCTTTATTGTCTCTACCAGGTTTTTAGTATTTTCATCTTTATCAATTTCGTCTTCGATTTTGTTGGCTCCATGAATGATAGTAGAGTGATCTCTTCCTCCAAGTAAAAGTCCAATAGCTTGTAAAGAAGAATCTGTCATTGTATTACATAGATACATGGCTATTTGTCTAGGTCTTACTACATTGCTTGATCTGTTTTTTGAAGCCATCTGATCTACTGTTATATTGAAGTGTTCTGCTACTACTTCAATAATAAGCTGCGGTGTTATCTCTCTTGAAATATTTGGTGATATAAAATTCTGTAACTCTCTTTCAGCTATTTCCATTGTTATGTCGATTTTTTCAAGTCTTGAAAAAGCTATGAGTTTATTAAGAGCACCTTCTATTTCTCTAATGTTTGATTGAATATTTTCAGCTATATATTTTCTTATAGATTCATCTAAGTTGAAGTTTTTCTCTTCAATTTTTTTATTAAGAATAGCCATACGTGTTTCATAATCAGGATATCCAATATCTGCCATAAGGCCCATATCGAATCTTGATTTGAAACGATCATCCAAGGTCTCCATATCTTTTGGTGGTTTATCAGATGAAATAACTATCTGTTTACCCATAGCATGAAGTGCATTAAAGGTATGGAAAAATTCTTCCTGAGTAGATTCCTTTCCTATAATAAACTGGATATCGTCTACCATAAGAACATCTACTGTTCGATATTTATCTCTAAATCGCTGCATTGCTGTAGCATTATTTGCTGTTCTTAAGTTTTCAATAACTTCGTTTGTAAATTCTTCTGAAGTTACATATAAAATATGAGTATTAGGATTTTGATTCTCGATGTAATTACCGATAGCCTGCATTAAGTGAGTCTTACCAAGTCCCGGCCCGCCATATATATAAAGTGGGTTATAAAACTCTCCTGGTGATTCGGCTACTGCAAGAGCAGCTGTCTGTGCAAATCTGTTATTTCGTCCTACGACAAAATTGTCAAATGTAAATCTAGGATTGATACTTGAATTACCCATTTTCTTTTCATCAAATGGGTGTGTTTCTTCTATATTTATAATTCCATTATTTTTTTCTTTTGTAATTTGATTTGCATTGTCTTGAGATATAACTAATATCTCATCTAATTGTATTCCTGTTATTTCTGCTATTGTTACTTTTATTGGTGTTGCATATTTTCTGGTGACATATCCAAGAGTCATTGTGTTTTGGTCACCACTGTATGTAAGATATAATTTATTGTCTTCTATTTGAAATAAATTAAGAGGTTTGATCCAAGAATCATAAGATACATCTGTTATCGCGTATTCATTTTTTAAATAGGTAAGAATTTCATCCCATTTTTTAACAATTTCTTCCATATATTTTCCCTTTTATCCACAATTTAAACTATTTTATATTCTAAACTAAAAAAGGCTTTTTAGCAATATTTTAAGCTAAATGGTGTAGGGGATTGTTTAAGAGCTAAAATGGCTTATTTTCTAAATTTGAGCCTGTAAATAAGGTGTTGTTATTTATCCACATGTATTTATATTAGATATAAACATTATTTTACCTTATTTTCTCTATTATACAAACTATTTTGTGGATAATTGTTTACATTTTTTTATTTATCCACAAAGTTTTCCACAGGCTGTAGATAACATAAAATTTTTTTTATTTTATATTCCACTATATTTTGTATTAATATAATTTTTATTTTTAATATCTTGTGTTTTTAAGTTATCCACACTGTTTTAACTCTAAGAATTAGACGTTTTTTTATTGACTTTATAGGCTTTTCTTATTATAATTTCAACTGATGTTTTCTCATAAAGAGGAGGTGGATATATTATGAAGATGACATATCAACCAAAAAAGAGACAGAGATCCAAAGTACATGGATTTAGATCTAGAATGAGCACAGCAGGTGGACGTAAGGTTCTTGCAGCTAGACGTGCTAAAGGAAGAAAGAAATTATCAGCTTAGGCCACAGACCATGTGGTCTTTCTTTCTATTTAAAGGAAAATAATTGTTATGGAATTTAGTGAATCTCTAAAAAAGAACAAAGACTTCACAACTGTATATAAAAGAGGTGTGTCTAAAGCTAACAGACAACTTGTTATGTATATTTACCATAATAATTCAGATCGAAATCGACTTGGAATTTCAGTTAGTAAAAAGGTTGGAAATTCAGTAGTTAGACATCATTTGACGAGACTGATAAGAGAAAGTTACAGACTAAATGAAGAGATGTTCAATAGTGGTTTGGACATTGTAGTCGTTGTGAGAGAAGCCGCAGCTTCCGCTAGGTTCGATGAAATACAAAAATCATTGCTTCATCTTGCAAATCTTCACAAAGTAACTCGTAAATAATTGGAATTTGGTGTTTCTATCAATGTTGAAGAAGCTTTTTATATTTTTGATTAAGTTCTATAGAAAATATTTATCTCCACTTAAGACTACCAAGTGTCCTTATTGTCCTACTTGTTCCGAATATGGACTTATAGCCGTTGAAAAATATGGTGCTTTCAAAGGTGGAGCTTTGGCTTTTTGGAGAATTCTCAGATGTAATCCTTTTTCACATGGTGGATTTGACCCGGTTCCATAAACTGGAGGTTTTACATTGAGCGAATTATTATTGACCGCCTACAATGGTTCTATCCTTGGACCTATTGCACAGGTTCTTGGATGGCTTATGGACAAGATTTATATTTTCCTTGCAAACATTGGCATTGAAAATATAGCACTTACTATTCTTGTATTTACTGTTTTGATTTACATTATCATGTTTCCTCTTACCTATAAGCAGCAAAAGTTTGCTGTGCTTACTCGTAAGATGCAGCCTGAGATGAAAGCAATCCAGGATAAATACAAAAATAAAAAAGATCAGGCTTCTATGCAGGCACAGCAGGAAGAGACTCAGGCTCTTTACGACAAGTATGGTATTTCTCCTACCGGTAGCTGTGTTTATATGCTTATTCAGATGCCTATTCTTTTGGCACTATATAGAGTTTTTTATAATGTGCCGGCTTATATTAATTCTGTAAAAAATGTATTTTCAGAATTAGTTGTTGGAATTACAGGTACAGATGGTTTTGCTGATAAGATGCAGACTATTTATACAGATGCAGGTCTTAAGTTACAGACTACTCCTGATTTTACATCTAGTGATTCGACAGCAGTATCTAATTTTATAGTTGATGTTTTGTATAAGTTACCTGAGTCTGGATGGAATTCTCTATCAGAAGCTTTTCCTAATTTAACTTCATCCATTGATTCAGTTGTTGCTAAGTTAGAGCATATTAATTATTTATTTATTTTAAATATTTCTGATACTCCGCTTAATCTTATCAAGACTGGATGGGCTGCAAGTTCTAAGAATTTTGGTCTCATTATTTGTGCTTTAATGATTCCTATTCTTTCTTATTTATCACAGCTTGCTACTATCAAGCTTATGCCTACTTCTACTGATGGTCAGTCAGATCAGATGGCACAGCAGATGAAGACAATGAATCTTATGATGCCTCTTATGTCACTTTTCATTGCTTTTTCTGTTCCAGTTGGTCTTGTATTTTACTGGATTGTCGGTGGTGTTGTTCGTATAGTTCAGCAGTACTTTTTAAATAAGCATTTTGAAAAAATCGATTTGGAAAGTATTATTGAAAAAAATAAAGAAAAGGCTGCTGCTAAAGCTGAAAAACGTGGTATTCGTCAGGCACAGATATATGAAGCTGCTCGCATGAGTACTAAGAATACTTCTATGGCTGACAAGGCTAATCTTGTAAAAGCTAATGAGGAAGCTCTTGAAAAAGCTAATGAATTCAGATCTAAGGCTGTAGATGGTTCACTTGCTTCTAAAGCTAATCTTGTAAAAGAATTTAATGAAATGAATAATAAATAAAGGGGGATTATTTATAATGGAATATAAAGAGTTTAATGGAAAAACTATTGACGATGCTCTTACTAATGCAACTGTTTCTCTTGGTGTTACTTCCAGTGAGATAAAGTACGATGTTGTAGAAGAGGGTAGTAGTGGATTTTTAGGACTTGGTTCAAAGGATGCTGTTATCAGAGTTGTTATTTCTACTGATGAGAAGCCTGAAGACGTTGCCAAAGAATTCCTTACAGGTGTTTTTGAAGCTATGAATCTCGAAGTTAATATTTCTATCAAGCTTGATGAAGCTGAGAATACTTTGCTTATTGATTTAGCCGGTCCTGAGATGGGAGTACTTATTGGTAAGAGAGGTCAGACACTTGATTCTCTTCAGTATCTTACTAATTTAGCAGTTAATCGTTCTTCTGAAAATTATACAAAAGTTAAGATTGACACAGAAGATTACAGACGTCGTAGAAAAGAAACTCTTGAGAATCTTGCAAAAAATATGGCCAGCAAGGTTAAGAGGACTAAAAAGTCAGTTACTTTAGAGTCAATGAATCCATACGAGAGACGTATTATTCACTCAGCATTACAGAATGATCCTAGCGTGACTACTCATTCAGAGGGTGAAGAGCCATATCGTTATGTTGTTATTACTCTTAAAAAGTAGTTGTTGATTTTTAGGGTTAGTCTTTTTTATTTAGGCTAACCCTTTTTATTCTTTTTATAAAAGTCTTTATTTTTATTAGAGTTTTTTATAAAACGAGTAAAGTTTGGAGGATATTATGTATCAGTCAGATACAATTTGTGCGATTGCCACATCTATGAATAGCGCAGGTATTGGTATTATACGTGTCAGCGGTGAAGAATCGATATCTATTGTCGATTCTATTTTTCGTGGTAAAAATAAATTAGTTGACTGCGACTCACATACTATTCAATATGGTCATATTGTTTCTAATGATGAGATTATTGATGAAGTTCTTATCATGATTATGAAAGGTCCTCGTAGTTATACCACTGAAGATACTATTGAGATTGATTGCCATGGTGGAGTACTTATTTTAAAAAAGGTTCTTTCTTTACTTGTTGAAAATGGGTCCAGAATTGCAGAACCAGGTGAGTTTACAAAGCGTGCTTTTTTGAATGGAAGAATTGATTTATCAGAAGCTGAGTCTGTTATGGATTTGATTTCTTCTAATTCAGAACTTGCAATGAAAAATTCTATAAAACAGTTATCCGGTTCTTTAAATAAGATAATTGTTGATCTTAGAGATCGGATTTTATATGAGACGGCTTTTATCGAATCAGCTCTTGATGATCCCGAGCATTATACTTTGGATGGTTATCCTGAAAATCTTAAGGATAAAGTATTAGATATTATTAGTAAGATTAATGATTTAATAGATTCATTTAATTCGGGTCATATTTTAAAAGAGGGTATTAATACTCTTATTCTAGGAAAACCAAATGCTGGTAAGTCATCACTTCTTAACACCTTGTCCAGAAGAGAAAGAGCTATTGTTACTGATATACCTGGTACTACCCGTGATACTCTAGAGGAGCAGATTACTATTAATGGTATATCTCTAAATATTATTGATACTGCCGGTATTCGTGAGACTGATGATGTAGTTGAAAAAATTGGTGTTGATAAGGCTATTGATTCTATTGATGATGCAGATTTGATTTTGTTTGTTATCGATTCCTCTGTACCGTTAGATAAAAATGATGAGTTCATTATTGATAGGATTTCAGATAAAAAAGTAATAATTTTGCTTAATAAATCTGACCTCGTATCAATAATTAAAGAGGAAGATATATGTAAAAAATATTGTAAACCTGTGATTTCTTTTTCATCTGTCAGTATGGATGGGTTGAAGACTCTTGAATCTACTATTACTGATATGTTTTTTAGTGGACAGGTTAAAACTGATGATACTTTGTATATAACTAATAGTAGGCAGGCAGCTTGTCTTACTAATGCAAATAATAGTCTTAATCATGTTTTAAGTAGTATTGATAATTCTTTACCTGAGGATTTCTTTTCTATTGATCTTATGGATGCTTATAATTATTTAGGTGAGATTACCGGTGAGACTATAGATGATGATTTAGCTAATAAGATTTTTTCAGAGTTTTGTATGGGAAAATAAGTATTTAAAAGAGTATTCGAATGTTTTGATACTTACAAAACTGCCCATTGCCGAAGGGGATTATAAAAGGCAGTTTTTCATTTTTTATAAAGGAGTTATATATATGTCTATAGTAGAAGAAACCTATGATATCGTTGTTATTGGTGCAGGCCATGCAGGATGTGAAGCATCTCTTGCAGCTGCCCGCATGGGTTTAAATACTATTTGTTTTACTGTAAGTATGGATTCAGTTGCTTTGATGCCATGCAATCCAAACATAGGGGGAAGTTCGAAGGGACATCTCGTTCGTGAATTGGATGCTCTTGGCGGTCAGATGGGTATCAATATTGATAAGACTTTTATTCAATCTAAGATGCTCAATTCTTCAAAAGGACCTGCTGTTCATTCTCTTAGAGCTCAGGCAGATAAAGCCGCTTATTCTATGTCCATGCGTAAGACCATGCAGGATACTGATAATCTGACTTTGCGCCAGGCAGAGGTTTCAGAGCTTATTGTTGAAGATAATACTGTAGTTGGTGTTAAGACTTTTTCAGGTGCCACTTATCATGCAAAAGCTGTAATTATTTGTACTGGTACTTATCTTAGAGCCAGATGTTTGTATGGTGATGTTATTGAACATTGTGGGCCTAATGGACTTAAGGCTGCTAATCATCTAACACAGTCTTTAATTGATAATAATGTAGAATTAAACCGCTTTAAAACCGGTACTCCTGCAAGAATTGACAGTAATTCTATCGATTATTCAAAGATGGAGATACAACTTGGTGACAATCCTGTTGTTCCTTTTTCTTTTTCAACTGATCCTAAGGATGTGCAGATAGAACAGGTTCCTTGTTATCTTACTTACACTAACGAAAGGACACATGAAATTATTCGAGCAAATCTTGATAGGTCTCCTATGTATTCCGGTGTAATAGAAGGAACAGGTCCCAGGTATTGTCCAAGTATTGAAGATAAGGTTGTTCGTTTTGCTGATAAAAATAGGCATCAGCTTTTTGTGGAGCCTGAAGGTCTTAATACTAACGAGATGTATATTGGTGGAATGAGTTCTTCTATGCCTGAAGATGTGCAATATGAAATGTATCGTACAGTTCCTGGTCTTGAAAATTGTAAAATTGTCCGTAATGCTTATGCTATTGAATATGATTGTATTAAAGCTACTCAGTTAAAATCTTCACTTGAGTTTAAAGATATTTCAGGACTTTTTGCTGCCGGCCAGTTTAATGGTAGCAGTGGTTATGAGGAGGCAGCTGCTCAGGGATTAGTTGCCGGTATTAATGCTGCTCTTAAGGTTTTGAATAAAGAGCCTATGATTTTGGATAGGTCTAATTCTTATATAGGTGTTCTTATCGATGATCTTGTTACTAAAGAGACTAAGGAGCCATATCGTATGATGACTTCCAGAGCTGAGTATAGATTATTACTTAGGCAGGATAATGCAGATATTCGCCTCTCTAAAATTGGTTACGAGGTTGGTCTTTTATCTAAAAAACGATATGATCATGTAGTTGAAAAAGAACGTTTGATAGAAGAAGAAGTTGCAAGAGTTAAAGAAGTTAATATAGGTGCAAAAAAAGAGGTCCAGGATCTTTTAGAATCTTATGGTAGTATCCCTCTTTCTAATGGAACAAAGCTGGTTGATTTAATTCGCAGACCTGAGCTTGATTATGATAAGCTTGCGCCTATTGATATTGATAGACCTGTTCTTTCTGATGAAGTAAGAGAAGAGGTTAATATATATATTAAGTATGAGGGGTATCTCACCAGACAGGCTAAGCAGGTTGCTCAGTTTAAAAAATTAGAATCTAAAATTATTCCTCAAAATATTAATTATGAGGATGTTTCTAGTTTACGTATTGAGGCAAGGCAAAAGCTTACAAAATTACGTCCTGCTAATATTGGACAGGCATCTCGTATATCCGGTGTCAGCCCTGCTGATATTTCTGTCCTTTTAGTTTATTTAGAGTCTTATAAAGGTTAATTTTATGGAGAGAGATTATTCTTATTTAATTAATGTTTTAAATAATTGGCACTTTGATATATCAGATATACAGATTAAACAATTAGATATATTTTATGAGATGCTTATTGAAAAAAATAAGGTTATGAATCTTACTGCTATTACTGAGTTTGATGAAGTTATTATTAAGCATTTTGTTGATAGTTTATCTATTTGTACTGTTATGCCTTCATCTATTTCTAATGTATGTGATTTAGGTACAGGTGCCGGTTTTCCTGGATTACCTATGGCTATTGCCTATCCTGATCTTAAATTTACTCTTATTGATTCCTTAAATAAACGTATTAAATTTCTACAGGAAGTAGTAGATGCTATTGGATTAAAAAATGTCGAGCTGATTCATGGTAGGGCAGAAGAGGTAGGTCGTAATAAAAATATTAGGGAAAGTTTTGATCTAGTTGTTTCACGTGCTGTTGCAAATATTGCTACTTTATCCGAATATTGTTTACCTTTGGTTTCTGTAGGTGGATATTTTATAAGTTTTAAATCTGGTGATATAGCAGATGAGATTACTTTATCCGGTAACGCTATTAGTAAATTAGGTGGAGATTTAAAAAATCCTGTTTATTTTTCTTTACCTGATACTGATATTAATCGTTCATTTATTATCATTGATAAAGTGAAAAATACGCCAAAAGTTTATCCAAGAAAAGCAGGTACTCCAAGTAAAGAACCTTTATCATAAGATATTTATTGTAATATTTCTAGCCACTTTACCAAGTGCTCCGTGCTCCCAATGTAAGCTCCGCTTACTAGAGCAACATTTTCCTGCGCAAGCTTGGAAAATATTACTCATTTCCCGGAGGGCACCTTCCATACTTTCGCTT
>FLNY01001624.1_pt1 | contig 16760 bp, 12 predicted proteins | sample 1140381 | NCBI WGS metagenome assembly FLNY01 (sample SAMEA3878172, study PRJEB12797) | bioreactor metagenome | biome: Moose rumen | place: Sweden | collected 2011-10
TGATTTGCTGAATCCGCAGAAGAAGGCGATATCATCAAGCAGGAAGATGTCTTTGACGAAGAGGTTGTTCGGGATAGAGGCGTTAATGCTTTGCATTGACAGGTCCGAATAAGCGAAATAATGTTCGTCGTAGGTCTCGATGTAGCTTACCGTTGCTGGATAATTGTATTCACGGACGATGGTGTTGACGATATCGTTTGGATAAAAGGCTTCCGCCACATGTTGTTGTGCGAAAGCGATGCAGACAGCAGCCGACAGGACTGTAAAAGCAAGTAATCTTTTCATAGGTTCAATATTCTAGATAAGAATTATTTTACGACTAATTTATGCATAGTGGATATTCTTTTCCTATCACGTATTCCATACATGTATACTCCAGTAGGAAGTTTGCTCACATCAATCCGAATAGTTCCTTCATTCCCGTTTACGGGTGTTTCGCTCACTTTAGTTCCGCTCATGTTGTATAGAATTATGGCACCTTCGTCATATTTTAAAGTATAACGGATAGTTACAAAGTTGCTTGAAGGGTTGGGAAATGCACATAGTTTGTCCGATTCTGTGACAGCATTTATGTTCACTGGTTCGTCGATATATAAGTACACCTCGGTGCGAACGCTAGTTTCAGCAGTGTCGTATACACTGAATTTCAGAAGACATGTGGTGCTGCCGGAAGGAAAGTAAAACTCGACATGTCCATCTCCGTATTCGGAATTTGCCGTTACTTTGAATGGCGAAGACTTTAATCCTGTATTGCAATGAATGCCTGCACACATAGAGACGACCACATCTTCGGGCGAAACACTCCAACTTCCTTTCATGATACACACTCTATCAGTTGAGCCGCTGTTTACTATTGTCGGTTGAAAAGCTACTTCACGGTCGTTTGTCTGAAGGTGTACAGTATCGCCGTCGCTTAAATTTGCTCCGTTGTAAATCAGACTGATTTGTGCTTGTGAAAAAAATGCAAAACTAATTAATAATGAGAAGAATAATGTTTTTTTCATGTTTTTTTTATTTAATGTATAATTTACAAAAATATAAAAAATAATTAATTTGATAATTTTATTCTGCCATTTTTATCAATTCATCCACTACTTTTTTTACTCCGGTACCGGCTTTCTCCTGAATGATTGTAATATCTCTTGATATGGGAACTGCTTTTGGATCCACCAACCAGCACCTACTACTGCGGGGGACATAATGTATTAATCCGGCAGCTGGGTATACATTCATAGATGTCCCGACAACGACAAAATAGTCGCATTTTTCGCTGAGTTCGGCTGCCAGTTCGATATTAGGCACTGCTTCGCCAAACCAAACAATGTGTGGGCGTAACTGAGCTCCGTCGGGAGCCTTGTCGCCCAAGTAGATATCACGGTCACCGATATCGATTATCAGATTGTCGTTACGGTCGCTACGTGCCTTTGTCAGTTCTCCGTGCAGGTGCAACACGTTTGTTGATCCGGCCTGCTCATGCAGATTGTCAATATTCTGTGTTACGATACAAACATCATAATACTTCTCAAGCCTTACCAACTGTTTGTGTCCTTCATTGGGCTTTACTTGAAAAAGTTGGCGTCTGCGTTCGTTATAAAAATCCAAAACCAGCTTGGGATTGCGGATATAGGCTTCATACGTGGCTACGTCTTCTACGCGATACTGTTCCCATAAGCCGTCGCTATCGCGGAATGTGCTGATGCCACTTTCGGCACTGATTCCGGCACCAGTCAATACAACTATTCGTTTCATTTTTTTGTTTTTGATAATGTATAATAATTGAATTACATTACTTTTATCTCGGTTCGTCTATTCTTGCTTCGACCTTCTTCGGTATCATTTGAGGCTACGGGTTGAGTTTCGCCGTAGCCTTTGTAGGTAAGGCGTTCTGATGCTGTTCCGTGGGCTATAAGCCAGTCGTACACAGCTTTGGCACGCTGTCCTGATAACTTTTGGTTGAATTCTGAACCACCTACATTATCGGTGTGCCCGCCCAATTCAATGCGAAGAGTTGGGTTTTGTTTGAGAAGTTCCACGATTTTGGCCAGTTCGTATTCTGAACCATCCAGTATTTCCCAACGACCTGTTTCGAAGAAAACATTGTTCAGTGCGATGCGCTCACCAACCTCGATGGGATGCAAGGCAATGTCTACAATCACAGGTTTCCATGCATTGTAGCCACTATCTTCTTGCTTCCACACTTCGCTCTGAGAATGCAAAAGATATCCGTCAGCACTGACGTGAAAAGCGTAGACACCATCGGCAGGCAGGCTGACGATGTACTGTCCGCTTTGCGCGTCGCTCGAGGTATTGGCTACAATGCGGCCGCTAAGGATGTCGACGACTTTGATGTCTGCTGCCATCTTCCGGCTGGTTTTGGCATCGGTGACGGTACCCTTGAAACAGATGGCCACTGTGGGGCGTACATGTTCGGGCATTTCAAAACGGTAAAGATCCATCTTGCCATATCCGCCCTGACGGTCGGAGGCATAGATAGCGGTCTTGCCGTCAGCACTTACAATCAAATTGTTGTCGTCGCCTTCGGTATTGATGGGATAGCCAAGATTGTTTGGTTTGCTCCACTGTCCGCTGTTATGTTCCAGATTGGAAACGTATAAGTCGAATCCGCCCATTCCTTCAGGTCGGTTGCTGGAGAAATAGAGCGTACGGTCGTCGAAATGTATGAATGGTGACATCTCGTCATATTCTGAATTGATTTCAGGGCCAAGATTGACCGGTTCAGTCCATTTGCCGTTTTCAAAAACCGTCTTCCAAATATCCATGCCACCATATCCACCTTTACGATTACTTACGAAGTAGAGAGTCTTTCCGTCAATCGAAAAAGTCGGCTGTCCCTCCCAAGCTCCGCTGTTTACCGATGGTCCTAAATTGCGAGGTTTACCCCACGTACCACCTTTGTTCACACACATGTATATGTCGCATCGTCCGCCTCCATCATTGCGTCCGCAAGCAGTGAAGAACATAATGCGTCCGTCTTGAGAAATACATTCGGCTCCTTCGTTGTCATTGCTGTTAAGCGGTTCAGGCATTCTAGTTGCGACACCCCATTGTCCGCTAATCGAAAGACTCATATACAAGTCCTCTTCTTTGTTTGTGGTAGCTGTGGTTGAGGCCTTGCGAGGGAAGCGTCGTGTAAATACCAGCATCTCGCCGTCGGCTGTCAGTGCTGGCAGATATTCATCGTCCTTGCTGTTGATTGCCGGACCCAGATTCTGTGGGTCGAAGGGGACAGGGTGGGCGAGGGCTTCCCTGCGGAAGGTGGCTTTCTTTAGGCATTGTTGAGCGTCTGCCATTATCTCGTTTTGCCGTTTGTCAAGTTGTAAGTAAGTCTCAAAGCATTTGATAGCTTCGTCATAGTTCCTGTCATATAATTCCAGTTTGCCTAAGCTCACCCAGGCAGGGGTGAAGAAGTCGCTTTGCCGCTCAACTACAGCTCGGTAGTGTTGTTTGGCTTCGTTGCGATAGCTATTGCCTACGTTTTGCATCATCTGTTCTTCGTTCTCAATACGGTCGATGTCGCTCATCAGATCGGCCAGCACCAGATGGGCTTCAATGAATCCATTATCCTCCTTTAGAGCTTGTTCTAGCAAATTTAGAGCTTCAATATTGTTGCTTTGCTGTATAGATGTTACTGCCTTCTCGTACAGTTTGACGGCTTTTTTGTTTGATGTGGAATATTCCTGCCCATAAGCTGAGGTCATCAGTCCGATGAGGAGGAAGAAAATGTATATGTGTGGTTTCATTTTCTTGAAAATCTCTTTTGTTACAATAACTTGAAAAGGGTGATTTTATTGTGTAGACGAAAAAAAGCCGTCCATACGGACGGCTACATATTGGCATATACAATGATGTCGAAATCAGGCTTATAGTCCTTTTACCAAATTGTAGGTGTCGCTGGCGATGACATATTCTTCGTCGGTGGTGACGACGACGACGGCCATTTTCGAGTCGGGAGTGGAAAGGATGACATCTTCGCCCATCACGTTGTCGTTCTTGCTGAAGTCAATCTTAATGCCAAGACACTCCATATTCTCCAATATGGGACGGCGCATAAACCAGGCGTTTTCGCCTATACCACCGGTAAATAGCAACAAGTCGCAGCCACCCATTTCGGCCATATAGCCACCGATGTATCGTTTAACTCTTTGGGCGAACATATCGAAAGCGTAGGTGGCGCGTTTGTCGCCTGCGTCGCGTCCGGCACGTATGTCTCGCATGTCCTGTTTGTCACCGCTAATGCCCAATAATCCGCTCTGTTTATTAAGAATTTTGGTGATGTCTTTCCAGTCTTTACCATTTTCAACAATTTCTTTCTTTATGAGGAATTCAATCACACCGGGGTCGACATCGCCCGGGCGTGAACCCATGAGCAAGCCTTCGAGTGGAGTCATGCCCATAGTGGTATCGAAACTCTTGCCGTGGTCGATGGCACAAATGGAAGCACCGCTTCCGAGATGACAGCTGATGATTTTCAAGTCGTTCCAGTCTCGATTAATCATCTTGGCAGCTTTTTCTGCCACGAATTTATGGCTGGTGCCGTGGAATCCATAGCGTCGTACTCCATATTTCTCGTAATATTCGTACGGGAGTCCGTACAGATACGATTTGGGAGGCAACGTACTATGGAAAGCAGTGTCAAATACTACAGCTTGAGGCACGTTTGGCAGCACTTCACGCATGGCGTATATACCGGCGAGGTTGCCGGGGGTGTGTAGCGGAGCCAAATGAGTCAAAGCCTTGATTTTTTCGATTACTTCATCGGTCACCAGAACGCTACGGTCAAACGATTCACCGCCATGTGCAACGCGGTTGCCCACAGCTCCCACTTCGTTTATGTCTTTGATTACGCCCATTTTGGAATCGACTAAAGCGTTTAAAACTATCTTAATACCGGCGGTGTGGTCGGGTATCGGCAATTGTTCGTAATGTTTTTGTCCACGATACTTATGGGTAAATTCACCCATTGCAAGACCTATACGCTCCAGTAAACCTTTGGCCATAACCTCGGCATTGTTTGCCATGTCTACCAATTGGTATTTGATTGACGAACTACCGCAATTTAAAACTAAAATTTTCATTGTTGAGATTTTATTTATTGAATTTCTTTTTTTTATGTTATTTTTTCGTTAAATATTCAGTTTTCAAAAATACAAATCTTTTCAGAATTGTCAAATTTTTTAACTTTTTCAAAAAAAAACGGGTACAGCATTATAGATTTAAATAATTTTATATAAATTTGCATTCTTCAAACAACTGTATCTTGGTATTGATAAATTAAATGTAAAATATTATGAATAAAAAGATTAAATTATTAACAAATGCTAATTCCTACCCATGGACTTTTGCTTCTGTGGGAGGTGTGACTCGTGTGACGATTAAATCGGGTGAAGATATAGCTCATCTTGACCAGCTTGACCAAAAGTTATGGACTGTCCTCAGCTGCCCTGTCAACGGGCTGGAATTCGATCCGGTTACACTTCAGTTGCTTGATGCTGATGCCGATGGAAAAATCCGCGTAAATGAAGTAGTAGATGCATCAAAGTGGTTGACTGCTATATTGAAAAACAGCGACCAACTGCTTGATGGTAGCGACCATATTGCTGTTTCGGACATTAATGGTGAAGATGCTGTCGGAGCAGAACTCGTTGCGGCTTTGCAACGGCGTTTCCCTGGGAAAGACGAGGTTTCCATGGCTGACATATTAGAGGCGAAAAAAGTTTTCGACGATAAAATTAAGGCAAAAGACGATGCCATTACGGCGGTTGTAGATGACCGTCCATTTGGTGACAATACCGATGATGCTATTGTCGCTGTCAACGCCATCCGCGATAAGATTGCAGACTATTTCATGCGTTGCAAACTAATAGCTTTTGATGAGGACTGCTCTACGGCCGTCGATGTCTCGGTGGAAAAAATACAGGCCATCAGTGGCCTTAATATGGCGAACTGCTCTGATCAGATAGCAGATTATCCTCTTGCGCGTCCCAACAAAGACGTTATCCTGCCATTGTCAACACGTATAAACCCTGCGTGGCAGGCAGCATTCAACAAGGTAAAACAACTGACGCTCGATGTTGATTATCCCAATGCCGAAAGCATCGATGAAACACAATGGAATGCTGTTGTGTCCAAGATAGATACATACGTTACAGGTCTTGCTGACGACAAGAGTGCCAAAGTGGAAACCTTTGACAAAGAGACAGCAGAAGAAGATGCCGACTTGAAGCTTGTCAACAAATTCCTGCATCTATATCGTGACTTCTACCATCTGCTAAAGAATTATGTTACTTTTGCCGACTTCTATACTCGTGACAAAAGCAAGCTGGCCGTTTTTCAGTGTGGACAATTGTATATAGACCAGCGCTGTCTCGACCTTTGCATTCGCGTAGAGGATATGAGCAAGCAGACTGAATCTGCTTCGTTCAGTGGACTTTATCTTGTCTACTGCCATTGCAAATCAAAAGTCAAAGCAGCTGAAATGGACATTGTGGCTGCTCTTACCGATGGCGATATTGACGACTTGCGTGTCGGTAAAAACGCAGTCTTTTACGACCGTAGCGGTCAGGACTGGGATGCCACTGTCACAAAAATTGTCGACAATCCCATCAGTGTACGGCAGGCTTTTTGGTCTCCCTATAAGAAACTATGGAAGTTTATCACAGACAAGATTAATAAGAACGCCGCTGAGAAGGAATCCAAGCAGATGGACAACCTTACAGCTAAGGCTGATACTGCTACCGACAATATAGGCGCAGTGCCGGCTTCTGAAGCAGCACCTGCTGCCGAGGCAAAGAAGACTCCGTTTGATATTGCGAAATTCGCTGGTATTTTTGCAGCCATAGGCTTAGCATTAGGTGCTATAGGGGCAGCTCTTGCAGGACTTGGCTCTTTCATCTTCAGTAAGTGGTACAACATCATTATCCTTCTCGCACTTATCATCGTTGTCGTTTCAGGGCCATCCATGTTCATTGCATGGACTAAACTGCGTCGTCGCAACCTTGGTCCTGTCCTCAATGCCAATGGTTGGGCTATTAATGCTCAGGTTCGCATCAATACCGCCTTCGGAGCCACACTGACTTCGCTTGCCAAGTACCCATTGGTGAAACTTCCCGATCCTTATGCAGACAAAAAGATGGCGTGCTGGAAGAAGTGGCTCATTGCAATAGTTATCCTTGCCGGCATATTCTGCGCATTATATTTCACCAACACATTGAAATACGTCGGATTGCCATTCAACAAAGAACAACCTGCCGTTGTTGAGGAAGGCGTTGCTGAAGAATCAGCACTTGCTACAGATGACGCAACCGATGCCGTCTCCACATCGGAAGACGTACCTGAAGAATAATCCAGAATTATTAATGGTAAGTCAGGTGCTGCAAATAGGCACCTGACCCTGTTTATACAGGAAGCATTATTTAAAAAAATATAAATATAAAGACTATGTCATCTTTTGCTGATCTCTCGTCGTGGGCATGGCTTATCCAACTTTTCCTTATCATAGCAGCACTACTTGTAGCCAATCTCATCCGCTGCAATGTTCCTCTTTTCCGACGCAGTTTACTCCCCTCGGCTCTTCTTGCTGGTTTGTTGATCCTTTGCCTCAAGCCACTGGATTTCCTTAACCAGCTTGTCGACAGGCATGTCATGGAAATTATTACATATCATGCCTTGGGACTCGGTTTTGTGGCAATGGCATTGAAAAACAAGAAAATCAAGAGCTCGACAACTACGATGAAAGTTGTCGAGACGGGTGCAGTGACTGCCAGCACTTATATTCTACAGGGGTTGGCGGGGCTACTGATTACGGTGCCGTTGTTCCTATGGTGGAAGGGATCGGATCTGTTCTATGCCTCTGGCCTTCTGTTGCCTATGGGATATGGGCAGGGTCCTGGACAGGCGTTGAACTTTGGTGTTACCTATACTGGCTGGGCTGCCGAGCAAGGCATTGATTTCCATGGTGCCGATTTCGGATTGAGCATTGCCGCTACAGGGTTCATCGTCGGTAGCCTGTTGGGTGTGGTCTATATGAATGTTCTGCGGCGTAAAGGCAAACTTAAAGTCGCTGACAGCACATACGTGGAACACTATACCCTCGAAGACTACGAGTCGGAAGGCGAGATACCTCATTCGGAATCAATCGATAAGCTAACGGTGCAGATATGCCTCGTGTTACTAGTCTACGGTATGGTATTCTTGCTGATGTACGGTGTGCAGCAATTGGAGCTGGGTGACTTCGGAGTCAAGACGCTGAAGCCGCTGGTGTGGGGTTTCAACTTCCTGTGGGGTACGCTATTCGGTGTGCTGGTTAAGTGGATTATTAGCCGTCTGCGCAAGAGCAATCTGATGCAACGCGAGTATATCAACAACCACTACCTTGACCGTATCGCAGGTGCTTGTTTCGATTTTATGATTGTTGCCGGTACTGCGGCCATCGATTTCCAGAATCTCCGCAACTTGTGGCTTCCGCTCATACTGGTATGCGCACTGGGTGCCGTGGTGACGTTCTGGTACGTGTTGCGCTGTTGCCGAAAACTTTATCCCGACTACACCTACGAGGCTTTTTTCTCGATGTTCGGTATGCTGACCGGCACTGCCAGCAATGGTATGATTTTACTGCGCGAGATAGATCCGCGCTTCGAGACTCCTGCAGCCAATAACCTTGTTCTTCAGACTATTCCAGCCCTAGCGTTCGGATTTCCGGTACTGTTACTGATGGGCTTCGCACCGCAAAGCCTTACCAATACCCTTATTTCAGTAGGAATAATGGTAGTGGCATTGGCTATCTTCGCAATGTTCATTTTCCGCAAACCAAGAAATCGTAAAGTAGGGAACAGGGGCAGTAATGTCGGTAAAGTGGTTGTCTTGGCTATTCTGCTTGCGACAACTGCAAGTGCGTCGGCACAAGACACCACAAAACACGTCCGCACCGGCTGGAATTTCGGTGTACTGCCCAGTGTGGCATTCGATGCCGACTTGGGTTTTCAGTACGGTGCATTGACCAATATATATTATTTTGGTGACGGTTCGACATACCCGGATTACCTGCATTCGTTCTATGCTGAGGCTGCTTACACCACCAAGCATTTTGGTATATTTAGGACTTCGTACGACTCCAAGTACCTGATTCCTAATCATCGCCTAAGTGTAGATCTTACCTATCTGCCCGACCAGATGTGCGACTTCTATGGCTTCAACGGTTACCAGTCGGAGTATAATGTTGCTTATTCCAATCAGGACGACGTGGCATACATCACACGCGCTTACTACAAATATCGCCGCGATTTGTTCCGTTTTTCGGCCGATATTCAGGGTGAAATCAGAAAGCAGTGGTTTTGGAATGCCGGTATCGGGTTGCTGCATTTTGGTGTAGGACCAGTCAATGTAGACCGGCTCAACAAGTTCACACGCGATGAGGCTGACTACTTGCCGGATACCGTCACGCTATTTGACCGTTACGTGACGCTGGGATATATAAAGCCTGGCGAAGCTTCCGGTGGAACCCATCCCTACCTGCACGGAGGCATCACTTTCGACACCCGTGACCGTCAACAGAACCCGCGTCGCGGCATACATAGCGATGTTTTTTTTACCTATTATGCAGGCATCGGAGCGATGAAGGATTACAACAATCTGAAACTGAATGCTGCTTGGCGGCATTACTTGCCTATTGTAGAGAACCGTCTGACCGTGGCATATCGTGTCGGCACGCAACTTACCCTTGCCGGCAACTGCCCATTCTATCTGAACACCTACCTCAATCAACTCTATATGCAGCGTGTTGTCTATGAAGGTCTCGGTGGTGCCAATTCGGTGCGAGGCATTATGCGTAACCGCATACTGGCTCCCGGCGTGGCTTTTGCCAACGTCGAGCTTCGTACTCGCCTTTTCAACTTCAGGGTCGGAAAGAATATGTTTTACATTGGATTGAACCCATTTGTTGATGCCGGTATGGTCTTGCAGTCTTACGATAGGGTCGTAAAAGATCCTCAACTTGTTACCGAGTCAGGACCGCTAGGTCATAATGCCGACGACGATACATATATCGATGAAAGCCTCAACGCTCCACACCTCTCCGGCGGTTGCGGCCTGAAGGTGGCGATGAACGACAACTTTGTCCTCAGTATCGACTGGGCCACGGCATTTGACAAGCAGGACAATGATAAATTTAGCAATCTCTACATAAAAATGGGGTATATGTTCTAAGACTATTCCATTTTTATTATTATTTTTGCAGTTCGTTAAAATAAAAGAATAATCTTGTAATTATGTATCGTACATATACTTGTGGTGATCTTAATATCACCAATGTTGGTCAAACTGTTACTCTTGCAGGATGGTTGCAGCGCAGTCGCGACCTGGGTGGAATGACTTTCATAGACCTCCGCGACCGCTATGGTATCACACAGCTGGCTTTCAATATGGAAACCAATGCCGAACTGTGCGAGAAGGCTCGTAAATTAGGACGCGAATACGTACTTCAAGTCAAAGGTGTTGTCATTGAACGTTCAAGCAAAAACGCCAAGATTCCTACAGGTGAGATTGAAATCGATGTCAAGGAATTGAACATTCTTAACGCAGCAAAGATACCTCCATTTACTATTGAGGATCAGAGCGATGGTGGTGACGATTTGCGTATGAAGTATCGCTATTTGGACTTGCGCCGCAATCCGGTACGTCGCAATCTGGAGCTACGCCACCGAATGGCTATACTTGTGCGTAATTACTTGAACGACCTTGATTTCCTTGAGATAGAGACACCATTCCTTATCAAATCTACTCCTGAAGGTGCACGCGACTTTGTTGTGCCGAGCCGTATGAATCCAGGCGAGTTTTATGCTCTGCCGCAAAGTCCACAACAATACAAACAGTTGCTTATGGTCGCTGGTTTTGACCGCTACTTCCAGATAGTGCGTTGCTTCCGCGACGAAGACTTGCGTGCCGACCGTCAGCCAGAATTCACGCAAATCGATTGTGAGATGTCGTTTGTGGAACAAGAGGATGTGCTTCAGACTTTTGAAGGTCTTGCAAAGCATCTGTTCAAAGAGGTGAAAGGCATAGAATTTGAGCAGTTCCCGCGTATGACGTGGCACGATGCTATGCGCCTATATGGCAGCGACAAACCAGATATCCGATTCGGTATGCAGTTCGTGGAACTCAACGATGTTGCAAAGGGCAAAGGTTTTGGTCTCTTCGATAATGCTGAACTGATTGTCGGAATTTGTGCCGAAGGTTGTGCAGAATACACCCGCAAACAACTTGATGCGCTGAGCGATTTCGTCAAGCGTCCGCAAGTTGGCGCCGGCGGATTGGTATACATCAAATACAATGCTGACAGTACATTCAAGAGTTCGGTGGACAAGTTCTACACACAGGATGACTTGAATGTTATCGCACGGAAATTCAACGCCAAGCCGGGAGACTTGATGCTGATACTCTGTGGCCCTTCGATGAAGACGCGAGTGCAACTTTGTGCTTTACGTCTCGAGATGGGTAACAGACTTGGCCTCCGCAATCCCGATGTTTTTGCGCCTCTGTGGGTTATCGACTTTCCACTTTTGGAATGGGATGACGAGACGCAGCGCTATTATGCTATGCACCATCCTTTTACAGCTCCTAAACCTGAGGATGAGGCACTGCTTGATGACCCGTCGCACTGGGGTGACATCCGTGCCAACGCCTACGACATTGTGATGAATGGTGTTGAGGTGGGTGGCGGCTCCATCCGTATCCACGATCGCACGCTCCAAAACAAGATGTTCCACACGCTCGGTTTCACCGACGAACAGGCGCAGGCCCAGTTTGGTTTCTTGATGGATGCCTTCACCTACGGTGCTCCACCTCACGCAGGACTGGCCTTTGGCTTCGACCGCCTTTGCTCACTCTTCGGTGGCGCCGACAGCATCCGCGACTTCATAGCCTTTCCCAAGAACAACAGCGGTCGCGATGTGATGAGCGGCAGTCCAAGCCCCATCAGTATGGAGCAGTTAGAAGAACTACAAATCAAGGTCGCTGTCAATATAATTATGGCAGATAACTATTTGGAAAAGCGATACGACGAGGTGTTCGGAACACGCAAGGTGACCAAGAGGGTAGGACATACCCTCGACGAACTTCTGCTCAAGAATCGCAGCACACGAGGCTATATAAAAGACTTCGTTGTTTCGCTGGATATGTTGATGCAGATTGTCTCTGTCAACACAAAAATACCCAGCGGACGCAATGCTCAAACTCTTCGTTTCTATCTTGTTACACGTGACAGTGGTGAGGCCCCTCTTGTACTCAAAAACGTCAAAATGGGTGCATTGCTTCCTGAACTGCATCTACCGCTTCCAGGTACGGAGCCGGAAGCCTTCATCATCGTTTGTGGTACAGCTTCGGAGAGCCGTATCGTAGATGTTGATTTGGGAATATCTATTCAGTCTATGTTGCTGAAGGCAGCTGAGATGGGCCTTTCAGGTCTCACTATCTTAGCTTTCAACAAAGAGAAATTGACAGAAGACCTCCATCTGCCACTTGCTCCGTTGGCTGTGATTGCAATCGGCAAAGGAAAGGAACAGTTCCGTCTTGTTCCTATACATTCTGATGAGTCGCATAGTTACTATCGTGAGGGCAGCATACACTGTGTTCCTAAGCTTACCCTTGATGACCTGATACTTCCTAATGATAACAACTGATTTTTGTAACGTCTTGACTTATAAGTTTCGTATGATTTGATAATTGAGTCTTTCAAGAAGTGTAAAAAACATTTTTTTGCTAATATTCAATTTCTTTGTATTTTTGCAATTCGCAAATGTGTGCAAAAGTTATACAATTATCCGTGTATATACTTTTGTATAAGTATATTACGCATTAATTAAATAGATAAGAAACATAGTATAATATCATGATAAATATCACTTTTCCCGATGGTTCGATCCGTCAATACGAAGCGGGAGTTACGCCTCTTGACATCGCTAAGAGTATTAGCGAAGGTCTTGCTCGTAATGTGCTATCAGCCAAAGTCAACGATAATGTCGTTGAACTTTACCGTCCCATCAACAGCGATGCTACAGTTCAATTGCTGACCTGGAACGATGAAGAAGGTAAGCATACCTTCTGGCATACTTCGGCTCACCTTCTCGCCACGGCTCTTCAAGAATTGTATCCCGGCATCAAGTTCGGCATTGGTCCTGCCATAGAAAATGGTTTTTATTATGACATTGATTTCGGCAACTATGAGGTCTCATCGGAAGACTTTCCTAAGATTGAGAAGAAAATGTCGGAGTTGGTGCAGGCTAAAACACCTATAACCCGTCGCGAGGTGTCGAAAGCTGATGCACTTAAAGTGTTCGGTGAACGCGAGGAGGTGTACAAAGTGGAGTTGATCAATGATTTACAGGATGGTACTATCTCTTTTTACGATAGCGGCAATTTTACAGACCTATGTCGTGGACCTCACTTGGTCGACTTCAGTCCCATCAAGGCTATTAAACTCATCAATCTTGCCGGTGCTTACTGGCGTGGTGATGAACATCGTCCACAGTTGACCCGCGTCTATGCAATCACCTTCCCCAAAAAGAAAGAGCTAGACGAATATTTGACCATGTTAGAAGAAGCTAAGAAACGTGACCATCGTAAGCTTGGTAAAGAATTGGGTCTCTTTATGTTCAGCGATACCGTCGGCAAAGGTCTCCCCATATGGCTTCCTAAAGGTACGGATCTTCGTCTGCGACTTCAGTCATTCCTTACAAAAATTCAGAAACGTTACGGCTATAAGCAGGTTATAACTCCTCATATCGGCGGCAAGCAATTATATGTCACCAGTGGACATTGGGATCACTATGGAGCCGACAGTTTTCGTCCGATTACAACTCCGGAAGAAGGAGAGGAATATCTGCTTAAACCGATGAATTGTCCTCATCATTGCATGATTTTCAAGAATGAACCACATTCATACAAGGATCTTCCCTTGCGCATTGCCGAGTTTGGGACGGTATACCGTTACGAACAGAGTGGCGAATTGCACGGTCTTACCCGCGTACGTTCATTCACGCAGGACGATGCACATATCTTCTGTCGTCCGGATCAAGTGAAAGAAGAGTTCATCAAAGTGATGGACATAATAGAGATAATATTCAAAGCTCTCAGTTTCGAGAATTTCGAGGCTCAAATATCTCTGCGTGACCCAGACGATAAGACAAAGTATGTAGGCAGCGATGAAAACTGGGCTAAAGCAGAGGCTGCCATCATAGAGGCCTGCAAAGAAAAGAACCTTCCTGCTAAGGTAGAATACGGCGAAGCCGCGTTCTATGGTCCAAAACTCGATTTTATGGTTAAGGATGCTATCGGTCGTCGTTGGCAACTTGGAACCATACAGGTGGATTATAATCTCCCGGAACGATTTGAGTTAGAATATATTGGAAGCGACAATCAAAAACATCGTCCGGTTATGATACATCGTGCTCCATTTGGCTCGATGGAACGTTTCTGTGCTGTCCTTATTGAGCATACGGCAGGCAAGTTTCCTCTGTGGCTTACTCCAGAACAGTTTATCATCCTGCCGGTCAGCGAGAAATACGTAGATGATGCCCGTCGGATGCTGTCAACTCTTGAGGAGAAAGAATTACGTGGCACCATTGACGAACGTAGCGAGAAGATTGGTCGAAAGATACGCGATGCCGAACTTGGCAAGTACCCGTTCATGATTATCTTGGGTGAGAAAGAAATAAACGACGGTACTATTTCAGTTCGCCGTCAGGGAGCCGGAGACCTCGGTGCCATGACACCGGAGGCTTTTGCCGCTCTTATTAACGACGAAATCAGTAAGGTAATGTAATTTATATCGCAGATTAGTCTGTAAGAAAGGAAAATAAAATAGATAGTTTATAGATTATTAATTATTAATTTTTAGTTATTTGGCAGCACCAGTAAAACCTTTACCATTCAACAACAGTCAGCGTAACCGCGGACCTGTGAAAAAAGAACCTGATCACCGCATCAATGAACATATCACCGCACCGGTAGTACGTGTGGTGGGCGATGGTATGGAACCGAAAATCTATGATACGCGTGATGCTCTGCGTATGGCTTACGACCAAGGACATGATTTAGTCGAGATATCTCCCAACGCTCAGCCTCCAGTATGTAAAATCATCGATTACCAAAAGTTCACTTATGAACTGAAAAAGAAAAAAAAGGAGATGAAAGCCAAGTCGAGCAAGGTGGTGATAAAGGAAATACGCCTTAGTCCTCAGACCGACGACCACGACTTCGAGTTCAAACTCAACCATGCTATCCGTTTTCTCAAGGAAGGCAATAAAGTCAAAGTCGACATCTTCTTCAAAGGTCGTTCAATACTCTACAAGGAGCAGGGTGAGGCTCAGTTGCTCAAGTTCGCTGAGGCACTGCTGGAATACGGTAAGCCGGAGCAGATGCCTAAATTGGAAGGCAAACGTATGCTGATGCTCATTGCCCCTAAAAAATAGAAAACAGTCACACTATCCATATTAGTTTATCAAATCTAAAAACAGTAAAGTAATGCCTACATTAAAAACTAAGTCAAGTGCCAAGAAGCGTTTTGCTTTCACCGGCACTGGGAAGATCAAGAGAAAGCATGCTTACCACAGTCATATCCTCACCAAAAAGGAGACGACACAAAAACGTAATCTCGACCACACCACCACGGTGAGTCGCGACGACGAAAAACGTGTAAAACGTATGCTTTTAGGTAGCGGTATGTAATTCATCACCGCTTAACGGAGTTATTAACCATTGTTTACAGCACCAAAGAGTGAGTGTTTTTTTGAGTTGGAATTATTCAGAAATTCAAAACCAACATCTCGCCGCTGAAACGAAAAAAAATTAAATTATGCCAAGATCAGTAAATGCAGTTGCTTCAAGAGCACGCAGAAAAAAAATCCTCAACCGCACCAAAGGTTATTGGGGCCGAGGTAAAAACGTTTGGACAGTAGCCAAGAACAAGTGGGAAAAAGGTCAGACTTATGCCTACCGCGACAGAAAAAACAAGAAAAGAGAATTTCGTGCATTGTGGATTAACCGTATCAATGCCGGTTGCCGTATCAACGGAATCTCTTATTCTGTTTTTATGGGCGAATTGCATAAAAACAACATCGAACTCAACCGTAAGGTGTTAGCCGACCTCGCGATGAACAATCCGGAGGCTTTCGCCGCTGTTGTTAAGATGGTGAAAAAATAATGTTTAACCTGTAAAATCTTATAAGTCATGGGAAAAACTGAATTAATGCAATATGTGGAAGATTTGGTCGAACGCAAAGCGTTCCCCGAATTCAAGGCTGGCGACACCATCACTGTCCATTATAAAATCAAGGAAGGCAACAAGGAACGCATCCAGAATTTCCAGGGTGTGGTCTTGCAGCGTTCCGGAAGTGGTTCTACTGAAACCTTTACTGTCCGTAAGATCACTAACGGCGTCGGTGTGGAAAGAATATTCCCACTCAACTCGCCTTTTATCGAACAAATCGATATCAACAAGCGTGGTGCAGTCCGCAGAGCTAGAATATTCTACCTCCGCAATCTTACAGGTAAGAAAGCTCGTATCAAAGAGAAAAGATTCTAAAATTCTATCTCGGATAGTGTTATTGTTTGATTTCATCGGTCGTTTTCCAACCTCGGCTTAACGGTATAATCCCCAAGCATTAGGCTTAGGAAAACGTTTCAGAAGACGGGTCTCTGTACAGAGATCCGTCTTTTACGTCTGTTAGAACGGCGGGCGTCATTTTTTT
>FLNY01000054.1_pt1 | contig 16738 bp, 10 predicted proteins | sample 1140381 | NCBI WGS metagenome assembly FLNY01 (sample SAMEA3878172, study PRJEB12797) | bioreactor metagenome | biome: Moose rumen | place: Sweden | collected 2011-10
GAGTTTGATGGTGCAAAGGTACGACAATCCCCCGAAACTGCACTAACACAATTTTCGGGGGATTTTACCAAATTCTGACTTTCGTACTTTTCTGCTTCCTTATAGGGCAATTACTCCCTGAAATCTGACGGCTTGGCACCTAAATTTGTCTGTACATATCGGCTGAAATGTGAGAGCGAGGAGAAACCAAACATATCGCTGATGTCAGTAAATGATAGCGAACGGTCTCTCAACAATCGGCTGATGTCGAGCGACGTGTAGCGGGTTATCCAGAACGCTGCGGGCAGACCGCTCACCTTCTTGCAGACCTCGCTGAGATATTTCGATGTGACGCAGAGTTTGTCGGCATAGTAGCCGATATCGCGATTCTGCCGGAAGTCGCCACGTTCCAGCATCGCCATGAACTCCTCCATCAGCTGGTGCTGCTGCGAGCTGATCTTGTCAGCTGGATACAGTTTGGAATGGAAGTCGAAGAAGTCGATAATCATGCACTCCACGGCATTCATCAGTGCATCGTGGCGGAAATGATGATCGGTCTGCTTCAGCCGTCGCTTCACGGCCTCGAAATTCTGGCGACACACCTCCTGCTGCTCAGGCGTCAACTTCATAATGGGGTTTTGAAACAAGAAGAGTTGGCCGCGCATACCGTAGTTGCTCTGGGGCGTTGACATCTCAATGAACTTCTGTGTCACATAGATGACATCCACGCGGAAATCCTCACTCTCCTTCAGGTTCATCACCAAGTCGCCCCGACGGGCTATAATCAGGCAGTCGCCAGCCTCGAAGCGGAATATCTGTCCGTTGCGCTCAAACGTGCAATACCCATTGTAGCAATAGGCATGACAAAGGTAGTCGGTGAACTGTGCCTTACCGATTCTCTTCAATGTGTTGTCTATGATGATATGCTGAATCGTTTCCATTGATTACTATATGCTGTTCTCAAACTTCTTGGCAAGTGATGATATATCTTTAGGGCTGACAGCGAACTTTTCGAAACCGTCTCTAGCCAACACAAGTTGTGAGAGTGCAATTTCCCTCATATTGTTAGCATGGCCTAGAAGTCGTAGTACGGGATAGAATGGCAGGAAGAAATACTGCATCGTCTGGATGTGCTTTTGTCCCTTGGCCCATTTCATGATGGCAGGTCGCAGGGCAAAGGCTCGTCTGAATCCCTTGGTCTGGATCTCTGCTTCCGTCTTACTCTTCACCTGCTGCCAGAACTGCTTGCCGTCTGATGATGTTCCAGCACCACTAAGATAAATAAAGGTCATGCGTTCCTTGCCTGGCATAATGTCAGCGAAATGCAGGGGAATCTCCTGTGATATCTGTACATATACATCTTTGGGCGTTCCGACAGACGTGATACCAGCAATGAAGAACACTGCATCGTAACCTTTGAAATGCTCGTCGCTTTCCTTCAGCAGCATAAAATCCGAAACCAAATATTCCTCCAGTTTCTCATGCTTGATGCCTGTGGCCTTTCGGCTGACAGACAATACCTTCTCAACCTCCTTGACCTTCAACAATTCAAGTAATGTTCCTTCGCCAACATAACCTGTGGCTCCTGTTAGTATTATCTTCATTTGATCTAATTTTTAATTCAAATTGTATCTAATAGAGTAGTTTTGACTTGTTTTCACACTTCTATTTCCACTTGCTGTATTGATTTATTATTATCACAAGCTCCGCAGTTGCTGCATCCGTTGCAGGTCATACGACTGCCACAGGTGTTGCAATGTTCACGAAAGAAGGGTTCAGGCGTGATTACATCTGTTCCAAACAGCGTACCTTCCGGCATTCTTAGAAGCCTTGGAACTTTACGACCTTGATAACTCAATCCCGAAAGAAAAGCCTGCTTGCTCTGTGTGCGTTTGTCAGGTATGCGATATGTTTTGCCATCCTTCACAAAGACGGTGCCCGTCTCGATGAAGTCAAAGGTCACGTCGTATCTCCGGCATTGGTCACTCAGTTGTTTTACCCATTCATAGTGGCAAGGACGCGCACCATCATAGTTCTCGCCACCACAAAGTACCTCTTCTATTAGCCCTGTCCGCAGGTATTCTTCTGCATCAACTGGACCGATATAGGGAGCAGCCATAAACCCACGGTGTTTGGCAGGTGTTTCAATAAGAATAGGTAAACGCTCGTCAGCTCTCGTCTGATTCTCGGTGGTCACATTGAGCATCACGTTATCGTAACCATCGCCCCAATCCTTTGGTAAACAGACCGCAAAACGTTGTGGTCGTTTCGTTAGCAGTCGAAAGAATATGTCTGGACGCTGGCGGATAATACGCCATGCTTCATCTCGCCATTGATCGGCTTCCTCTACAAAGAAGTCTGTGGAAAGTCCGACATAGAGCGTCATTCCTGATGGCAGCTTAAAATGTCCGTTGCGCCTGCGCAGGATGGGCATGGCGAAATTCTCCGTACGGAAAACGTGCGAAGTGTCCAGGCCGCGCTTGCTGTCAAGAAAGTACATATAGCAGTGCGCACAGCCCTCGCTCACCTTGTGGCAACCATGCCAGGGATTCCATATAATCATTCCGACAACTTACTTACATTTCACTATTGTTTGTAACTATATACGAGCAGTATTTACTGAGCAAGTTGGACAATGGCAAATCTCCTTTCTTATATCGGTCAGCATCAAGTTTCAGAACTCTTTCGCAAATTGGTTTCTTTCCCTTGAATTTGGCTTTCAGATACGGAATTCCATTCTCTTCGACAATGTTTACATCAGTGAAGAACTGCGTCAAGTCCTCTGCATCATAGACGATGGAGTAACTTGGACGCTTGGCACCAGGAATGTCCTCTATTAGGATATTCTTTTCGACAAGGTCCTGTATATCACGTATGGCCGTATCCTTAGAACATTTTGCCAATGTTGCCCAAGTCTTTGACGTTATCTTAGCCTCGTAACCATCAAGGAAGAGGTTGAGCATCAAGGTCTGACGCTCAGTCATAGGCACAGACGAAGCTTTCTGCCAGAAGAAACTCTTGTTCAAGATTGTGGTGACGATAGAATCTGCCTCATCGAGTGCTTCTACCAATTTCTGCAGATACCACGTCAACCATTCTGTGATGTCACCATCGCCATGCTGCATACGTTCAAGAATCTCGTAGTAGTGATTCTTGTCCTTGTTAATCTGTGATGAAACATTGTAAAAACGGAACTCACTCTTTTCTCCACGAGCCAGAAGCATTTCTGAAAGGATGCGGGCCAACCGGCCATTGCCATCCTCGAAGGGATGAATGCTCACAAACCAGAAATGGGCAATGGCAGAACGAATGACGCTACTCACTGGCTCCTCGCCATCAAACCAGATGAGGAACTTTTCCATCTCCTCTTCAACACGGTCAGGAGAAGGAGCAATATAGTGAATTTTCTCGCGCCCAAACATTCCGCTGACAATATGCTCCTCGTTTGTGCGGTACTGGCCTATTTCTATCTGGCTGCCTTCACTATAGCCTGAAGGGAAAAATGCAGTTTGCCAAGCACATAGTTTCTCTTTGCTAAGAGGAGTGTCATAGAGCTGTACTGCTTCAAGCATCACACCAACAACAGAATCGACATAATGAGATGGCGCGGTGTATTTCACGTTCTCGATTCCAAGCTTCCGGGCAATGGAAGAGCGAACCTGGTCCAAGTTCAGACGTATGCCTTCAATCTCCGAAGAATACACCACGTCATAGGTCAGGTTCTCTGCCATAGCACGCAGCTTGCTGTCAAATCCCAACGAACTCAGCCTGCCGTAAAGCAAACCCTGCTTACGGAATACTTTTTCCTGAAGGAGTGACACCTCAGAAGCATCCCAGCGGAAGTCCGTCCAATTATCTCTTTCGTGTATATACATATTGCATTCATAATTAGTGCGACAATATAACACCCATAACGCCGCAAATTCTGCGGCAAAGATACTAAATTAATGTCGAATAGCCAAACAAATCTACTAAATAACGCATAATTTGCGCCGTTTTAGCTCTGCTTTCGTCGGAAAACACCATTGTAACTAGCAATTCTTGATATTATTCCATACGTACTAACACTCATATCTCCTATTGTAGCATTCGCTGGTACAGTTGAACTTTTCTCTTATCGAGATTGGTTATCTTTATTTGAACTTTGATGGGACGGGGGATGTCATCAGACAAAGACGAAAGAAGCCTTGTTATTACCTGTTCAATATTGGTGAATCCAGAATCCTCGATTGTAGATACACATTCACCACTGATGAATGCCTCTCCGCGGATAAGATTGTACTTCGACATTCTCTCAAAGGATTTACCGGAATCTTCACGATTATCTATATCCTCGTTACTGAAGAAAATATAGTCAATGACTTTCTCATTCAACTCCCATGCTGGTGAATAGTCTATCTTTGTATACACCCTTGCCATTTTGTATGTTGAGTGGTCAAGAGCAAAGTCAACATCTCCAAGCGAAGCACCGCATCCATTCTGTGCTACCGTTGCCCATGAATGGCGGAAAGAATACAGGCTTGCATGGAAATCAGGCGATACTTTCTTACAGATTTGGCTGATACCAGCGTTCACATTGGCATTGAAAGAGTCTGATGTGCTTAGGCGGTCTTGAAAGTCAAACAGCCAAGGAGATTCCATATCTTTGGACAAGTACTTCTCGAATGTGAGTTTTATAAATTGTGGCACCCTTATCTCAAAATATGCATTATCAGAACGGGATTTACATGTCTTTCTTCTGTTATAGTGGAAAATACCATCGTGATATTGGTTCTTTTTCGCAAAGAATAAATCAACACTATTGATGCCACACATGCAGAAACTTATAAGCGCAACATCCTGACCAAGTTCCTGGAGTGGATGAGTGAATCTACTGAAGTCGGGAACAACGGCGAAGAACTTGCGAAGCATATTGGGGCTTATCGCTCTTTTGTTTGGTGTATCTTCTTTGGGGATTGAAATCTTAGGCCAAGGGTTTGTGATTAACTGAATACCTCTTTCTTCATCATTGTACTCCAACATGGCAGCTTTGTGAATCTGCCGGATGTTGATAGGATATTTGTTCTTCGACCTTGCCGTTTGGGAAAGAGAGTCTATCCATCGGGAAAGAAATGAGTAAGTCAACTGTGAGAACATGATTTCATCACCACCTGCAAATTTCTCCAAACTATAAAGAGCCCACTTGTAGTCGCGTGAAGTCCTTTCTTGGCCTCGGGCTTTCATCTTCTCAATATGCTTACGAGCGTACATTGAGAACGATATTCCATCCTTACCTTTCTGAATATAGTCCACAATTTCCTTGACCGTCCAGTCTTGTGTGTCAATCCTATTCAGTGTGTTGTAGTATTGATCAATCAATTTTGAGGTTTGTTGAATAACGAAAGGATCAAGAATATCCTTTTTGTTCCGACTCAGCCCCTTATCGTTAACCATCCATGATGTCCTTAGATAAGAGACTTTACGATTGTGGGCAAAACGTATGTACACGACATACATGCCATCCTTCCTTTTAGATTTTACTGTAGCTTTTAATGTTGCCATATTAAATTTATATTATATGATTACACGCAATAGTGCGCATTCATATAATATAATTCAGGTTTCATAAGGCTCGCTCAAATCTTGGTAAATTTACTACATACCGACCTATTGACACACGGAGGGGGGGTGCACAATGGTATGTACATTATGCATATAAAGTACAAAAAATCAGCCGCAATAACCGCACTCAAATTTTTGGTAAACAGGCTCGTTTTTTGGTAAACAAATTTGAAGCAGAACTACCTATTGGCACACGGAATGGCATTTCTCAAAAATATAATTAATTGTATATCAGTCATTTGTAATTTCAAAAATATTTCCAGAAAAAACACGCTTTTGGGGGAGACGCAAAAAAAACGCAAGTACTTTGTTATCAAGCACTTGCGTTTTTAAGTATCTCAAAAATAAGAAATTTATTCACATTCGAGAGCGCCCTGCGCGGCGGCTAGGCGTGCTATTGGCACACGGAATGGTGAGCAACTGGCGTAGTTCATGCCTACACGGGCGCAGAACTTCACTGAACTTGGCTCGCCGCCATGCTCGCCACAGATACCGGTGCGGAGAGTAGGACGAACGGCACGACCGTTCTTCACCGCCATCTCTATCAACTGACCTACACCTTCTTGATCAAGAACCTGGAATGGATCTACCTTCAATATCTTCTTGTCAAGATATGCTGGCAGGAATGAAGCAATGTCATCACGAGAGTAACCGAAGGTCATCTGCGTCAGGTCGTTGGTACCGAATGAGAAGTACTCTGCCTCCGTTGCTATCTGTGCAGCTGTCAGGGCGGCACGTGGTATCTCTATCATCGTGCCAATTTCAAACTCAAGGCTTACACCTTCTTCTGCAAAGACAGCCTCTGATGTTTTCTTTATGATCTCCTTCTGCTGCTTCAGCTCATTGATAGAACCGATGAGCGGTACCATAATCTCAGGATGTGGATCAAAGCCTTCTTTCTTCAGCTGACATGCTGCACCAAGTATGGCACGTGTCTGCATCGCTGTAATCTCAGGGAACGTGATACCCAGTCGGCAACCACGATGTCCCAGCATCGGGTTATTCTCTGCCAACGACTCAACACGGCGGCGTATCTCCTCAACGGCTACGCCCATCTCCTTTGCCATCGTCTCTTGACCAGCATTGTCGTGTGGAACAAACTCATGCAATGGCGGGTCAAGCAGACGGATGTTGACATGCAGTCCATCCATAGCCTTGAGTATTCCATAGAAATCAGCTTTCTGATAAGGCAACAACTTCGCAAGAGCCTTCTCCCTACCCTCTACGCTGTCGGCGAGAATCATCTCACGCATGGCTACAATCTTCTGGTCATCGAAAAACATGTGCTCGGTACGAGTCAGTCCGATTCCCTTAGCGCCAAAGGCGCGTGCCACCTCAGCATCGTGTGGTGTGTCGGCATTAGTGCGCACCTCCATCTTGGTATATTTGTCACAGAGGTCCATGAGCGCCTTGAAGTCACCACTCAGTTCGGCAGCCTTGGTAGGCACCTCTCCGGCATACACCTGACCAGTAGAGCCGTTCAATGAGATATAGTCTCCTTCCTTATATACCACACCGTCAATCTCCACGGTCTTAGCCTTGTAATCCACGTTGATGGCACCGGCACCGCTGACACAGCACTTACCCATGCCACGAGCCACGACGGCAGCGTGTGACGTCATGCCACCACGGGCGGTGAGTATGCCCTCTGCACTTGCCATACCTGCGAGGTCCTCAGGACTGGTCTCAATACGCACCATGATAACCTTATGGCCGTTAGCGTGCCACTCCTGTGCATCATCAGCATGGAACACTATCTGTCCGCAAGCAGCACCAGGAGATGCCGGCAAGCCCTGTGTTATCACCTTTGCCTTTGACAGAGCGAGCTTGTCGAATACAGGGTGAAGCAGCTCGTCGAGCTTCTGTGGCTCACAACGCATGATGGCTGTTTTCTCATCAATGAGTCCCTCCTTTATCAGGTCCATGGCAATCTTCACCATCGCCGTGCCTGTACGCTTACCGTTACGTGTCTGCAAGAACCACAGCTTGCCCTCCTGCACGGTGAACTCCATATCTTGCATATCGTGGTAATGATGCTCCAGTTTATCTTGCAGTGCATCCAACTCCTTATATATCTCAGGCATTGCCTCTTCCATAGAAGGATACTTGCTCTTGCGCTCATCCTCTGAGATACCAGCACGCTCTGCCCAACGCTGCGAGCCTATCTTCGTAATCTGCTGAGGTGTACGTATGCCTGCTACCACGTCCTCGCCCTGGGCATTAACCAGATACTCGCCGTTAAACAGGTTCTCGCCGTTGCCAGCATCGCGTGAGAAGCATACGCCAGTGGCTGATGTGTCGCCCATGTTACCGAACACCATTGCCATCACAGACACGGCAGTTCCCCACTCGTCAGGTATTCCCTCCATCTTACGATACAGGATGGCGCGCTCGTTCATCCAACTACGGAAAACAGCACATATAGCGCCCCACAGCTGTGTGATAGGGCTCTCTGGGAAATCAGAGCCCGTCTGTTCCTTGATGGCAGCCTTGAACAGGGCCACTAGTTTCTGCAGAGACTCTACAGAGAGGTCTTTGTCAAGTTCCACTCCTTGCTCCTTCTTCACCTGTTCTATTATCTTCTCAAATGGGTCTATATCCTCCTTATTGACAGGTTTCATGCCAAGTACCACATCTCCATACATCTGTACAAAACGGCGGTATGAGTCATATACGAAATGTGGGTTGCCAGTCTTCTTCACCATACCCTCAGCAACCTCGTCGTTCAGACCAAGGTTCAATATGGTATCCATCATGCCTGGCATAGAGGCACGTGCACCAGAACGTACACTGACGAGCAAAGGGTTCTGTGCATCCCCAAATTTGCAGTTCATCAGTGTTTCAATGTGTTTCACGGCTGCGTTAACCTCGTCCTGAAGCAGTTCAACTATCTTCTCCTGTCCTACCTTATAATATTCATTACAAGTGTCAGTTGTAATAGTGAAACCTGGAGGAACGGGTACGCCAATAAGGTTCATTTCAGCAAGGTTAGCTCCCTTGCCACCTAACTGTTCGCGCATCTGCGCATTGCCCTCGGCCTGTCCGTTGCCGAATGTGTAAACTCTTTTTTGTGACATTGTTTAATGTAAGTAATAAGTTATTAGTCTTTGTATTCTACGGTTCGCAAAGTTAATTGATTTACTTCATTCAAACAAACGAAACAATCTATTTTTATGTGAAATCAATCGCTTTTCTTATTTTGCGCTTAAAAATTCGTTTAATTAAAAACTTTTTCGTAACTTTGCGCTGAATTTTCGTTTTTGTTTTAACACAAAACCTGCAAATTCTGACAAAGCAAACGAACATACCCCACCCTATTTATATAAACTCACACACAAACGAAATAAAGTGTCAAGAAAAAAGAAACCATATCCTATACTGGAGAATATTACTATAACAGACATTGCCGCAGAGGGTAAGAGTCTGGTTCGTATCAATGATCTTGTAGTCTTTGTGCCATTTTGTGTGCCAGGCGACGTGGTTGACCTGCAGATTAAGCGCAAGAAACACTCCTATGCCGAGGCTGAAGTCGTTCGTTTCCATAAATATAGTGACAAACGTACAGAACCGAAATGTGCTCACTTTGGACTATGTGGTGGTTGCAAATGGCAGAATCTGCCTTACGAAGAACAATTGGCTTTCAAACAAAAACAGGTATATGACCAGCTTACTCGCATAGGAAAGATAGAACTGCCTGAGTTTATGCCGATAAAAGGTTCAGTAAAACAGTATGAATACCGCAATAAGCTCGATTTCGGTTGCGCCAACAAACAGTGGCTTACACGTGAGCAGTTGCAGGCTGGCGTACCATTTGCACCAGGCATAGGTTTCCACATCACTGGTGCTTTTGACAAAATATTACCTATCAAGAAGTGTTGGCTCATGGACGATTTGCACAACCAGATACGCAATAGCATCTATGACTATGCAATAGAACACAAGTTGTCTTTCTTCGATCTTCGACAGCAGGTAGGTCTCTTGCGCGACATTATAATAAGATGCAGCAACTCTGGCGAGTGGATGGTGATAGTACAGTTTCACTATGACCACAGCACATCAGAAACACTGCGGCAAAGTGAAGATAAATCAAAAGAACTCCTGCAATACGTAGCAGACAGTTTCCCGCAGATTACCTCGCTCATGTATCTCGACAACCAGAAATGCAATGACACCATAGGCGACCAGGACATCAAGGTATTCAAGGGCAATGACCATATCTTCCTGCTTATGGAGGACCTGAAATTCAAAGTCGGACCGAAATCTTTCTATCAAACCAACACCGAACAGGCATACCATCTCTACTGCGTAGCGCGAGAGTTTGCTGGTCTTACTGGTAATGAACTCGTATATGATCTATACACAGGAACTGGAACCATTGCAAACTTCGTATCGCGCAAGGCACGCAAGGTAATAGGAATAGAGTATGTGCCAGAAGCAATAGAGGATGCAAAGATAAATTCAGACGTGAATGGCATCAGCAATACACTGTTCTATGCTGGCGACATGAAGGATATTCTTACTGACGAATTCATAGCAGAGCATGGCCGTCCTGATGTCATCATCACCGACCCTCCACGCGCTGGAATGCACCCCGACGTTATCAATGTAATACTTGGCGCACACCCGCAGCGCATAGTATATGTGAGTTGTAACCCAGCAACCCAAGCACGTGATTTGCAATTGCTGAGTACTGACTACAGGGTAACAAAAGTTCAACCTGTTGATATGTTTCCACATACGCCGCATGTGGAAAACGTTGTATTGTTAGAGACTATAAACTGACATTTGATTATATGCATATACTCATTGATATAGGCAACTCCACCATAGTAATAGCCATGGCCAACAGCTGCGGTGAGATTACTAGTGCCTGGCGCTTCAAGACACTGAAAGACGAAACCGTTAGTTTCTTCCGTTATGAACTGAAGGCAGGCATAAAGAAATATGGTATTGATATAAGCGATATTGAGGGTATCACCATATCTTCTGTAGTACCAGAGGTTAATGACTACATTGCCCAGGCTATTATCGACATAACGGGTATTATACCGCATTTCTTCACGCTCGACGATGCACAACGTGTCATCAGTGTGTCAATAGAGTCGCCAGCGCAACTGGGTAAAGACCGATTGGCAGATGCCGTAGGCGCAGTATTGTGTCATGGAGCACCTGTTATCATTATCGACATGGGCACGGCAACCACTGTAGGAGTGGTCAATAGCGACCGTGAGTTCATCGGTGGAATGATAATTCCAGGTGTAAAGACCTCGCTGAAAGCATTGAGTAAGAAAGCATCTCAACTGCCCATGGTGCCAATAGAAAAACCTAACCATATCATTGGTCACAACACTCTGGAATGTATGCAGAGCGGTATTCTCTATGGCAATGCAGCCATGATCGATGGTATCATTGACCGCATACGCCCTACCCTGCAGGGAGACGCAAAGATTATAGCCACTGGTGGCATGGCAAGGAAGATTATCCCTTTCTGCCATAACAAAATAATCCTCGACGACACCCTACAACTTAAAGGCCTGCTTTTGGCTTCTATCCGTAATGAATAATCTTTCTACAATAGTAATAATCGGTTCTGGCAATCTCGCTACGCATCTGGCAGTTGCCCTTAAAGCTGCTGGTCACACGATAATACAGGTACTTAGTCGCACCGAGGAGCATGCCCATGAACTTGCGGAACGAATAGGTTGCCAATATACTACACACTTTGACGATATAATCTGCAATGCCGATTTCTATATTATCTCGGTAAAAGACGATGCCGTGGCAGGCGTAGCACAGTCAGTAGCCAGACACATAGACAGCGAACGGGGCATCATGCTCCATACGGCAGGCAGCGTATCGCTTGATGTGCTGAGACAGACAAACATTCGCTGTGGAGTACTCTACCCCATGCAGACATTCTCAAAGGGACGCAGTGTCGATTTTCATGGTATTCCTGTATTCATTGAAGGCTCTGACGATGCTGCGCTTGAGAATATCCGCACATTGGCTTCGGGCATATCGCGTTCTGTGGTTGAGGCTGATTCCTCACGGCGTGCCAAGATACATCTTGCAGCAGTGTTGGCATCAAATCTTGCCAATCACTGCTACAGGCTTGCCGAACGCGTAATGCAACAAGAAGGTCTCGACTTCCAACTGCTACTGCCACTGATAGAAGAGACTGCACGCAAGGTCAGCACCATGTCGCCGCGTGAAGCACAGACAGGTCCCATGATACGCTACGACACTGGGGTTATGCAACGGCAGGAGAGCATGATAGACAATGACCTCACACGACAGATTTACCGTCTGATGGCACAAAGCATTCATCAGGACTACATATAGTATTGTAATTGCTATCTTATTGCATTGTAATCGCATACTGATTGTGATGTAATCAGTATCATATTACATAGTAATCGCATACTGATTACATTGCAAAAGCTATCTAATCACAAGAATACAAATAAAACTAACTAAAAATATACATAAAACATGGGAAAAAAATTACGCTTTTTAGGGCTACTCTTGACTGTAGTCTGTTTTGCTTCGTCTGTAAAAGCAGAGGTGGTAATGACAGAAGACTTTGAGGGAAGCACGAACATTTTCGGTGTTACACAGACTACCCTTGAAGTAGGCAAGGCGAGCATCTATGCCTCAGGACTTCAAGGCTTTGACAACGTACTGGCTGTATGTAAAGCCACTGTTGCTGGTACTATCAGCGCCACGGGAATACAAACGGGTGATGATGGCACCGTGACTGCTGAATGGGATGCCTTTCATGGTTGGTATGGAAACAACAATTCCATAACAAAAATATCGTTGCTCAATAGCGATGGCGAACAGATAGCCGCATACGAATATAATGCTAACAACTGTCAGGTACAGAACTTCAGCATCGGTGGTTCCCTTGTGAGCTACGATGCTTTTGCTCTGCAAAGTAAATACACTGCCACATCAAATTCCAACGGATGGGCAGGTGGCTCAAAAGGTCAGAAATATGTAGCCACAGCAGGCTGGAATCCTCACATTGCCGTAACGCTTACAGCAAAGGGCAGTGTTACGATGGCATTTACTGTCAATGGCGCAACGACAAAGGTCTATGGTTCTGTAGGCACAGTTGCCAAGAACATAGCGAAGATAGAGATTAACTCTACCGTCGATAATACCGACCGCTGCTATGGCATTGACAACATCAGCGTTAGCACGGAAAAACTTAACATTGACCCTAACTATATAGAGAAGATAGCCAACGTTACCATCGAAGGCACACAGACACTATCGTTTGGCGAGAATACCAGCACAGCTTTCTCCAATCCTTACAAAGTGATAATAGTAGGCACCGACGGCACTACAATCTCTGAGGATAACATAAACGAGAAGGTTACGAACTTCAACGTAGAGTGGAATATAGAAGGTTTTAAGACTATCAATGACAACGACGGTCAGTATTGCGATTCTTACGGTTCTTTCTCGGTCAACAATACTGGCAAGGTTAGCACTACGTTTGATTTGCGTGATGTGGCTATGAATTTCTATGGAAAACTCACTGCTACCATAACTTATAACGATACCACCGTCACAGCTTCAAAATACGTAATTGCACTGGGTAATCTCTCAAGGGCAAACGGACAAATTCTTCCGCTTGCAGGCTATCCTATAGATTTCAGTACCTATCCAGTAGCTTTGGCTGATTATTCTATTTCTAAAAGCACATACGGTGATTCACAGGACTTCATGCTCGGTGGCTGGTGTGTATCTGGCAGTGATACTCACACCGCCGTTTTGAAAAAAGACAACGATGGCACGATGTTCGTGCGCATCAATGCCATTACTCAAAAGAAGTCGCACGTGCTATCAAAGACTATCGACGCACCCACAGCACAGATTATTTTCCGCTCTAAGGTTCGCTTCAATAATGCCGGCGGCACAATGACGCTGACATCGAAATACCCATTCTGGTCAAGCACAAGCGGATACAGCAATCCTGTAACCCTAAGTTATGACGGAGTAAACATATCACTCAACGGCTCAAAACTTACAAAGGATGATAATGTCGTCAATTTCTCTACCGGCAATTGGTACGATGTGGTACTGTCAATAGACAAAACCACTGAAAGTTGCTACGCTCTTGTTTATGACACCAACGGAAACAAACTCGCAGAAAGCGAACCGATAGCATGGACCGAAACGAGCAATCCTACATTTTTCAGCATAGGTATTGACAACAGCAATACTGGTTCTATTGATATGGCTTCTTTTGAGGCATACCAGCCTGTAGCAAACAACTTCACGCTTGCGGCTGACAAGACTACTCTTTCCATACCAAACGGTGACACTGCTACATTGACCGCTACGCTCACAGACCAGAATGGCTACAACATAACACAATCTGCCACATGGAGCATCGTTGAGAGCGATATGCAGGAGAATATCACAATAACACCATCAGCCACTAATTCTCATGAAGCAGTCATCACACCTGCAGCTACTGCCGAGGCTGGCACAGCCACAGTGCTGGTAAATATCGGCGGCAACACTAAGACACAACAACTCACTCTAACTTCTTCTGCAGAGAGCATACGCTTCACCAGTTCTACAACAAGTATCACTATACCACTTGATGCTGATGCTTCAGAAGAGGTTTCTTTTGCCGCTATCACTATAGATGGCGATGGCAATGACCTCGACCGTAAAGTGACACTCAAAGCATACGAGAAGGATGGCACAACGACATTCAGCAATACAGATGCCATTTCGTTTGACGAGCAGACTGGCAAACTCACGGTAACTGCTGCTGCTGACAATGCACAGATTATCATACGTGGCACAAGCACCAACAGTAACAATGAAACACTTACCAAGGATATACGTGTTAACATTCACGGCATGAAATTTGACTTCGGCTATAACACAGACGAAGATATTGCCGAAGGTTATACTGCCGTTGGTACTAATGATATTTATTCAGCAACCAATGGCTATGGCATTGTAACAGGCACTCCTACTGCCGCTGGCACTGCCTCGGATGAAAACCCCATGAACGATTATCTTGAGGGCGACATGCAGTTTAATTTCAAGGTACAGAAGGGAGTTTTCTACACTGTAAGCATAACTTATCAGGGCAAACTGACAACAGGTTATATAAACAGTGACTTGGCTGGATACGCATTAGGTACACATACCGCACTCGAAACAATGGAATATACCATTCCTGCCACACGCGACATCATTGACCTTCATTTCGCCGCAGATGCCACAACCGTGGCTCGCGTGGCACAGATTAGCGTAACGAAACAGCCTGCTCGCCAGAAGCGTGCAAAACGTGTAGTGCGTCACATCGGTGATTCTACTTCTGCCAACAATGGTTCCTGGGCTTACACGCTATCTCATAATTACACCACTGCTTATCCAGAACTGGATGATCTGTGTGTATTTATCAACAACGGACGTGGTAGTCGCAATCTGAGTTCTTACTATACGGAGGGATTATTGGCAAACGTGCTTAATGAAATCTGCCCGGGAGACATTATAATGCTGGGCAATATGGGTACCAATGGCATGGGTAATTCTTTTGAGGACGACTTCAATTACTATCTTGATGCAGCAGAAGTTCTTGGTGCACAGGTAATAATCAATAGCTATACGCCACACGGTGCTGTATCAGGTTACGCTGGCGGCTATAACTCTGCAACGAATACCTTCGACAGCTATCGCCGTGATTCATACGATGTAATCGCACGCAAGATTGCTGCACAGCGTGATGGTAACGACGACAACTACCTCGGTTTCGTTGAAATCGGGAAAAATGCTGATGCTATCTTCAATGCTTATGTCAATGACTATGCTACAAACGATTTTGCATCAAAAGACGCTGCTGCACAGGCTATCATCGCTTGTTTCCCTGACCACAACCACTACAGCAACGCGTCGCTGGCTTGCGAACTCATGCTCAATGGCTACAAAAACACCGATGCCAAAGGTATCGTTGCTCAGTTGATAGAATTGCTTGGTGGAAATAATCATACGGAAGTCAGTAATGCAAAAGCAGAAGAAACTCAAGAGATAAAAGGCATATATGACTTTCTGGGTAGAAAAATACCAGTCATCAGCAGACTTAAAAAGGGGGTTTATATCATCAACGGCAAGAAAATAGTCGTTGAGTAAGCATAAAACAAAGAAAGAAAGATAATTATTTGTCTGTTTGAAAAAAAATTATTACCTTTGCAGTTTGAAAAGTATAACAAACAAAAATCCATATAAACAAAAGAAAAAAACTATGGCAAAAATGAACTTTGGTGGCGTTATCGAGGAGGTAATGACACGTGAAGAATTCCCACTTGAGAAAGCTCGTGAGATTCTGAAAGATGAGACAATCGCAGTTATCGGTTATGGCGTACAGGGACCTGGTCAGGCTTGCAACCTGCGCGACAATGGCTTCAACGTAATCGTTGGTCAGCGTCAGGGTAAGACCTTTGAGAAGGCTATCAACGACGGTTGGGTACCAGGTGAGACTCTGTTCTCTATCGAGGAGGCTGCCGATAAGGGTACTATCATCATGTGCCTGCTTTCTGATGCTGCCGTTATGTCAGTATGGCCTACACTGCAGAAGTACCTCACTCCTGGTAAGGCTCTCTACTTCTCTCACGGTTTCGCTATCACATGGTCTGATCGCACAGGTTGCGTACCTTCTAAGGACATCGACGTTATCATGGTTGCTCCTAAGGGTTCTGGTACATCTCTCCGTACTATGTTCCTCGAGGGTCGTGGCCTTAACTCTTCATACGCTGTTTACAACGATGCTACAGGCAAGGCTCTTGACCGCACACTGGCTCTCGGTATCGGTATCGGCTCTGGCTATCTCTTCGAGACAACATTCCAGCGCGAGGCTACTTCTGACCTCACTGGTGAGCGTGGTTCGCTGATGGGTGCTATCCAGGGTCTGCTCCTTGCTCAGTATGAGGTGCTCCGTGAGAATGGTCATACTCCTTCTGAGGCTTTCAACGAGACTGTTGAGGAGTTGACACAGTCACTGATGCCTCTCTTCGCTGAGAAGGGTATGGACTGGATGTATGCTAACTGCTCTACAACAGCACAGCGTGGCGCTCTTGACTGGTATCCACGTTTCCATGATGCTATCAAGCCTGTAGTACAGCAGCTC
>FLNY01000197.1_pt1 | contig 16717 bp, 9 predicted proteins | sample 1140381 | NCBI WGS metagenome assembly FLNY01 (sample SAMEA3878172, study PRJEB12797) | bioreactor metagenome | biome: Moose rumen | place: Sweden | collected 2011-10
TCAAGCCAGGCGAAAAGGTTGTCAAAGGTCAAATACTAACCGAAGGTTACTCATGTGCCGATGGTGAACTTGCACTCGGTCGCAACCTCAAAGTAGCGTTCATGCCTTGGAAGGGCTACAACTTCGAGGACGCTATAGTAATTTCAGAACGCGTCGTACGCGAAGACATCTTTACGTCCGTACACGTCGACGAATACTCGCTCGAAGTACGCGACACCAAACGCGGTATGGAAGAGCTAACCTCCGACATCCCCAACGTCAGCGAAGACGCCACACACGACCTCGATGCCAATGGTATTATCCGCATTGGTGCCAAAGTTACTCCTGGCGACATCCTTATCGGCAAGATTACGCCAAAAGGCGAAAGCGACCCGACTCCCGAAGAAAAGCTCCTCCGAGCAATCTTTGGCGACAAAGCAGGCGACGTAAAAGACGCTTCACTCAAAGCCAACCCATCGCTCAGTGGTGTCGTCATCGGGCGCAACCTCTACTCTCGCGTCATCAAAGATCGCAAGTCGCGTTCTACCGAGAAAGCCCTCGTAACCAGCATACAAGAAGACTTCCAAGCCAACGTAACAACGTTGCTCAACACACTTATTGGCAAACTACTTAGCTTGCTCGAAGGCAAGCTAAGCCAGACTGTAAAAGACTACTATGGAGTCGAAGTCGTTGCCAAAGGTGTCAAGTTTACACGCAACGTCCTCGCCGACATCGACTATATGATTGTCGACCCAGATGGCTGGACCAGCGACAAGCATACCAATAGCCTCATATATCAGGTAGTTCACAACTACCGCATGAAGTATCGTCAATTCGAGGCTACAGAAAAACGTAAGACCTACAACGCCACAATTGGCGATGAACTGCCAAACGGCATCATGCAACTCGCCAAAATATATATCGCCAAAAAACGTAAAATACGCGTCGGCGACAAGATGGCAGGTCGACACGGCAACAAAGGTATCGTCTCCAACATCGTCCGACTCGAAGATATGCCTTTCCTCGAAGACGGTTCACCTGTCGACATAGTCCTCAACCCCCTCGGCGTGCCTTCGCGTATGAACCTTGGTCAGATATACGAAACCGTACTCGGCTGGGCTGGTCAGAAACTTGGTGTCAAGTTTGCCACCCCAGTATTCGACGGTGCTTCTCTCGACCAAATAACCGAACTGACTCGCAAAGCTGGTGTCCCCGATGTAGGTAAAACATATCTCTACGATGGTGGCACAGGCGAACGATTCCACCAACCAGCAACAGTCGGTATCGTCTACATGCTTAAGCTCGGTCACATGGTCGACGATAAAATGCACGCTCGCTCCATCGGTCCCTACTCACTCATCACGCAGCAGCCCCTCGGTGGTAAAGCTCAGTTTGGTGGTCAGCGTTTCGGTGAAATGGAAGTTTGGGCACTCGAAGGTTTCGGTGCCGCCAACATTCTCCAAGAAATTCTCACCGTCAAGTCGGACGACGTCGTTGGACGCGCCAAAGCCTACGAAGCCATCGTCAAAGGCGACAACCTTCCAACTCCAGGCATACCCGAATCGCTCAATGTCCTCCTCCACGAAATGCGTGGTCTCGGACTCAGCATCTCACTCGAATAATCGGAACAGAACAAATATATTCTCGAAAAAATGGCTTTCAGAAGAGACCAGAAAAACAAAACAAACTTTTCGAAAATCACCATCGGGCTCGCTTCGCCCGAAGAGATTCTCGAACTCTCAAGCGGAGAGGTCCTCAAACCAGAGACCATCAACTACCGCACCTACAAGCCCGAACGAGACGGCCTGTTCTGCGAACGCATATTCGGTCCCGTCAAAGACTACGAATGTCATTGCGGCAAATATAAACGCATACGCTACAAAGGTATCGTTTGCGACCGTTGCGGCGTAGAAGTCACCGAAAAGAAAGTACGACGCGAACGCATGGGACACATCTCTCTTGTCGTGCCCGTCGCACACATTTGGTACTTCCGTTCTCTGCCCAACAAAATAGGTAGCCTACTTGGTATGCAGACCAAAAAGGTCGATGCAATCATCTATTACGAACGCTACGTCGTTGTGCAGCCTGGCATTAAAGCCGAAGACGGAGTCAACAAACTCGACCTACTCACCGAAGAAGAATATATCGACATTCTTGACTCTCTGCCAAAAGAGAATCAGTATCTCGACAATTCCGACCCAAACAAATTCATCGCAAAAATGGGTGCAGAAGCTCTCGAAATGCTCCTGCAACAAATCAATCTCGATGAACTTTCGTACGAACTACGCCACCGCGCCAACCAAGAAACAGCTCAGCAACGCAAAAACGAAGCTCTGCGTCGACTGCAAGTAGTCGAGTGGTTCCGTGCCTCCGAAGGTCGCAACAAACCAGAGTGGATGATTATGAAAGTTGTGCCAGTCATACCTCCCGACTTGCGCCCTCTCGTACCACTCGATGGCGGACGATTCGCAACGTCCGACCTCAACGAACTCTATCGTCGTGTCATCATACGCAATAACCGCCTCAAGCGACTCCTCGAAATCAAAGCTCCTGAGGTCATCTTGCGCAACGAAAAGCGTATGCTACAAGAGGCCGTCGATTCTCTCTTCGACAACACTCGACGCTCAACTGCAGTCAAAAGCGACGCCAATCGACCTCTCAAATCGCTCTCCGACAGCTTAAAAGGCAAACAAGGTCGCTTCCGTCAAAACTTGCTCGGTAAGCGTGTCGACTACTCCGCTCGTTCAGTAATCGTCATCGGTCCTGAACTTCGTATGCATGAGTGCGGTCTGCCCAAAGACATGGCTGCCGAACTATTCAAACCGTTCATCATCCGCAAACTTATCGAGCGTGGCATAGTCAAGACCGTCAAATCTGCCAAAAAGATTGTCGACAAGAAAGCACCAGTTGTATGGGACATCCTCGAAAATGTCATGAAAAACCACCCTGTGCTTCTCAACCGCGCCCCAACCCTTCACCGTCTCGGCATTCAGGCATTCCAGCCACGAATGGTCGAAGGTAAGGCCATCCAACTTCACCCTCTCGCCACGACAGCATTCAATGCTGACTTCGACGGCGACCAGATGGCCGTACACCTTCCACTTGGCAACGCTGCAGTTCTCGAAGCACAAATGCTGATGCTTGCATCACTCAACGTGCTCAACCCAGCCAATGGTGCACCTATCACCGTGCCTTCGCAAGACATGGTACTCGGTCTGTATTACATCACAAAACCACGCAAAGGTGCCAAAGGCGAAGGCCTCGTATTCTACTCTCCTGCCGAAGCCGAGATAGCCTACAACGAGCAGAAAGTCGACCTACACGCTCAAATAAAAGTACGCACCTACGACCTCAATGAGAAAGGTGAACCCGAACTGATGATGATCGAGACAACCATGGGTCGCGTACTCTTCAACAATGTTGTCCCACGCGAAGCAGGTTTCATCAACTGTCTTGTTACCAAGAAGTCTCTACGCGACATAATCAGTCGTGTGCAGAAAAAATGCGGTATACCACGCACTGCCGACTTCCTTGACGACATCAAGAACATGGGCTACCACATGGCTTTCGTTGCAGGTCTGTCGTTCAACCTTTCCGATGTCATCATACCTGCCGAAAAGGAACAACTCGTAAGCAAAGGCTATCAAGACGTTGAAGACGTAATGAACAGCTACAATATGGGCTTCATTACAAACAACGAACGCTACAACCAGATAATCGACATTTGGACACACGTCAACACCGAACTTACCACAATCCTCATGAAGCAACTGAGCTCCGACCAGCAAGGCTTCAACTCAGTCTACATGATGCTCGACTCAGGTGCTCGTGGTTCTAAAGACCAAATTCGTCAGTTGTGCGGTATGCGTGGTCTGATGGCAAAACCACAAAAATCTGGTGCCGAAGGTCCTCAAATTATCGAAAACCCAGTCATCGCAAACCTCAAAGAGGGTCTTTCCGTCCAAGAATACTTTATTTCTTCGCACGGTGCTCGTAAAGGTCTGTCCGACACTGCTCTTAAGACGGCCGACGCAGGTTACCTCACACGTCGTCTTGTCGACGTCTCCAACGACGTCATCATAACCGAAGACGATTGTGGCACGCTACGTGGTCTCACATGCACAGCCATAAAGAATAACGACGACGTCATTGCAACGCTCTACGAACGCATCCTCGGACGCGTCTCCGTAAACGATGTCATCCACCCAATAACCAACGAAGTCATCGTCCGTGCTGGCGAAGAAATAACCGAAGCCAAAGCACAGATGATTGAAGACTCACCAATCGAAAGTGTTGAGATCCGCTCCGTGCTTACTTGCGAAAGCCGTAAGGGTGTATGCGCACGATGCTATGGTCGCAACCTTGCCACGAACCGTATGGTTCACATTGGCGAAGCCGTTGGTGTCATTGCAGCACAATCCATCGGTGAACCTGGTACACAGCTTACACTCCGTACGTTCCACCAAGGTGGTGTCGCCGGTGGCATATCTTCCGAAAGCACCATCAGCTCTAAATACGATGGTATTGTCGAAATCGACGAACTCCGTAGCGTACCTTATACAGATGCCAACGGTCGCGAAATGCAAATCGTTGTCAGCCGTCTTGCCGAACTTCGAGTTGTCGACAAAAACACCAAACGTACACTCGTTACCCACCCACTCCCCTACGCTGCAAAACTATTTGTCAACGTTGGACAAGAAATCACCAAGGGAACCGAGCTTTGCGAATGGGACCCCTACAATGCCCAAATCATCACCGAAAACAATGGTGTCGTACGCTTCGTCAATATGGAAGAAGGCGTCACCTACAAAGTCGAAAGTGATGAACAGACAGGCTTCTCCGAAATGGTCATCATCGAAAGCCACGACCGCACCAAGACTCCATCGCTCGACATCGTCAACGGCGAAGAGATTGTCAAGTCTTACAACCTCCCTGTAGGTGCACACATCTCGGTCGAAGATGGTAGCCAAATTTCTCAGGGTGAAACGATAGCAAAGATTCCACGTGCCGTTGGCAAAGCTGGCGACATCACTGGTGGCCTGCCACGCGTTACCGAACTTTTCGAAGCTCGCAACCCAAGCAACCCAGCAGTCGTTTCCGAAATCGATGGCGAAGTACGCTACGGCAAAATCAAACGTGGTAATCGTGTCATCGAAGTTACTTCCAAGACTGGCGAAAAGAAAGAATATCTCGTTTCGCTCTCCAAACAAATCCTCGTTCAAGACAACGACTACGTACGTGCAGGCACGCCTCTTTCCGATGGTGCCATCACACCTACCGACATCCTCAAGATTCTCGGTCCTACAAAGGTTCAAGAATACATTGTCAACGAAGTACAAGATGTCTATCGTCTGCAAGGTGTTGCAATCAACGATAAACACTTCGAAGTCATCGTACGACAAATGATGCGTAAAGTCGAAATACAAGATCCGGGCGATACAATCTTCCTCGAGAAAGAAGCTGTCGACAAGATTGACTTCCAAACCGAAAATGACCGCCTTTGGGGCAAGTATGTCGTAACAGAGGTTGGCGACTCCACGACCCTCAAGCAAGGTCAGATAATCACAGCACGTCGTTTGCGCGACGAAAACAGCCAACTCCGACGTCGAGACCTCCGCCTCGTCGAAGTACGCGACGCAATCCCTGCAACCGCAAGCCAAGTCCTGCAAGGCATTACACGTGCTGCTCTACAAACGAAGAGCTTCATGAGTGCTGCATCTTTCCAAGAGACCACCAAGGTGCTCAACGAAAGTGCCATTCAAGGCAAAATCGACCTACTCGAAGGTCTCAAAGAAAATGTCATCTGCGGACACCTTATCCCTGCTGGTACAGGTACCCGTTCACTACTCAACGACCTCGTCGGCTCAAAAGAAGATGCCGTCCTCGTCAACGAATAGAAAGACAATATCTCAAAATAAAAAGTCCGTCGCACAAACATTTGCGACGGACTTTTTATTTTTAAAAGATGTGAACTAATATATAATATTCACTTCAGGCTCCAATCTGACACCAAACTTTTTCTCGACATCAGATATGACAGCCTCCGCAAGGGCCACAATTTCACGCCCTTCTGCTCCGCCAAGATTAACCAAAATAAGAGCCTGCCTCTCATACACTCCTGCCCTACCAAGCCCCTTACCTTTCCAACCACATTGGTCTATTAACCAACCAGCCGCAAGTTTTACCGACCCAGCAACAGACGCATACTGTGGCATATCAGGATATTGCTCTTTCAATCGACGTGCGGTAGACTCATCAACAACTGGGTTCTTAAAGAAACTACCCCCGTTCCCCAATCGATGCGGATTTGGCAACTTACGATCTCGAAGACGCAGAACAGCCTGACGTACATGGTACGGTGTAGGCGATGTCGACAAGGTCAACGTCTCTCGCTGCAAATCACCATATCCCAAATTTAATTCCCTTTGCTTATGCAACTCATACTCAACCTCACAAACAACAACTTTACCTAACAATTCGTTCTTAAAAACACTATCTCGATAGCCAAAGCGACACTCATCGCCCGAAATTTCGACACGTTCACCCGTCTCTGTGCTTATGCCATACACACGACTAATAAAATGACCAACTTCTGCACCATACGCACCAATATTCTGCACAGGAGTCGCTCCGACATGACCCGGAATACCCGACAGGTTTTCGACTCCAAAATACCCTCGCTCCGTACAATAATTCACAAAAGAATCCCAAACTTCTCCAGCTCCGACACGCAAACGAATCCTATCTTGCGACTCCTGCACAAAACGCAATCCAACAATATGCGGATGGATTATTAGCCCAGCAAAGTCGTTGACAAACAATACATTACTACCTCCACCAAGCACAAAAAAACGTCTACCTCCCGACATCTTAACAGCATACCTAACTTCGTCTTCCGACTCACATACAAGCAATTCACTTGCATTTGCTCTCATTCCAAAAGTATTGAATGCCCACAAGCATTCATCGGTGTATCTAATCATTTTTTTTTGTTTTTGGCAAATATATTCATAACATAAACAATTCTCAAACTTCGAAATACAAAGACATTGAGCACTAACATCAATCTTCAGCGAACAAAAAGATATTATTAGTATTTCTATTTTAATTTATTTTCACCAAATTTGCACGAATAAATGAAACCCCATACATAGCATAGAGAGCTATCACATAATAATGACATTCAAAAGAGTAATATTGTTTGCCTTGCTAACCCTCCTCTCATCGCAAGCAGTCTTAGCACAATTCAACAATCCGCGCGGCAGAGTCAACAACTTCCTCCTCGGTCTGTCCTTTGGCGGAAAAGTCGGCTCCACAATATATTTTGGCGACCTTGTCGATGCAGGACGCGTACGTTGGACCATTGGTGGCTTTGCCGAAAAGCAATTCAACAATTTCGCAGCCGTTCGCATAGGGCTCGATGCTGGTCAATGCAATGGTCTACAAGACATTGGCGACGGCATAAAATTCAACACAACATTCTTCAACCTGCAAGCACTCGGCAAGCTCAGTTTTCTCGACTTGCTGCTTGGCTACGACTACGACCGACCTTTTAACCCCTACTTCGCAATCGGTGCAGGTGGCATATTCTATAGTTGCAAAAAACACCCCGATAAGATTTCTGATGACGAAGCACGTCAACAAGAAATTGAAAAATATGGTGAAGATTGGGAATATTTAGGCTGGCGAACAAGCGAAGAAGGTCTGAAAGTATCTGGTAGCGTAACTGGTCTTCTCGGTGTAACATACCGATTCACAAGCAAACTCAAGTTCTTCTTCGAAGCCAAAGGAGACATACTCCTTACCGATGAGTTTGACGCTCACCACGGCTATCCAACTGGAAAAGACACTTGGCAAGAATCCGACGGTAAGTTTGATGCGCTTTGGACACTTGCTCTCGGTGTTCAATATCGTCCTTTCGACTTCGACACGTGGACAACAACAACGAGCAAATATAATCGTCGCGAAAAACTACGCCTCCGCAGTTCATTCGACCGCAACACGAAGCGTATGCGCAGAAGATAAAATACAATACCAGCACACAAAACATATAAAGAAGCCGCAACACACCAAGGTCGCGGCTTCTTTTGTAATTCTTATGCAAAACGGAGTATGAACAGCACATTCAAACTCGTATCGAAATACCAACCCATGGGCGACCAACCTGCCGCCATCGATCAACTTGTCCGTGGACTCAACAATGGCGACAAAGCACAAACGCTACTCGGAGTAACGGGCTCTGGCAAGACGTTTACAATTGCCAACGTCATTGCACGTACTGGTCGACCAGCACTCGTTCTTAGCCACAACAAAACACTCGCAGCACAGCTCTACGAAGAATTCAAAGGATTTTTCCCCGAAAATGCAGTAGAATATTTCGTTTCGTACTACGACTACTATCAGCCAGAAGCCTACATAGCAGCCACCGACACCTATATAGAAAAAGACCTTGCCATAAACACCGACCTCGACAAGTTGCGTCTTTCTTCCACAATGTCGCTTATGTCGGGTCGACGAGACATCGTTGTAGTTTCGTCAGTCTCATGTCTCTACGGACTCGGCAACCCAGAAGACTTCTACTCTGGCATCATAAACCTACACGTCGGACAACGCATAACACCCACATCGGTCATGCGAAGCCTGCAAGACTCCCTCTATGTGCGCAACGAAGTATCTTTCGACCGTTGCAACTATCGCGTCAAAGGAGATACAATAGATGTCTACTTGGGCTACGAAGACTATGCCTACCGATTCTCATTCTGGGGCGACGAAATAGAAAGCATTGACAAAATCGACCCCATCAGCGCAGACGTCATTGGTTCCGAAGAAAAAGTGATGATTTTTCCGGCCAACCTCTTCGTGACACCCAAAGATAAACTCCACGATGCCATCCGACACATACAAGACGACCTCGTCCTCGAAGCACAAGCATTTCGCAACGACGGACGCGAAGCCGAAGCACGGCGACTCGAACAAAGGGTCTCTTACGACATGGAGATGATTAAAGAACTTGGCTATTGCCCCGGAATCGAAAACTACTCTCGCTATTTCGACCGACGCAAACCCGGACAACGCCCATTTTGCCTACTCGATTACTTCCCAAAAGATTTCATTGTCATAATAGACGAAAGCCACGTAACTGTCCCACAAATTCACGCCATGTATGGTGGCGACCGTTCGCGAAAAGACTCCCTCGTAAATTATGGCTTTCGCCTCCAATCGGCACGCGACAACCGACCTCTCAAATTTGAAGAGTTCGAAAGTATGGTTGGGCAAACCATATACGTCAGCGCAACCCCTGCAGACTACGAGCTACAGCAGAGCCAAGGAGTCATCGTAGAGCAAGTCGTTCGACCAACAGGACTTCTCGACCCCGACATCGAAGTCCGCCCGACAGGCAACCAAATAGACGACCTAATTAGCGAAGTAAACAAACGCATTGCCGTCGACGAACGGACACTTGTAACAACCCTCACAAAACGTATGGCCGAAGAGCTTAGCCAATATATGAGTCGAATGGGCATAAGCTGCGCCTACATACACTCCGACGTCGACACTCTCGAACGTGTCGAAATAATGCAAAAACTCCGACAAGGAGACTTCGACGTACTCATCGGTGTCAACCTCCTTCGCGAAGGACTCGACATGCCAGAAGTATCGCTCGTTGCCATCCTCGATGCCGACAAAGAAGGCTTTCTCCGAACCGAACGTTCTCTGACCCAAACAGCTGGTCGTGCTGCTCGAAATCTTAATGGACACGTCATTATGTATGCCGACAAAATAACGCCATCCATGCAAGCTACAATAGACTCGACAAATGCTCGCCGACATAAACAAATGACATATAACGAACAACATCATATCACGCCACGCGCACTCAACAAAGAAATCACGCACAGCTCCCTCACACATTCGCCAAACGACAACGATACGAAAGACAACAAAACCAAACAAGCCGCTGAAGCACCCATAAGCATTAGCACCGACCCCGAAACGCCACAAGAACTTCAAAAAGCCATAGAATTGGCGCATCGCAATATGAAAAAAGCCTCAAAAGATCTCGACTTCATTGCGGCTGCACAGTTTCGCGACCAAATGAGACTCCTCGAAGCAAAGTTGAAAAGCATCGCAGAATAAAAAATTTGGCACGATACTTGCAATTATCATAGGCGGTGATTTTTCATAGTTTTAGAGTTTTATTTGGTTTAATGATTTCAACTCATCAGTTGTGAAACTGATGAGTTTCTTTTGGCTCATTACTCAATTTAAAAGCTATTAAACACAATTAACGATATATTTCTTTAATTTTGCGCCTTGGAATATTTTTACACATTTAAGTAAAACACTTAAAAGAAACTATGAATTTCTTGGTAGATCTGTTTACAGGCAACGGCTTAGCAACTTCGCTAATCTACATTTGCCTTACAGGTTTCGTCGGCTCACTGCTCGGCAAATTAAAAATTTGTGGCGTCAAGCTCGGCATTGCTGGTGTCCTCTTCACAGGCATCGTCTTGGCACACTTCGGGGCAAGAGTAAACCCCACAATGCTACACTTTGCTCAAGAATTTGGCCTTATTCTCTTTGTCTACGCTGTAGGCAATTCAGTCGGACCACGATTTTTCAGTTCTTTCCGTAGCGATGGTCTCCTACTCAACGTATTTGCACTCGCCATTGTCTTTATGGGCTTCGGCATTGCACTCGCTTTCCACTACTTCGGAGGCATAGATGCCAATGTCATCACTGGCGTCATGTGTGGAGCTGTAACCAACACTCCAGGTCTGGGTGCTGCCAAACAAGTAATCACAGAATACAACGCTTCGCACCCAGGTCTCACGCCAATCGACGACACAGTTCTTGGTTCTGGCTACGCCATGGCATACCCACTCGGTGTTGTTGGCATAATACTGACGATGATACTCTTGCGAATCTTCTTCCGCATAAAAAATGAAGACGAAGAAAAAGCCTATCGTGCATCGCTCAACGTCGGTGGCGAACTCGAAAGCGTAACCGTAACCGTTACCAACCCCAACCTCTCCGACCGTACAGTAGAATACATTTGCAACTTCGTTGACAAAGAGTTTACATTCTCACGCATTGAACGCGGTGGCGAATTCCTGATTCCAACGGCAAATTTTGTCATTAAGCAAGGCGACATAATCCACGGTGTCTCAAACAGCAAAAGCATCGACAACATACGCCTCAAACTTGGCAACGTCGAAATAGGACAAAAGAAAGAAGTCGACGGACAACTGGCTATGCAACGCTTTATGGTCACCAACAACGCCCTTGCTGGCAAGACTCTTCAACAAATAGGCATCTTCCGTCGCTACCCTGCCAACATAACTCGTATATATCGTGCAGGCGAAGAGATATTACCCACTCTGCAAACGACTATCGAAATTGGCGACTCAGTACGTGTCGTGGGTAAAAAAGAAGCCATGAAAGACATACAAGCCGAAATAGGGGACAGCATAAGCGAATGGTCGCACCCAAACATCATCGCACTCTTTATGGGCATAACTCTTGGCCTGCTCATCGGCGCCATTCCTTTCGCCATTCCTGGACTACCCTCTCCCGCCAAGCTCGGTCTTGCTGGCGGACCACTACTTGCAGCCATACTCCTCAGCTGGAAAGGTCGCATAGGTGGCATATCGTTCTATATGAACACAGGCGCTAACATGATGCTCCGCGAAATGGGCATCTGCATATTCCTTGGCTGCGTAGGTCTTGGTGCAGGTGGCTCGTTCGTCAACACACTTGTCAATGGTGGCTATATGTGGGTTCTCTATGGCTTTGTAATAACAGTGGTTCCAATCGCCATAGTCAGCACCATTGCACGACTAATGAAAGTCAATTACCTCAAGATTTGTGGCTTCGTAGCAGGCTCTATGACCGACCCACCCGCACTCGAATTTGCAAACGGACTAAGCCCCGTACACGCTCAGTCTACAGCCTATGCCACAGTATACCCACTTACAATGTTTTTGCGTATCCTATTGGGACAAACATTAATACTTGTAACTTTGTAGTCAAATCATATAACCTCCTCCCCGACCCTCGCACCACCTTTTAAAACAAATAGATGGGACAAGCATACGACAAATTCCTGGCCAGACAACAAAAGCTAGAAGAACAATACAACGAAGAATACTACGCAAAGCAACACAACAGAGGCAAACTGACCGCTCGCGAACGCATACTTATGCTCTTCGACGAAGGGACGTTTGAAGAACTTGATGCCTACGTACCCTCTGCGGGCTCCTCGTTTGGCAAATCAAAATCGGTCATGGGCGATGGCGTCATTGCAGGCTATGGCACCATACAAGGTAGACAAGTCTATGCCTATTCGCAAGACTTCAACATGATGGGTGGCTCACTCGGTGCCGTACATGCCAACAAGATAACCAAAGTCCACGACATGGCTCTCAAGACTGGTTCGCCAGTCATAGGTCTTATCGACTCTGGTGGTGCTCGCATACAAGAAGGCGTATCGAGCCTTAATGGCTATGCCAATATATTCCGTCGCAACGTACTCGCTTCGGGTGTCATACCTCAAATATCGGCCATAATGGGTCCAGCCGCTGGTGGTGCAGTCTACTCCCCAGCTATGACCGACTTCATCCTTATGACCGAAGGCACAAGCTACATGTTCGTAACAGGACCTGACGTTGTCCGTCAAGTGCTCAACGAGCAAGTAACAACCGACCAACTCGGTGGAGCAAAAGTACATTCTACCAAAAGTGGCGTAGCACAATTCGTCTACTCCGACGACGCAAACCTAATACTCGGCATTAAGAAGCTACTGACATACCTCCCGTCGAACAACATAGAGAACGCACCTTTCGTACCCAACGACGACCCTATCGACCGTGTGGAAGAAAGCCTGCGCGACATTGTCCCCGAAGATCCTGACAAACCCTACGATGTAAAAGAAGTCATTCGTCTCGTAGTTGATAAAGGTCGATTCTTTGAAGTGGCAGAAAACTTTGCTCAGAACATCGTAGTAGGCTTTGCACGACTCGGAGGCTACACAATAGGCGTCATAGCCAATCAGCCCAAAGTAATGGCTGGTTCGCTCGACATTGACTCTTCGGTCAAAGGCGCTCGATTCATCAACTTCTGCGACTCCTTCAACATCCCCATTGTAACATTTGAAGACGTGCCTGGCTTCATGCCCGGTACCGACCAAGAACACCAAGGCATCATACGCAACGGCGCAAAACTTCTCTACGCCTACACACGTGCCACAGTGCCAAAACTGACCGTCATACTCCGCAAGAGCTATGGTGGCGCATACATAGTCATGAACGCCAAAGGCATTGGTGGCGACTACAGTTTTGCATGGCCAACAGCCGAAATAGCAGTCATGGGACCCGATGGTGCAATAGCAATTCTCTATCGCAAAGAACTTGCAGCAGCCGAAGACCCTGCAGCACTAAAACGCGAACTCGTAGCCAAATATCGCTCAGAAGTAACCAACCCATACATTGCCGACGAAAAAGGCTTCATAGACGAGGTTATCGACCCTGCCTACACACGCATAAAGCTGTACAGAGCACTCAAGAGCCTCGACAAAAAATCGGTAAGTTTGCCACGTCGTAAGCATGGCAACATACCCCTATAATCCCCCCTCCCCGAACCAAGCTATACTATGATAAAATCTATCCTAATAGCCAACCGTGGCGAAATAGCCATACGAATTGCACGAACTGCACATCGTATGGGCATACACACCTACGGCATCCGTACAAAGAAAGAGCCAAACGCAGTCTACCTACAAAAGGTCGACGAGATAGTAGATTTTCCCGATACGGACGGCACAACACCCGAATTTTTGGACATTGCCAACCTCGTCAAGTTGGCAGTAGACAACAAAATAGAGTCGCTCCATCCGGGCTACGGCTACCTATCTGAAAATGCCGACTTCGCACGCGCATGTCGCGACGCTGGCGTAATATTCGTAGGTCCTTCGCCCGAAATAATCCACAAGATGGGCGACAAGATTGTGGCAAAGGAAATAGCCAAACGAAGCAATGTTCCTATGGTAGGCGGTGCTCTCGGAGGCGTGCCTAATGCCGACGAGGCAGTGCGCGAAGCCGAAGCAATTGGCTACCCCGTCATCATAAAGGCTGCAACGGGTGGTGGCGGACGTGGCATGCGCATTTGTCGCTCAACCGACGAAGTGCGTCCTAACTACGAACTTTGCACCAAAGAAGCTCTTACGGCCTTTGGCGACCCAACGGTCTTCATAGAAAAATATGTCGAGAACCCTAAGCACATAGAGTTCCAGATTGTAGCCGACAAATATGGCAACGTTGTTCACCTCGGCGAACGCGAATGCTCCATACAGCGCAAACACCAAAAACTGATAGAAGAAGCTCCGTCGCCAGCACTTGACGACGACTTGCGTGCACGCATGGCCGACGCTGCAGTCCGACTGGCCAAGGAAGCTCAGTACGAGAGCCTCGGAACAGTCGAATTCCTACTCGACCACGAGCGCAACTTCTATTTTATGGAGATGAACACGCGAATACAAGTTGAGCACCCCGTAACAGAAATGATAACGGGTCTGAACCTTGTTGAGCTACAACTGCTAATAGCAAGTGGCGAACGCCTCCCCATAACACAAGACGACGTACACCTAAACGGTTGGGCCATAGAGTGCCGCATAAACGCCGAAGACGTGCAAGCCGGCTTTACGCCAAGCATAGGCATGATAAAGAACCTCCGACTGCCATCGAACAACAACATTCGCATAGACTCGGGTGTGCGTGTCGGTACGGAAATAACACCGTTCTTCGACTCTATGATTGCTAAGCTAATAGTGCATGGAACCGACCGTGCCGATGCCATTCGCATAGCACTACATTCTCTCGAACACTTTGTCGTGATGGGTGTCAAGACAACTATTCCGTTTGACAAGGCAGTCCTCCACAATGAAATATATCGCAAAGGCGACTTCAACACTTCGTTTATCGAGACGTGTATGGACAGCCTCGTATGGCACGAAGAACACGAAGAGCTGATTGCAGCACTCTTTGCTGTCTCGAACTACAATCATGACAACGACTTCTCGGGCGACGCTGGCGAACAAGCAGAGCCAAACGTTGACCCGTGGGTACTCCAAAAACGCATACGTCACCTATAAGAATCAGACACAACACAATGGATAGCAATACACTCAACATTCAGAATCGTACGCTCATTGCAGTGTCTGACACCGACGAATCGAGCTATGAGTTTCAGGTCAAGAACCAATATGAGTTTAGCTCGAAAGGGCGCAAACTAAAAGCAGAGCTGATTGAAGAGGCCGATGGCATTCTTCTATTCTCGTGCGAAGGCGTGCGCTACCCCGTAGAGATTGTCTCGGTGAAGCAAAACAGCTACGAAGTCGTAGTAAACGGCGTAAGCTACCACTACACCATTGAGACTCCATTCTCGCTCAAACGACGTCAGATATTGGCAGCCAATCGTCCTGCCGACCTCAACGAAGAGGTCGTGGCACCGATGCCCGGCAAGATAATAAGCATACTCGTAAAGGCAGGACAAGAAGTGCAACCTGGCACAGGTCTGCTCGTCCTCGAAGCCATGAAGATGCAGAACACAATAACTGCCACGACAAAAGGCGTGGTAGAAAAAGTGTCGGTCCGCGAGGGTCAGAGCGTCAGCAAAGACGACATACTCGTAGAAGTAAAGAAACAGTAAGGAAACACTGCGAGCCACATAGAAACGGCTACCCACAGATGAGATGTGGGTAGCCGTTAGTTTTTAGGTTTTGTTAGAAAAAGATAAATTTGTGCAAAAGGATTGTAAAGCATATCGTGAAACATGGAGCAAATCACGAAAACAGACGAAAAAATCACAAATCCTATTCTGAACAATCCATACGAGGAGTCTCTGTATCACTACGACACTGACGTCGATGGTAATCTCGATTATGGAAACATTCAGTTGGGACGGCGACCATACAAAACAGAAATTAACATTCAGAATAATAGCGGCAAAAGTCAGCAGGCACTATTTGCAGGTTCCGACCTATACAAGGGCGTCGACCCTGATGCCTATTTCATCAATACAATGCGTAGCGAGGTCAAGAAATGGCGAGAAAGTGGCTACCAGCATGCAACTCGCATAACGCGCGACCTGCTCAATTTTTGGTTCAACAACACAGAACGGCAAAATTTCCAAAAACTCTTCTTCTGCCAGCGCGAGGCTGTGGAAACGGCTGTCTATCTGAACGAGATTGCCAGCCACGACCCAAACGTCGGTCGCAGTCTGTTGCACCAATTAGAAAGTAGACAACAATCAATGTCGGCAGAGTACGAGAGCGTCTTGCCACGCACAGCCTTCAAAATGGCTACAGGGACAGGCAAAACCGTGGTTATGGCTATGCTCATTCTCTACAACTACATCAACAAGAAAGAATATCCACAAGACACACGTTTTGCGGATCATTTCTTGCTCGTGGCTCCTGGCATCACCATTCGCGACCGCCTTGGCGTACTTCTGCCCGATACAGAAAACCACGACAACGACCGAAAAGATTACTATACCGCAATGTATCTTGTGCCGAACAACCACAAACATTGGCTCGACGGTCTGCGCAGCGACATCACTATAACCAACTATCACACCTTTGAACCGAAGGTTTTTCAAGGAAAGAAAGCAAGCCCAATGGACGGCAAAGTAGGGGGGAATGGAGGAAAAGAGAGGCAGAATTCAAGTTGATAATGCAACG
>FLNY01003917.1_pt1 | contig 16713 bp, 15 predicted proteins | sample 1140381 | NCBI WGS metagenome assembly FLNY01 (sample SAMEA3878172, study PRJEB12797) | bioreactor metagenome | biome: Moose rumen | place: Sweden | collected 2011-10
AGCCAAGTCTGGACGAGATAAACGCTGAAGGCATCTAAGCGTGAAGCCCCCCTCAAGATGAGATATCCCCTCCTTCAAGGAGATAAGATCCCTTAAAGACGATAAGGTAGATAGGTTCAAGGTGTAAGTGTGGTAACGCATTCAGCTGATGAATACTAATAGATCGAAGGTTTATTCTAAAGAAGAGTGTAGCAAATCGGATGATAGGTGACTCGCCATAATGATTGCCAAAGGCAATGGGTTGGTCGCTGTTCATAATTATCAAAATCGAGTTTTGATAATTATGAAATTTATTGTATGAAGTTTTGAGGTTGCTATTAATTAAAGAGTAATTAATTGTTGATTATTCTTTTTTGAATTTAGTGTATATTATAAGGAGTATAACGATTAACGTTATATTCCTTTTTTGTTTTAAATAAATATTTTCTAAGGAAATGAGAATTTATATATGAAGAGAAGCAATAATTTGTTAGAAAACAAAATAGTTGCAGGACTTTTGGCGATTTTTTGTTGTCTTTTATGGGGGAGTGCGTTTCCCTGTATTAAAATAGGTTATATATTGTTTGGGATAGAATCCGGCGAAGTCACAAAACAAATTTTATTTGCAGGTATTAGATTCTTTATTGCCGGAATTCTAACGATTTTATTTGGCTCAATCATAAAAAAGCAGTTATTATTTCCTAAAAAAGATTCATATAGATTTATTGCCATTTTGAGTATATTTCAAACTATAGTACAATATTTCTTTTTCTATGTCGGATTGGCACATTCTACTGGTGTGAAATCCTCGATTATAAATGGAATGGGGACTTTTTTTGCCATTATAATTGCAAGTTTAATTTTTAAGCAGGAGAAGCTCTCTCAAAATAAACTGATTGGATGTATACTTGGAATAATTGGTGTCATTGTGGTAAATTTTAACAGTATAGATGTTGGTCAACGATTTGCATTAAATGGCGAGGGATTTATTCTCATTGCTGCAATTTCCTATGGCTTTTCTTCAGTTCTTATTAAGATTTTTTCAAAAAAAGAAGATCCGGTTGTACTTAGTGGATATCAATTTATGTTAGGCGGAGCAGTTATGATAATAGTTGCGTTATTAGGTGGAGCTAGGTTGCAGAATGCCGGATGGAGTGGAATATTACTACTGCTATATATGGCCTTTATATCAGCCGTAGCATATACCTTGTGGGGTATACTGCTTAAATATAATTCTGTATCCTCGATTACTATTTATGGATTTACCAATCCGATATTTGGCGCAATATTGTCAGCAATATTTTTATCAGAAATAAGTAATCTGAATTATACTCATATATTAGCTCTTGCTCTAGTAAGCCTTGGTATATTTATAGTAAATCTTCCATAGAGAATAGACACCAATTATAGGGATTATTTTTAATTATTAACGAACTAGATAGAGATATTAGGAGGGGATATGTATATACATAAAGTGCAATATTATGAAACTGACAAGATGGGTATAACTCATCATTCTAATTATATTAGATGGATGGAAGAGGCTAGAGTAGATTTCTTAGCACAGAAGGGATGGAGTTTTGCTAAATTAGAAGAGGAAGGTATTATTTCTCCAATTGTTTCAGTAGATTGTCATTACAAAAAGCCAACAACATTTGATGACGATGTGAATATTGAGGTATCTGTTTTAGCGTTTAGTGGTGTTAGGCTAAAGCTTGGATACAAGATGTTTATAAATGATATATTGGTGTGTGATGGTGAATCTGTGAATTGTTTCATTAATGTTAAGGGACAGCCTATACGATTGAAAAAAGAGTATCCAGATTTTTTTAAAATGCTGGAAGATTGTCTCTAAATAATATTTGAATAAAGCATAAGATGAATAAATAAGGTGTTAGTATGAGATTACTATTAGTTAGACATGGCCAGACGGATTTAAATGTGCAAAAAAGATTGCAAGGTAGCTCGGAGGTTCCCCTCAATTTACGAGGAAAAGAGCAAGCTAAATTGACACATGATTTTTTGAAGGAGAGAGACCTGCTTCCTACAAAGGTGATTTCAAGTCCGCTTGGTAGAGCAATTGAAACAGGTGCAATCATAGCAGGAATCGATTTAAGTGACTATAAGGAGAAAGAAATATCGGTAGATTATAAGCCGGATGCAATTGAGGTTGATGTAAATCTTGAAGAAATGTCATTTGGGATATATGAGCGGCATAATATGGCGGTGGAAAATCCTAAATTTTTAGTAGAATGTTTTGATAGGCCTGAGATATATCAGCCTCCTTTAAATGGAGAATCCTATGATGAGGTCGTGGCTAGGGCTGGCAAAATAATCGAAAAAATGAGAGGGCTAATTTTGGCAGGAGAATATGATGACGACGTAGTTATGATGGTGAGCCATGGTGCGCTTAGCCATGGAATATTTGAGTACATAAAAAATACACCGCGTTCCGCATATTGGGATGTGGATTTTAATAATTGTGCTATTGTGGAGATTTTCTTATCTTATAATGGCGAAGATGATGATTATAAATATATAACTGATGGATTTGAAAAAAATTGGTAACATTTCATTGTTACATGGCAAAATGAGACAACACCAATACTTTTCCGAAGAAAAGCTATTGGTATTGTCCCGAAAAGCTACAATACAGTTATATTCTGGAATTTATACCTAAATCACAGATGTCGATAAATCTGTATTTGCCATTATTTAGTCTAATAGCTTCACTTACACCGCCACAACCGCCAGAGGCTAGGAGCGATTCACATTTAGATAGTAGTCTGAGAGTGCAAAGATATTCCACTCCCAGTCGAAAGCCTTCGTCAGAAGTGCGCTCCCTTTTTCTGTGCATATCCACCAGTAGCTGACCTTCTGCGACTGAAAAGCGTTTCTGATCGGTATAGATAAGTCTATCCTTGTATGTTTTCTTCATATCTTCCAGAACAGTTTCATCCTCTGTTGACAGATATATATATTTGTAGGGGTGTTCTTTTTCTATTTCCGTTATTTTATCAATGATTTGTGGAACCTTTGCATGGATTGAGTGCCCTGGCAGTTTTGTGCTTTGGTAATCTGTACCACGTATAAGTACGCCAAGTGTTTCCTTGGGATCTTTCAATAGTTTCATACGTTTTGCAATATATTTTTCAACATTGCTGTTGCATTCTCCATATTTCCATTGGATTTTTTGAGGTGGTATGGTATTCATATCCATAATATGTCTCATTATGGTTAAGCAATTGGCGTTTGGAGAATAAACAATATTTTTAGCCTGACTAAGTTCTTGCAAACTGACACCGCAAGGTTGATTGAAAAATTTACCCCAAATATCCTCTCCGTAATAATCCGAATATATATTGTCATTTGAATTGAACACCGCAAATACAGGTTCATATCCTTTGCTTTGAGCATACTTTGCCATAACTAAAAGCTTGTCTACCATACCCAATATACCCTCGATAGTAAATGTCCCGTCCAGTAGGAAAAATTTTTTGTTGGGGAACATTTCTCCAAGGTGATGGATATTTGAAAAACAAAAAGTATAGGTCATCAATTCCTCAAACAAAATTATCGATTCATTGTCAAATCTGTCATAATTTTCATTGCGAGGAAGACCTTCTTTTACATGCAAAGCGTGTTCGCCTACACCATTAAGAATCCCAGGTATATAGGGATTCCAATCGTTTTGAATCATAATCTCTTTTCCTGGAATACTGCTTAGATAATTTCCAAGTACCATCCATTCACCACATAGAACAATTCTTTTTCCTGTCCATAAAGGAAGTGCGTGTTTAAATAGTTCGACGGCATACTCATTCATTCCATATAGAACAATGGAGTCGTATTGATTTAACAAGCTGACGTCAATATCACCATCGTAATTGTACATGTGGGCATAATACGAGGGTACCCATTTTATCACTGTTTGGTAGTTTCCATTAGTATCACAGGCTATCCATGCGCATTCGTCGTTCATCCGATCATATGCATCCTTAAATAGATTGCCTGAAATAGGAATTCTTATGTCAGAAGGCTCAACCTTCCCCTCAAATGATTCATATGTCACATGAAATAAGCCATTCTTTGTGACGAATTCAGCTATGGCGTTTTTACCATGCTTTTTGAAAAACTCCTCTTGCTTTTCCTTGGACCATATTTCTTCGTTATAAGTGAATATTTCTGAATCTATAGTTGTAATCATAACCCCTCCACAATTTGTTAATTTTGATTCTAGCATATGTTTGTGATGAAAGAAAAGTATTGTTATTACCTTTAAGTATTTAGATTGATGAAAATTATGGCGCTATCTATGATGGTATAGTGACATTATTTTTATATGACTTCTTGCGGGCTACTTAAGGAAAAGCCCACAAGAATCCTGCTTTCGCAGGACAAGAAAATAGATGAATCTATTTTCTTGGTAGATACGACTATTGAAAAACTGATATTTTTCAATAATCTATGATATTCTTTATATGGTGGCCGAAGAATATTCTTCAATAGCGGAGGATTTCAATTGGTCCTACTAATAAAACTTTTTAAGGAACTAGATTTATGAAACCTATATTTATTATGGATATAAATGATGAGCGCGTAAGTATTTTTACTAAATACAATGAAGCGCAGTTATATCATTTTTATGAACCTAATGGAGGTGTCTTCATAGCAGAAACCCCGGAGGTTATTAAGAGAGCATTAGATAGGGGCGCAGAACCTATAGCTTTTTTGATAGAGGAAAAGGCATACGATTCTTTACCTGTCAGAAATATATTGGATACACTTGGAGATGAAACAGATATTTTTGTAGCACCACTTCATGTTATTAATAAGATAACAGGGTTTAATCTTACAAGAGGTGTTTTGGCAGCATGTAAAAGACCGGCACTACCTGTGCCTAGGGATTTATTGGAAGGTGCGAGCAGAGTCGCTATTTTAGAAGATGTAATGAATCCGACAAATGTCGGAGCAATTTTTCGTTCTGCAGCGGCACTTGGAGTAGATGGAGTCCTGTTGACTCAAAACTCGGCAGATCCTTTTTATCGAAGAGCGGCGCGTGTATCTATGGGCACGGTATTTCAAGTACCATGGTCATATTTTGAAAAAGAGACAAACTATGTAGACTTCATTCATAGCCATGGATTTAAAATAGTATCAATGGCTCTAAAGGAGAACGCAATTTCATTGTCAGAACCGATATTAAAACAACAGGAAAAACTTGCGATAATATTCGGAACCGAAAGCACCGGAATAAAGAATAGTACAATTAATGCAAGCGATTTTGTTACGATAATTCCTATGCAAAATGGCGTCGATTCACTGAATGTCGCAGCTGCAAGTGCAGTTGCTTTTTGGGAGTTGAGAAAATAAAAATGTTATATTAAACGCATCGTCCATAAAGACCTTTTTGAAAAATAATATAGCAAGACAATAGTGTGAATAATTTGTGAACTGTCTGAAAATGATTGACGAGGGGGGGGGATTGAGCTACAATGGCTTTGCATCTAAAAAATGACTTCTTGCAGGAGAAATATGAAATTTCTCGCAAGAATCCTGCTTTTGCAGGACCCGATTTCTCATTCTGATAAATCGGGGTAGATACGATTATTGTTTTTCATCAGAAAAACAGGAATCGTATCTACCAAGAAATTGTTTTAAAACAAATTCTTGTCTGGCAAAGCCAGATTTTTGCGGATGTTTTCATTAATTATCCGCAGAAAGTCATGCAAAAGTATTTTCTTTATAGGAGGAAACGAGAATGAGAAAAAGTATTGTAGCATTTGCATTGAGTGCATTGGTAGTAGCAGCTTCAATTGCAGGTTTGTCAACAACTGCAGAAGCATCAGAGTTGGTACAGATTACACAAGATAGTGCCGCAACAACGACAGTATCTGCTTCTGATCAAGCATTAATCAAGGGAATATTTAATGCTGACTACTATAGATGGCACAATGAAGATGTTGTAGCACTTGTTGGTACAGATGATGCTGCATTGTGGAATCACTTTATCACAACAGGTATCTTTGAAGAGAGACAACCATCTGCTGACTTCAACGTTTCAGTCTATGCTAGTGTTTATTCTGATTTAAAGGCTGCATACGGAAATGATATCGTTGCTTACTATCGTCATTATTTGACAACCGGAAAAGCTGAGGGAAGATGCTGTGTAACACTCAAGGCTGCAGCTGCAGGCGCAAATACAGTATATTCTATCAACGACGGTTCTGTTATTTTGACTCCGGGTGCTTATGAAGCAGCTATTCTTAACTGGTCAACAAATATTGACTCTGCATATTCACAGTTACAGAAGAATCTGGAATAATAATTCAATTTTATTGATAATAAATAGCATGTCAAATATTGATATGCGTAGAGAAAAATAAAGTGTCGCGGCTTTTGCTGCGACACTTTTTATTTTGATTAAGAAGGAACTGGAAGTACCATAATAAAAGATAGTATAATTAATGCAAGTGAGTTTGTATCTATAATTCCTATATGAAAAGAGACAATTTACTGAATGTTACCGTCGTAGCAAAATAATATTGAGGATTGTAAGAAGTATGCGTCATTTTAGTACAAAAGGTATAGAAAAAGACATTAGAAAAATACATGTAAATGGTAAGACTGTATCCATGCTTATACTTAGTCCTATCAATAAGCCTAAGAATGCACCGGGGGTATTATGGGTTCACGGTGGTGGCTATGTCACAGGTTTTAAAGAAATGGCTTATATGGGTAGAGCCATTGATCTTGTGAAAAATCATGGCGCAATTGTAGTTGCACCGGGTTATCACCTATCTTTATTTCATCCATATCCAACAGCTTTAAATGATTGCTATAAATGTTTGATTTATATGTTAGACCATGCATTAGAATTAGGAATAAATAGTAATCAAATAGCAATAGGAGGAGAGAGCGCGGGAGGTGGGCTTACCGCCGCATTAACTATGCTTGCACGTGACAGAGGTGAAATAAATATTGCGTTTCAAATGCCTTTATATCCTATGATAGATAATTTTGATACTGAATCATCAAAAGATAATCATGCCAAAATATGGAATACAAGACGTAACCATCTAGCGTGGAAACTGTATCTTAGAAAAGATTGGAATAGAGAAGTGTCCCCTTATGCAGCACCTGCTCGACAGACTGACTATTCTAATTTGCCGCCTACATATACTTTTGTTTGTACAGCAGAACCTTTTTATAAGGAAACACTTACATATATCCATAATCTAACAAATGCCCATGTAGAGGCAAAATGTAATGTTTATGAGGGAATGTATCATGCATTTGATATGATGGAGCCTCAAAACCCGACAAGTCTGCAGGCGATTCGGGATTTTAATAGTTTTTTTGAATATGCCAAAGGACATTATTTTGCTGAAAATATCTAGATTATTGAGGTACATCTGTAATTAATGCTAACCACATGAAACACGAAAAGAAGGTGCAAGCAGAGTTGCTTTTTGGGAGTTACGGGCCTAGATTTCAATATTACTTCATTATTTGATGATATAATAACTTGTCTCTATTTAAAAATGAGGAAATTATTATGTTAAAACGGCATGGGTTTAAAATTTTTGGAATCTTTATAATAGTTACATTACTTTTGATTTTTACTGTTATTCGAGTTAATGAAGGATCGTATTTTCAGGAACTTGCTGTAAATCAAGCAGTTAATGATGTTGAATTGACAGCACTTGATCTTAATTCTCAAATTACAAATATATCTACCGAACAGCGTGTGGTTTCTCAGATGATGGCAAATGATATATTTCTCAAGGAGTGGTGCGAAGATGAGACTTCCGACGCTGGTACTGAGCATGCCCAATTTTTATATTCTTACCTCAAGGCTTATCAGGAAAAATATGATTATGATGTTGTATTTTTTGTGTCAAATAATACCTACAACTATTATTATAATGACGGCTTGAATAAGGTCATATCTCCGGATGATGATTTCGATGCATGGTACTTCAATTTTTTAGATCTTAACCAGGAGTATGATATACAAATCGATCACGATGAAGTTAATGACTATTCAGTTTCTTTGTTTGTAAATTGTATAGTAGAGGATAATGAAGGAAATACACTAGGTGTTGTTGGGGCAGGACAGGAAATTGATGATTTTGAATCTTCGGTTGAATACTTGATGAATAATCTTGATGTATCGACCGGAGTAGTGAATATTGGTAATGCACATAATTCGTTTACCGGAAGTTCCGGAGCATATATGACCATAGAAGATGCAATGGATACATTTAATCTGTCAGAGGATGATATAACTATGGAAGTTAGTAATGAAGGTTATACATGGACGGATGGATACCTATGTACTACGATTCTACATAATTCGGATCTAAATTGGAATATTATAGTGCAAAAGGATACACAGGGGCTGGTTGATGAATTGCTTAGACAAACTTATAGCAGGGATGGTTTTCTTTTTGTGTTGATTCTTGTATTTATAATAATATTTATTGTACTACTGGCAAAACTGAACTCTGTTACGCGCACACAAGAAAATACAGATGAACTAACAGGATTGATAAATTCAAAGCTCTTTAATGAAACCTTCGAACGTAATAAGAAAAAATTGTTCTTTAATAGTGGCAATAGGATAACAAGCTTATTTATTTTAGATATAGATAATTTCAAGCATTTTAATGATGCATATGGGCATCTCTATGGTAATACGGTGATAGCAACTATGGGAGTGAAATTAAAAGAAGCCGTGGGAAAAAGAGGAATTGTGGCCAGATGGGGAGGAGATGAATTTGTCGGAGCACTTTCATTTAGTGCAGATGAGACAAGAAATTTATTGGATGAATTGCTTGATGAGATTAAGCAATTAGACACAAAATCACCCCTTACATTTAGTTGTGGTATTGTAAAAATTAATAATCATATGTCACTTGAGGAAAATCTAAAATTGGCTGATGATGCCTTGTATCAGTCTAAAAATATGGGTAAGTCGCGCTGCACGATCTTTGGCAATTAAGAGTTTGCAGGTACAAATACAGTATATTCGATCAACGATGGTTCAGAGTATAAAGTGTCGTGGTTTCAACCGCGACACTTTTAAATATATTTAGTAAATGAAATAATAAAAAAATGTTTCTGTAAATAACAATTTAAGCATATGGATAAACTATTATTAAAGCTTTTTTATCTCTAATCATAATGTTGAAAATTGTTGGTTGTGATTTAAGTAAATTAATGTCACAATGGTTAATAGGAAAAGTAGAAAGGAGAGGTTTATTATGGACAAAAAGGTAAAGCAATTATTGGATCAACAGGTTAACAAGGAATTGTATTCAGCTTATTTGTATTTGGGGATAGCTACATTTTTTGCAAAAGAGAATCTCGCTGGATTTGCCAGCTGGTACAGAAAGCAGGCTCTAGAAGAACAGGAGCATGCTATGAAGATATACGATTATCTTTTGGAACAGGATCAGGATGTTACTTTGGATAAGATAGACAAGGTTGATATCGAAATAAAGGATTGTCTGCAGGCTGCCAAAGAAGCGGATAAGCATGAGCATTATATCACGGGTGAGATTGAAAAAATAATGGATGCTGCAGTTGCTGCTAATGATTACCGCACCCAGTTGTTTTTAAATTGGTTTATAGAAGAGCAACAGGAGGAAGAGGTAAATTCAAAAGACATGATTTCAAAAATCGAGATGCTAGGTGACGATAGAAAGAATTTATATATTCTTGATAAAGAACTGTCACAAAGGTAAATTGTGTGAATAGTATTTTTATATTGTAATTTACACATTTAAGTGGGTGAATAGGGGAAAGAAAGTAATATGAAGTCATAAGATAATAGTTAATTGCACTCAGTCAAAAAGCTGAGTGCAATTTTTTTACTTTATAGGAAATTACTTTGTAATTCCTATAAAGTAAAAAAACAAGCTACGCTTGTATGAGGTGTCTCGCCGGCAGAAGAAGTTAATTGCTTGCATCAATTGCCGGCTCGCACTGCTTACGTTTTGCATGCAAAACTCTTTCTTGTGTTGGTATTGTCCAGTTCTTGATTTTCTGAGGAAAATCAAAAAACTATTTATTATTCTATTACAATTACAGGTGATGCATAAAATTTTGTAGTTGAAAAATCTAGAGTTAAAGTAGCCCCACCATTTTTGACGCCAACAGCGTCATAAGCACCCCAGACATCATTTCTGTTGTAGGATTTGCAATGAGCAGAAAGAACATCCCAACCATAACCACCACTTTCAGTGTTAAGGCCGGCTGCTTGCCAGAAAATGTTGTAGATAGTAGATACACTAAGATACGGAACTATATCAGAGGTATCACCTAATCTTTTTACAATTCCTTCTCGAGCGAATCCGTCAATTAATGGGGACCCAAAGGTTACGGTGTTCAAAATATTGTAATTTGATTTGAGCTCAGATTCTGCTGCTACCTGTTGACACACCATTCCGCCTAATGAATGACCGGCAAGAATGATATTTGAATTTGATGGAATATTCTCTTGAATAGCCTTCTTTACATTTTGCACATATTTGTTATCAAACTCGAATCCCGACAATAAATCTGTCCAATAATCTGTTGTAGTATTTTCTGCATCGGTATCTGTGCCAGAAAGACATACTAAATATACATCTGTTGTCTCTGTCCACCAGTACTTTTTATATGTATATGTACCTTTTGTGATGGAAATAGGACCATCTGTGCCGTTGCAGGAATAACCCAATTGAACGAGACAGGAAATCTGATTAGATGATGTGTATGTAACTACTTCTGCATCCAATACGTTTTGTGCTGCAATTGCAATAAGGGCATCATTATCTGTAGATGTGTTTATTGCAGTTGCCTTCAGCGAAGCCTCTACCTCTTCGGTGATATCATAGCCACCCTCGGCATCTTCTTCTGTAACGTCAATAGAGCTTTCTTCAGCCATTGCAGTGATTGGTGCTCCCAACACCATTACTATGGCAAGCAAGAACATTATCCCCCTTTTTATTACTTTCATATTTTTCCTTTCTCCCATTTATATTTCATGGCAAACCATGTTTTGGGCTTTCTAGACCGCATTAAGACAAAATCATAAATACCTTTATCTTGAATTATATTATAGATTATCGAAAAACATAAGTTTTTCAATAATCGTATCTACCAAGAAATTGTTTTAAAACAATCTCTTGTCTGGCAAAGCCAGATTTTTGCGGATGTTTTCCTAAATTATCCGCAGGAAAATCATGACTTCTTGCGGGAGAAATACGATTATAACCTTAAATTCAAGATTTAAGGTTATTTTATGCTCCCTTTAACGGCTGCCCCCAAAGGTAGCTTTTTGTTTACCATTAACTAGAAGTATCTCACAGAAAGTGTTAAACTAATGACAATTAGAGAAAGGAACTGGAGAATAATATTTAAATGGTAAAGCAAGTAGCCATTTGGAAATTGCAATATAAATGATGCTATTGTACCATTTGTGGATACAAGAACTCATCTGGAGTTTGAAGTATAGCTTATTTCAAAGATAGGAGGATACATTATGCCATTTGTTGATTCAAAGATTACAGTACCGGTTACTGGCGAATTAAAGGAAGAAATCAAAAATGGAAGTAACTTCTAATGAATAGAGAAGAGTGGTTTGCTCGGCTGTTTACACGGCTGGGCAATTCTAAATTTAGGACAAGTTTTCATCTAAAACACAAGGATATTGAATACATCAATGAAAAAGGACTGGATGTAATAAGGGAGCATGCAAAGGATTTTATTGCAAAGCGTGAAGCCCCTGCCAATATACCAAATGATGGCAAGCAGACACCTACAAAAGGGCATCCTGTATTTATAGCCCAGCATGCTACGGCTACGTGTTGCAGAGAATGCATACGAAAGTGGCACAAAATACAGCCTGGTAAAGAACTAACAGAATTGCAGCAAGAATATTTAGTAGATGTAATTATGACATGGATTGAAAGAGAATTGTCTAATGGAAATCATACCTAAATATCATAGTGGAACAGATGCATTTTATAATCTAATCCCCTTTACAAAAGGTGTAACCTCTGGCGGACGGTGAATGCAACTACTGGATCTGGGGCGACAAGGAGCCGGAAGCGGTGGCGGACGTGGGGCTGAAGTTCATTGTTACGGCTACATCGTTTTCCAACGGGATCGACACCTTCTGCATGAATGCGGGGATTATCACAGCCATTGCGTTTACCTTGGGCTGCTGGGAGACGACAAAAACCGAGACGCACTGAATACGGTCATGAAATATTTTCAGAAGCTGCCTCTGATTTTGTACGCAGGAGAACGGGAGATCATCGCGGATATCAATGAATTTTTCCGTCGATAGAACAGCGACAGAAATATACAGAATCAGCAACGCAGTTCTAAGGAGTGAGACGATATGACAATTCACGAATTCGGACAGAGCCGTGACGAGGTGGTCGTGCTGGTGCATCCATCCGTCGTCATGTGGGATTATTTTGAATATGTCATCCCATTGATGCAGGAGCATTATCATCTGATCATTCCTGCGCTTCCTGGCTATGATACGGAGACCGATTCGGATTTTACCGGCGTTGAGCAGATCGCGGAGGAGCTGGCGGATTGGTTGATTACGCATGACCACAGAGAGATAGCGTGTATTTACGGCTGTTCTATGGGCGGCGCAGTGGTCAATAGATTCCTCGCGGACAGGAAGGTGAAGGTTCGCAGCGCAGTTATCGACGGCGGCATCACGCCGTATCAGCTGCCATGGATCGTGACGAGATTGATCGCCATCAAGGATTTTCTCCTTATTTCTATGGGGAAAGTCGGCGGTCTGAAAATCCTGCAAAAAGCCTTCTCCACAGACGATTACTCTGAAGAAGACTTGCAATACATCGTGAAGGTCCTGAAGAACATGAGCGCCAAAACAATCTGGCGCACCTTTGAGTCCTGCAATAATTACGCCATGCCAAAGCCGGTCACAGTGGACTGCGGGCATATCGAATACTGGTACGCGAAAGCGGAAGAGAAAGACCGGAAGGGCGATATCGCCTATATCAAGCAAAACCTGCCGCAGACTGTTTTTAAGGTATTTGAGGATATTGGACACGGCGGGCTGGCGGCGCTGAAACCGGAGTTGCTGGCAGCGGAGCTTACAAGAGTTATGGGGAGGAATGACTGATGAAAGAAAAAGACCTGCCGTTTGACCGCACAAAGCATGTGTGCTATACGAAGAACGCAAAAAAATGCGTGCAGAAACTTCTGCGCCGTTATTACGATGAAAAGACGGCGGCAGAGCTCTGGGAGAAAATACAGCTTCAGTACTGTGAATATCTAAAGGACGAGCCCGCGATGGGTGGGGGAAAGATCACGGTCAGCATCTATGACCCGATCCTGATCTTCGCCTTTTACACGGTCATACCGGACAAGCCGCCGCTTAAAGATATCCAGCAGGACGTCTACGACTGCTTTATGGGAAGCTTCGATTTGATCGGCAGGATATTTGACCTGAACCGGAAGCCGGACAACCGGCTTGCAAATAAAATCTTCAGGAAAACAAGCGATATCCGTAAAAAAGAGATCAAGAACTTCCCCGGCTCTTTCCACATGGGCGGCTATGATTACGATAAAGAAAACGGTATTATCCGCTACAGCTTTACCCAGTGCCCGAATGCGGAGTTTGCGGGGCGCCACCATATGGAGGATGTGCTCCCCGTTATGTGCAACTGTGACCACATGGCCATGCAAAAGCTCCACGCCACGCTCATCCGCGAGGGAACGTGCTGCACGGCCAAGTGCTGCGACTACTGCATCGTCGGAGATAAAAACCCGCTTGCGGCGGAGTATGAACTTAAGGTTGCAGAAAATGGCCTGCTGGTGAGCGTGAAAAAGATACAGAATCCTCAGTAGCTGTGTGGCTTCCGGGCAGCAAAAAGCTGCCTGTGCCGCTTGACCTATCAATAACAGTGTTATAGGATGTTATATAGCAGTGTTATGGAGATGACAGATTGAGCAAAAACAAAAAGTCATAGGTTTTTGATTTTCCTCAGAAAATCAAGAACCGGACAATACCAACATTTATCCGAAGGAGAAATGTTGTCCCGCAAAGCGGGATTTTTGTGGGCTTTTTCCTTAAGCAGCCCACAAAAAGTCATAGATTCCTGTTTTTCTGATGAAAAACAAGAATCTATAAGTACTTGAAATGGGGCGATAAAGCCCCATAAAAAATGCATATAAGTTAGCTTTGACTAACTGAAGGGAGATGTTGTTTATGAAAGGACAGAAAAAAAACTCGGCATTTTCAGTGCTGATGGGTTATGCGGGAGGACATAAGTATCTGACTTATCTGTCGCTTGTTTTATCCGCCGCATGTGGGCTGCTGGCACCCATGCCGTTTGTTTACCTATGGAGGATCATTCGGGAGGTGATCGAAGTCGCTCCCAATTATTCCAATGCGGTGGGTATCACTCACAATGGATGGATGGCGGTCATCTTTTCGCTAATCTATATGCTGGTTTATTTTGGGGCTTTGATGTGCTCTCATGTCGCAGCCTTCCGTGTGGCGGGAAATATGAAAAAAGACCTGCTTTCACATATTGCCAAGCTTCCAATCGGCTTTGCGGATGAGATGGGTTCCGGCAGGGTACGCCGCATCGTGACCGAGGCTACATCAAGCACGGAGACGCTGCTTGCCCACAACCTGCCCGATATGGCGCAGGCTATCGTGACACCACTGGTAATGGTGGTCATGCTGTTCATTTATGATTGGAGATTCGGACTTGCGTGCCTGATACCGATCATCATCGCGTTTTGTATGATGTTCCAGTTGGCGGGGCCTGCCATGGCGGAGGATATGAAGCATTATCAGAATGCTCTGGAAAGCATGAGCAACGAGGCAGTAGAATACATACGCGGCATCCCGGTGGTCAAGACCTTCGGACAGACAGTGTTTTCTTTTCATCGTTTCAAAAAAACCATTGATGATTACGGTGATTTTTGCCTGCAATATACCTTCCGCGCTCGCAGACCTATGATACTGTTTACGATGTTCATCAACTCAGCATTCGCGTTTTTAATCGGACTTGCGCTGTTTTTGACAAGAGGTGGAAACGCAGCGACAGATATACTCGTGAACTTCCTGTTCTATGTCATTTTCACGCCTATCATCACCACCTCGATGCAGCGTGTGATGTTTATGTCGGAAAACAGTATGAAGATCGACGACGCCGTTATGAGAGTGAATTCCATCCTGGAGATCAGGCCGCTTGAGGAGGCTAAGATTAAAAAGATGCCATCTGGTGCGTTTGTGGAAATCAAGGACGTGACGTATCGCTACAGCGAGGATGCTAATCCAGCGGTTAAGAACCTCTCCCTGTCTGCGGATAAGGACCAAATAGTAGCCTTGGTGGGGCCGTCCGGAAGCGGCAAGACCACGGCGGCAGGACTGATCAGTCGCTTCTTTGACCCGCAGGAAGGAAGCGTATCAATCGGTGGTGTCGACGTCCGGGACATCGGTAAGGATGAACTGATGAACACGGTTTCTTATGTATTTCAGGACTCAAGGCTTCTTGCACGTTCAATTGCGGACAATCTCCGTATTGCAAAGCCGGACGCCACGGACGCGGAACTTACCGGGGCGCTTCACGCCGCACAGTGTGACGATATCATAGAGAGACTCCCACAGGGCATTGACACCGTTCTCGGTTCGGAAGGCACCTATCTCTCCGGCGGAGAAAAACAGCGCATCGCCATTGCAAGAGCGATTCTGAAGAAAGCTCCGGTTGTCATCCTTGATGAAGCCACAGCTTTTGCCGATCCTGAGAATGAAGTTCTGGTGCAGAAGGCATTCACGGAGCTGACGAAGAGCAGTACGGTTATAATGATCGCACATCGTCTTTCCACAATCCGTAATGCGGATAAGATTTACGTCCTTGACCACGGCGAGGTCGTGGAAACAGGCAGGCACGATGAATTGATCGAAAAGGGCGGACTTTATAGCACGATGTGGAAGGAATACCAGAGTGCGATTAGCTGGAAGGTAGGAGGAGCGGGCCTCGCTGAAGGCGATATAAATGCCCGCGACGAAATGCCGTCGAGAGAAGCGAGGGGGCGCTACATTAGAGGAGGAGCGGTATGAAAAAATATTTCAAGAATAAGTTCGCCCTGTCAGATCAGGGCGCAAAGGAAATGATCCTGGCCATTTTGTCGGTGGTAGTGCAGAGTCTTGCGCTCATGTTTCCTGTTACCCTGCTGTATCTCTTTACAGGGGACTATATTGATGGTGTGAATCTGCAGAGCAAAACGGGATTTTATATCGGCGGCATCGCAGTGTGCCTTGCGCTCATTGTTATCACAAGTATATGGCAGTACAACACGGCGTACAAGGCGACCTACAAAGAGTCGGCGGCAAGAAGAATCTCCCTCGCAGAAAAACTGCGGAAGCTTCCGCTTTCGTTCTTTGCACATAGAGACTTAGCAGATCTGACCAGTACAATCATGACGGACGCAGAGGCGCTTGAGCATTCGGGCTCACACCAGATTCCGCAGTATTACGGCAGCATCGTTTCTACTGTGATTATCAGCATAGGCGTATTCTTCTTTCAGTGGAAAATGGCACTGGCTGCGGTGTGGCCGATCCCAATTGCGATTATCATTGTGCTGACATCGAAAAGGGTACAGCAGTATTTTTACCGCAAACAAACCGAGGCTAAAATCAGCCTGAATGAGGGCGTTCAGGAGTTTATTGAAACCTCC
>FLNY01004424.1_pt1 | contig 16704 bp, 14 predicted proteins | sample 1140381 | NCBI WGS metagenome assembly FLNY01 (sample SAMEA3878172, study PRJEB12797) | bioreactor metagenome | biome: Moose rumen | place: Sweden | collected 2011-10
CTCAAATAAATTTGGTATTTCGCTCGCTTATTCGTACCTTTGCAAAAATTTTAGAATGTGGACAGATTTGGGCTGCTTGCAACCACACAAAAAAATGCTAAAATGACAACCCTTTTATTGACGGTGGCATTATGCCGACAATACGCGAGTGTCAATGCATCTCCCCAATTCCTCCCACACTTTTATTCATTTTTATTTATTTCAAAAAAGTATGGGTTATTTATTTACTTCAGAATCAGTGAGTGAAGGTCATCCCGACAAAGTGGCTGACCAGATATCAGATGCGGTGCTTGACAACCTGCTTGCCTACGACTCCAACTCAAAAGTGGCTTGTGAGACCCTTGTGACCACAGGCCAAGTGGTGTTGGCAGGTGAGGTGAAGTCGGAGGCCTACATCGACCTTCAGGATGTTGCACGTGAAACCATCGAGCGTATCGGCTACACCAAGGCAGAGTATCAGTTCGACGCAAAGAGCTGTGGTGTGCTGTCTGCCATTCATGAGCAGAGTCAGGATATCAACCAGGGCGTGGAACGTGCGAAACCAGAAGACCAGGGAGCCGGCGACCAGGGCATGATGTTCGGCTATGCCACAAATGAGACAGAGAATTACATGCCGTTGGCGCTCGACCTCAGCCATCATATCTTGCGTACGCTGGCAGCTATCCGTCGTGAGGGTAAGGTGATGACTTACCTGCGTCCCGACTCCAAGAGTCAGGTGACAGTGGAATACAGTGACGAAGGAGAGCCTTTGCGAATTGACACCATCGTGGTATCGACCCAACACGATGACTTTATCCAGCCGTCGCTTCATGTCACTCAGAAAATGGCCGACGAGCAGATGCTGGCCCGCATCCGTCAGGATGTGATCAACACGTTGATTCCTCGGGTGATCAGAGAGATAAAGAGTGAGAAAATCCGTAATTTGTTTAACCACCACATCAAATATCACGTGAATCCTACCGGTAAGTTCGTGATAGGCGGACCTCATGGCGACACAGGTCTGACCGGTCGTAAGATCATCGTTGACACCTATGGTGGAAAGGGAGCCCACGGAGGTGGTGCGTTCAGCGGCAAGGATCCGTCGAAGGTTGACCGTTCCGCCGCTTATGCCGCCCGTCATATCGCCAAGAATATGGTAGCAGCCGGTGTGGCCGACGAGATGCTGGTGCAGGTGAGCTATGCCATCGGTGTGGCTCGTCCGGTGAGTATCTATGTGAACACTTACGGCAAGTCGCATGTGGCGCTGACCGACGGTGAGATAGCAGAGAAGATAGGCAAGATGGATATATTCGACCTGCGTCCGAAAGCCATCGAGGAGCGTCTGAAACTTCGGAGTCCGATTTATCAGGAGACAGCCGCTTACGGCCATATGGGCCAGCGTCCGCAGACGAGGGTGAGAAAGTTCAAAAACCGCTACTACGGTGACAAGGAGCTGGAAGTGGAGCTCTTCACCTGGGAGAAGCTCGACGCAGTGGACTTGATTAAGGCTGAGTTCGGACTCTAAACAAAAGAAAACAGAGAGAAAAAGCGATGAACGATTCGTTGTCAGTGATAAAAGACACGTTGGTGGTCACCGGAAAGGCGGTGATGTCTGCCGGTGACTCTCTGCGTGCGGCAGTGGAAGGTATCAGCCGTACGCCCTCGCTTGGTTACAGTCCCTGGATAGCGGTGACGTTGTTTGTGCTGACCGCGATGCTTTTCGTGGTGATATATCAGGATCGTCAGTATCTGGTCAACAGGCTGAAGGATTTTTATGCCTCGGAAGAGCGTCGTTTCTTCTTCGGTTCGGAAAGTTCATCCGGCAAGTTCTATGTAAATGTGCTGTTGCTGTTGGTGACTTGCTCATGTGTGGGTCTGCTCGTGTGTGGTCTGACCGATGATTTTCCTCAGTTGGGAGGTGGAGTCTTGCCGGGTATTATGGGCATGAGGGGATTTGGTCTGTGGGCTAAGACGACGGGGCTTTCCTTCTTGTTTGTTTTGTTGAAAGGTGTGATGTACGGTGTGATTGGCTGGGTGTTTTTCCGCAGTGATCAGAATGCCCGTTGGCTGTCGGCATATTTCCTTCTGACAGCACTTCTTGCCTTCATTCTTTTCCCGTTTTCCCTGATGGAATTGTTCACATCTGTATCCGCAAAAGTTTTGCTTGTTTTTGTCACATTTTTGTTCATTGTGTACGAATTTTCCCTGTTTTACAAGCTCTTAATCAACTTTAAAGCGAAAAAGTATGGTATTTTGCTAATTTTTTTGTACTTTTGCGCCGTCGAAATAATGCCTACCCTTTTTGTGTGGCATAAAATCGTTCATAGAGGATAGGGTATATCCCATGAGATCGTCACACAGGGAGGATTAAAAAATCTCTCAAAACTCATAAAATAACATTGAATCTTCAGTCGGATGAACATGACTCCAAAAATTCTTATCTCACAACCTAAACCCCAGACAGCCAAATCCCCATATTTTGAACTTGCTGAAAAGTATGGCTTAGATATCGTTTTCAGACCTTTTATCAAGATTGAGCCGATGAGCGCCAAGGATTTCAGACAGCAGAAAGTGTCTATTCCCGGACATACGGCCATTGTGTTCACATCACGTCATGGTATTGATCATTTCTTTAATTTGGTGAAAGAGCTGAGGGTGGTGATTAAGTCCGACATGAAGTATTTCTGCAAATCTGAGCAGGTGGCTCTCTATATCCAGAAATATGTGCAATACAGAAAGCGTAAGGTGTTTTTCCCGGAGACTGGTCTGATTGACGATATGATCCAGATTATGAAGAAGCACCCGGAGGAAAGTTATTTCGTGCCGCAGTCGTCGGCTCACAACAACGATATGAAGAACAAGCTCGACGAGGCAGAGCTTATCCACGACGAGGCTGTGATGTATTACACGGTCAGCAATGACTTTACCCAGGACGAGGCGTTCGACTACAATATGCTGGTGTTTTTCAGTCCTGAGGGAATCAACTCTCTGATGAAGAACTTCCCTGACTTCAAGCAGGATGATATAGCCATTGCTTGTCTGGGTCGCAAGACCATTGAAGCCGCTCAGGAGGTAGGTCTGCGTGTTGACATGCAGCCGACCCCAACGCTTCGTTCGGTTCCTGCCATTATCGAGGATTTTATCAAGAATCACAAGAAGAGTGAGATAAAGCCTGCAGCGAAGAAGACCTCCACGACTGCTAAGAAGAAACCGTCAGTAAAGAAAGCTGCAAGTCCGAAGAAAGCAGGTAAATAAGAAAAATACATTGGGATTGACGTTCAATAAATCGGAACGGCTCAATAGCAAGATCTTAATCGACAAACTATTTGGCGGCGGAAACATAGCGATGTCTGTGTTTCCGCTCCGTGCAATATATATGTTGGAGGAACGTGCAGCCGACGACGATGTGGCAGTACAGCTGCTTATCAGCGTTCCCAAACGCAAACTCCATCATGCCGTTGACCGTAACCGAATGAAGCGGCAGATACGTGAGGCATACCGTCTTCATAAGCAAGAGCTGTGGGATGCGGCACTGTCGTCAGGCAAGAAGGTGTTACTGGCATTTGTATGTATTGACGAGCAGCCCTGTTCGACAGAAAAAGTCAGCCGCAGCGTTGTGAAGATTCTCAACCGTCTGACTGATAAGCTTGGTATGAATGGATAAGTCCAAATACTCCGGTTTGGAAGAAAGCATATAAATTCAGAGTGCGCATGAAAACCCTGTTAGTCCCGTTCAAGATGCTGTTTGCGCTGATTGGCAAAATCCTCTCATGGGTTTTGCTTCTCCCTATCTATTTCTACCGTAAGTGCATCTCCCCGCTTACCCCCCCCTCATGCCGTTATAAGCCGTCGTGTTCCACCTATGCCGTTCAAGCCATTAAACGCCATGGTCCGATTAAGGGTCTCTATCTGAGTGTTTGGCGCATTCTCCGTTGCAATCCCTGGGGAGGCTACGGTTATGATCCGGTTCCCGATGAATTTCACTGGAATCTCTCCTATCTGAAGAAATACCAGATACGGGACTGGGCAGAGCTGGCTAAGAAGAGATAAAGGGGGCTTTTGGGCATCCTGCTTAGCAGTTTAGAAACTTCCTGTATCCGAGTCCTTGTTTTGGAGTTTACGATTAATCCTGAAATTCTTTCCCGAAGAGAAGTCGTAACTGAAGCCGATAACGAACATCGACTTGTTGTCATTAATCCAGGTTTTGTATGTACTTTGCAGAATGCTTGTAGGCATACTGTAGCCTGAATAACGGGAACGAGTGAAGAGCCAATAATCGGCGGCAAAGAAACGCCAGTTCTTCTTCTGCCAATAGACTTGTAAGTGTGACTGGTTTTCTCCTGCATCCAATGTAGAGCCGTTGAGGCGTTTTGACACAATGTTCCCTATATAGTATGCCCCCCAGCCCCCCTTTCGGAACTGTATGCTGAAGTAGAGCGGTGCCCATGTGTGATGATAATGTCCGATAATGTGGCTGCTGACAGTCTGGCGCACCACATAGCCTTGTAAGGTCAGTGTCAGGATCTGACTCTTAAAGGGGTTGATAACCAGCAGGTATGACCCGCCCAGTTCATTGCTATAGTTGGCATTCTCATTAGTGCCCACAATATATTGCTGACCATTGATCTCTTGTTGTGTGTAATAGCGGTTTATAGGAGAGTCAGTGTAAGTATAATACATTGAGAACAGAGTCTGTAGCCATCCGAGGTTCCATTTGTGGATTAGTTCCGACTTATAGGAGTTATAACTCCTCAGATAGGGATTGCCAATGCTGATAACACCAGGTACGATAAGGCTGGCATTATTGCTGAGCTCTGAGATGGGAGGAGTATTCGACTCCGATGAGGTAACCCATTGCAGATTCATGTTCTTCGAGAGATTAGCGCTAAGAATAAGTTTCGGTGTGAAAAGCCAGTGGGAGTCGTGTGCGTCGGTGTTATCCTGTGTCACTTGTGTGGCTCCGGCTCCGATACGGTACATCAGTTTGTTAAGATTTCCGTTATACTCGGCATACATATAGTGTTGATAGCTGGCCGATGAGTATTCATATTCCCTATAGTCGGAGAGCACGTTGCTGATAGTGGCATTGGAGCGTCCGAACGTGCCACGATAACCCAGACTCAGACTATTCTTATCCCACTTCTTCGCATAAGCCAGCTCACCAATAAAGGAGTGTTTTTTGTTCTGCTGTTCTTGGTTGTCTGAGAGCCATATCTCACCATTGCTCACCGCAGCCTCCTCATCCCAGTTCTTACTGCTGTTATGATAATAGGTGCCCACGAGGTCTATTGACAGTTCCTGATTCTTAGGCAGTGTTTTCTGGATATACACATTCAGGTTTGGACCGAAAGTGTTCATGCGACTGCCAAATTCGCCTTTACCCATAGTGGGGATGTCAAAGTCTGATATGTTCTGGATATCACATTTTCCGTCGCTATGTCTATGATTGAAATGTGGTGTTGCCACTATCTGAACCGCTATGTTGTCAGGCTTGTTGTAGGTGTATTTGATGACAGGGTCGTTCCAGGTATAGCCGAATTTGTCATGAGTCTGTTTTTGATAGTTACAATGAACAGGCAGCGCCGTGCCATCGGGAAGCAGGCTTTGCAGTGTATAGTCATAAGTTTGTTTTCGAAAGCGTTTTGTATAGTCGCGCAGGCTGAATGTATAGGAGAGTGAAAGCTGATGTTTTCCTGAAGTCAGATTCAGGTAGGCCTCATCGTCAGTGAATCCTGTCGTGAAGGCTGTCCTCGCCTCTATGCCAGCATTGACACCTGTATCCATTCGCTTGGTAATCACGTTGATGAGCGTTCCGGCGTCGGCATAGCGGGCAGGAGGAATATTGTAGTATTCCACTCTCAATATTTTGTTGGCAGGAATACCCTTCAAGTCAATATCCGAGGCTGCTATGCCATTTATCAGTATCTTCACGCTGCCACCGTCCATGCGCTGAATCTTATTTGTTACCGGGTCGATTCTAAGGTCTTCAACATGCTCCAGCAGGTCACGTACATTGCGGGCACGGTCCATCTGTTCCGCTGTAAAAGTATAGACGGACTTATCCACGTAGTTCATGATATGGGTACCTTTTACAGTCACACCATTGATGGTATATTCTGCAGGTTGCATCTGGATAGTTCCGATATCGCCTACCTCGCAGTTAAGAAAGAAGGTACGATAGCCGACAAAACTGCACTTTACGATAATGTGACGGGTTTCGGAGGGAATGGCGAAGTAGCCACTTTCATTGCTGACGCCACTACCTATCAGTGTGGAGTCGGTGGGATTGAGGATAGCTACGTTAGCGTATGCCATGGGTTGGCTCTGTTCGTCGATGATGGTACCCGTCAGGTGGTGTTCGGTCTTGAGGGTACATTCCACGTAGATTTCATGGTCGTCGGGCTTCACGGTCATGCGGATAGGATAGAAGCCAATCATCTGTTGGATGGCATCGGGCAGCGTCTTTCGGATGAGGGTGGTGGTGACGCGGAAGTCCTCCAACTCGTTGTAGAGGAAGTTGATGACATACTCATTCTGCTCGTTGTTTAATCCAAGCAGGGCCTCGCTGATCGATACATTATTATATGTGTGGCTGATACGTTGTCCGTATGTGTCGGAGGTCCAAAGAAGGAGGCAAGCCCAGAGTGCTAAACCATATAGTGTGTGTCTCATCTTACCACCAGTTTTTTGTCTTCCAGACCAATATTCACGGCTTCGAAGGTATTCAACTTTTCCACGACACGCGCAAGGCTGTCTTCACGCTTCCAAACGAAATGGAAACGAAGCCCGCGAGTCGCGTCATTCTTAAACTCCACCCCTACTTGATAGTAATCCGCAATGGCTATGATCATGGAGTCAAGTGGCACATTGTTGAAAACGTAAGGCATCGTTGGTATGGTGTCGGTATTTGCCATATCAGATGGTGGAGGTGTAAAAGAATTGATTTCTGTCGCATTTTCTTTTTTGTCCGTTTGTTGTTTGCCTGTATTGATGTTCCGTTCAGCTACCTGCTTTGTTGTTTCCGTTTGTTGTTGTTTGGGTGTGTTGATGTTGTGCACAATTTTGATGGCCGCAAAGGCAATGCCCGAGGCCAGGAGCACACCGATGAAAGAAGCCGCTGTTTTGTGTGTGAAGAGGTAAACAAGGAAGCGATGTTTTGGCTTTTCTTCGTCAAAGGCTTCCAGCTGCCCGGCATGGGTAGCAGCAAATATCTCCCATTCGGCATCCACGTCTGGTGTGTCGTTTTTAAGCGCGTCGTGTTTGAAGGCACGCTTGGCTAAGCCAAGCTGATTCACAAGCTGGCGCATCTCGTCGTTGGCGAGTATCTGCAGCATCTGCGCATCAGTTATTTGCTCCGGGTGGTCTTGTAATTCCAGTAGCCACTCTATACGCTGGTGTTCGGTCATCATATTGCTTTTAGTTTAAATTGAATTTCGTAGCAAGGCGAGTGCAGAGGGAAGCTCGTTTACCTCTGCCGAGCCGCCGCGGGATTGCGCGTATCGAAATACGTTCTTATTTTCTCCACAGACTGCTTCAGGTGGGTGTGGACGGTCTGGCGACTGACGTTCAGGGATTCGGCCACCTCCTGGCAGGTCATCTCCTTTATGTAGCGCAGACGGAAGATGTTCTGCTCCAACGGTGACAGGTTGTCCCGTACGTAGCGCATCAGCTCTTCCATCTGCATTTGCTCTTCCACTGTATTGTCGCTGACAAGTGTATAAGTGTCCTCTGTAAGCAGGCGCGCAAAACGTTCTTGCACCTGTTTGTGCTGCAACACATTCAGACAGCGATGACGCACGCTCGCCAACAGGAATGCTTTTGTGTTGTTTTCTCTTATTATCACTTTGCTGCTGAGCAGGCTGGCAAACACATCGCTCACCACATCCTTGCTCTCCGACTCGTCGAAGAGCATAGTGAGTGCCAGATGATACATCTGCGTGTAGTGTGTCTTGAACAGACTTTCGATTTGACTCCGTCCAATTCCTCCTCGCCCCGCAGAGTTGACACTTACATCACCCTGCACTCGCTTGTTCGTCATTTCTTCTCTTGGCATACGTTTATAATACAGTTCAGACAGAGAAAATGTAAAGCGAAAATTCGTTTTTTTTCAATTCAAACTCATTTTTCTTTATTTTATGGGCTTTTTTCAATCAAAGCGGGCGAGGATGGAAATAGCACATCCTCGCCCGCTTCAGATGACATAGTCTAAAGGCCGATTTAGATTAAATCAGGATTGTGAGTCATCTCCTTGGTACATAGATTATTCTGTATCACGTTCTCAGTAATGCCATAAAATCCTGCATGATGGCTTCTTTGGTGGTATCAGGAAGAGTGCTGAGGTGACGTTCCATCACCTCTTTCAGCGCTTGCTCCGCTTTGGTGCGCATCTGTGCCTTGCCTGCCCGCAGACCGGCAGACAGCTCGTTTTTGGGGAGGAGTGCCCTGTTGAAATTTCCGTCGCTCATTGTCTTAGTTTAGTAGTTTAGTAGATTAGTAGGTTGGGGAGAAACTATTCCTGGACATAAACGCGCTGGACGCGGGTGGAGATGCCTGTGAGGACTTCGTAAGGGATGGTGTCGAGCACGTCGCTGAGAACGGTCACAGGTAGGTCGTCGCCAAAGATGATGGCATGGTCGCCTTCCTTGCAGTCTATGTCAGTCACGTCGATCATGCACACATCCATGCAGATATTTCCCAGGTAAGGAGCGCGTTTGCCGTTCACGAGGCAGAAGCAGTTGCGGTTACCCAGTTTGCGGTTGAGTCCGTCGGCATAGCCGATAGGAATGGCAGCCACGCGGCTCTGACGGTTAACAGTGGTGCGACGGCTGTAGCCGATAGAGTCACCGGCCGGGACATCACGTATCTGCAAGATAGTGGTTTTCAGCGTACAAACGTTATGTATGATCTCGTTGGTGCGCGGGTTGATGCCATAGAGTCCGAGTCCGAGACGTACCATATCGAGGTGGTACTGCGGGAAATGCTCGATGGCGGCGGAGTTGCAGATATGTCGGATGATATGATGTCCGTAGATGCTCTGGAGCTGTGTGGATGCTTTGTCGAAGAGTTCGAACTGATGGTGTGAGAAGTCGTCGAATCCGTCGCTGTCGCTGCCCACGAAGTGTGAGAAGACAGAGCAAGGCACGAGTGCTCTCTGTCGTTGCAGTCGGTCGATGAGGCGTTGCATGTCGGTCTTTGCGTTGAATCCCAGCCGGTGCATGCCCGTGTCGATCTTGATATGAATCGGGAAGTTGGTGATACCCTCTTTCTCCGCACTGCGGATGAGCTCCTCGAGGATATCGAAGTTGAACACCTCCGGTTCGAGCCGGTAGTCGAAGAGCATCTTGAAGGATGTCATCTCCGGGTTCATCACCATAATGTTGGCTGTGACGCCAGCGTTTCGGAGTTCCGCACCCTCGTCTGCCACAGCCACGGCGAGGTAGTCCACCCCGTGGTCCTGCAGTGTCTTTGAGGCCTCCACGGATCCGATTCCATAGGCTGATGCCTTCACCATACATACCATCTTTGTCTCCGGCCGTTTGAACTGTCGGTAGTAGTTGAGGTTGTCCACTATGGCGTTGAGATTGATTTCCAGGATGGTCTGGTGGACTTTCAGCGTGAGCAGGTCGCTCAGCTTGTCGAATCGGAACTGTCGTGCACCTTTGATGAGTATGAATTCGTTTTTCAGGTCGCGGAAGATGCTGCTGGAAAGCAGGTCGGCGGTGGTTCGGAAGAAATGTTTCTCCAGCATCGGGAAGTAGTCGGCGCACTGAGATATTTTCTCACCCACGCCGATGATTTTCTCAATACCGCGGTTTTGTGCCATCTGTGCCACGCGGCTGTAGAGTGATTGTGAGGACTCCCCGCTCTGGAGGATATCACTGAGTATGAGCGTACGTTTCTGCTCTTTGGTGTCGGGGCGTCGCGACATGAAGTCAAGAGCGATATCGAGCGAGTGGATGTCAGAGTTGTAGGTGTCGTTGATGATGGTGCATCCGTTGATTCCGTCCTTCACCTCCATCCTCATCGCCACAGGTTCGAGCCGTTCCATCCTTTGGCAGATGGTGTCCACCGGCATCCTCAGGCTGAGGCAGGTGGTGAAACAGGTGATGGAGTTCTCGATGGCTGCGTCGTCGATGAACGGTATGGTGAACTGTCCCACCTCGTTCTTGAAGGAGAAACGTACGGTGGCTTTGTTTTGCTCCTTGATGATGTCTCGTATGAGTATGTCGGTGGTGTCGGAGTCAGCTCCCGAGGCATTGTTCCATGTCATCTTACGCATTGTTTCCGGCAGTGTGGAAGCACACTGGAAGACGGTGCTGTTGCTCAGGTTGAGCACGGCGGTCTGGCAGCCTTTGAATAGGTTCATCTTCTCCGTGCATTTGATTTGCAGTGAGAGGAAATTCTCCTGATGTGCCTGTCCCACGTTGGTGATGACTCCGATGGTAGGTTTGACGATGCGGTTGAGCCGCTCCATCTCTCCCGGTTTGGAGATGCCAGTCTCGATGATGGCGATGTCAGTGTGGCGGTCGATGAGCCAGAGCGACAGTGGCACACCTACCTGTGAGTTGTAGCTGCGCGGCGAGCGACACACATGATAGTCGGGAGAGAGCAGCTGGTAGAGCCACTCTTTCACAGTGGTCTTACCGTTCGACCCCGTGATGGCAATCACTGGGATGTTGAATCGGCTGCGGTGGTGGCAGGCGAGTGCTTGCAGTGCGTCAAGTGTGTTTTTTACCACAAGGAAGCAGGCTTTCTCCAGCTTCTCGAATCCGTCGGTGTGGTCCACCATGAAGTTGGTCACTCCGCGATAGTAGAGTTCCTTGATATATTTATGTCCGTCGTTACGTTGTGATTTCAGGGCAAAAAAGAGTGTCTCAGCAGGGAAACACAATGAGCGGCTGTCGGTAAGTAGCCAGTTGATGTTTCGTTCACTGACGCTGGTGTTTTTTCCGGGCGTGAAGATTTCAGCTCCGGTTACTTCTGCGATTTCTTTAAGATTGTATTGCATAATGCGATTTCTTTATCCAGATCGATGGTTGGTTGTTCTTTCTGCAGTTGTTGTATGTTTTTGAGTGTCTGTCTTATGAATTTGCGATAGTCCTCGCTGTCGGGGTGCAGCGGCTTATGGCTTATCGCTTTGCTGATACTCAGGCAGGCATCGCTCACTGCCTGTTCGGCAGTGCTGATATGCGTCTGGCAGAACCGCTCCCAGATATAGTCGATGGCCACTGCCGATGGGTGGATCATATCCTCTGCATAGAACCGGTAGTCGCGCAGCTCGTCCATCATGATTTCGTAGGCAGGGAAATAAGAGATGTCAATCGGAATGTCTGCGCTGTCAATCGCAGCAGATATGCGGTTGATAATCAGGAAGAGCGTGCTCTTGCTGAGCTGGTTCTGTTGGAATCCGTCGCGCTGGTGGCGGATGGGACTCACGGTGAAGATCACGTGAAGCTGAGGATTTATGTCATGCAGGTCTGACAGCAGATCCAGCCATTGAATAGCTGTGTTCTCCACATTCAGCAGTTCACGGTCGAACAGGTTGTCTTTCTGTTTGTGGCAGTTCGCCACGAGCATATCCAGTTTTCTGTGCCAGTAGGCAAAAGCCGACCCGAAGGTGATAATCAGTGTTTTCGCTTCCTTCAGCCATTTGAGAGTCTGCTGCTGAGCCTGGTTCATCTTCCTGACGAGTTCCAGTGCTGAAGAGGAAGAGAACGAGCTGTGATGCATCCAGCTGTGGAACAGTCCGTCGGAGGTCTTGAAGATCAGCTCGCTGTCGGTGTTGAGCCGGTCGCCACAGATACAGTCGTCGATAAGCCATGCGATAGATTCCGGATTGTAGAGCGTGCCGAACGGATTGCAGAGCACGTTGAACTTGCGCTCCGTGAGTTTCTGCCCGATATGGTCGGCAAAACAGGAACCGAGCAAGATAATTTTGTCGGAATGAGAGAGCTTTATATCGCTCTTTGAGATGTCAACGGAGGTTCTAAATTGCATTGTTCGGTGATATTTACTGCAAAGTTACTGAAAAAATCATGTTTTTTACGTAACTTTGCAGTTGAATTAGCATTATTTAGTTTGATTATGGCACAAAAACCATCAATTCCGAAAGGTACACGCGATTTCTCCACAGAGGAGATGAACAAACGCAATTATATATTCAATACCATCCGTGAGGTGTATGCGCTCTATGGCTTCCAGCAGATTGAGACACCGGCTATGGAGAATCTCTCCACGCTGATGGGCAAATATGGCGAGGAGGGCGACAAACTGTTGTTTAAAATCCAGAACTCAGGCGACTACTTCCGTGGCCTGACCGATGAGCAACTGCTCTCTCGTGATGCCGCGAAGCTGGCCGGTAAGTTTTGTGAGAAAGGTTTGCGTTATGACCTCACCGTGCCGTTCGCCCGTTATGTGGTGCAGCACCGTGAGGAGCTGACTTTGCCGTTTAAACGCTATCAGATTCAGCCGGTGTGGCGCGCCGACCGTCCTCAGAAAGGACGCTACAGGGAGTTCTATCAGTGCGATGCCGACGTGGTGGGCAGTACCTCGTTGCTCAATGAGGTGGAGCTGATGGAAATCATTGATACCGTCTTCACCCGTTTCGGTGTGCGCGTGTGCATCAAGATTAACAACCGCAAGATACTTTCCGGCATAGCGGAGATAATCGGTCAGGCTGATAAGATTGTGGATATCACAGTGGCTATCGACAAGCTCGACAAGATAGGTCTTGACAATGTGAACGCAGAGTTGGCAGAGGCAGGCATTCCTGCTGACGCCATTGAGAAGCTTCAGCCGATTATCCAGTTGAGCGGCACGAATGAGGAGAAGCTGGAGACCATGCGTGAGGTGCTGAAAGACAGCGAGGTGGGGCTCAAAGGCGTGGAAGAGAGCGCGTTTATCCTCTCCAAGCTGACCGACCTGAACAACGAGGTGGAGCTCGACCTTACTTTGGCTCGTGGTTTGAATTATTATACAGGCGCTATCTTCGAGGTGAAAGCGCTGGATGTGGAAATCGGCAGTATCACAGGAGGCGGGCGTTACGATAACCTCACCGGCATCTTTGGACTGCCAGGCTTGTCGGGCGTGGGTATCTCCTTCGGAGCCGACCGAATTTTCGATGTGCTCAACCAGTTGGATCTCTATCCTCGTGATGTGATGACAAGCACCAAGCTGCTGTTCGTGAATTTCGGCGAGGCGGAGGCCGACTTCTGTCTGAAGGCATTGAAGCAGGTTCGTCAGGCCGGTGTCAGTGCGGAGATTTACCCTGACTCGGTGAAGATGAAGAAGCAGATGAGCTATGCCAACGCCAAGCATATCCCGTTCGTGGCGCTGGCGGGTGAGAGCGAGATGGCAGCAGATAAGGTGACACTCAAGAATATGGAGACTGGCGAGCAGCAGCTCCTGTCTGTTGCGGAGCTGATTGATTTAATAAGGAATTAGGAATGACCATGCGGATGGATAAATTTTTTTATCAAGAATTTGAGAATTTGAGAATTTTGCCATGCGGATGGTTTGGAAGGGAAAGGAAATAAGCTGAAAATTCGCGGAAAATTTTTTCTAAAAAAAATAGAAACCTCTTTTAAATAACAGTAAAAACGTGCATAGGGACGATTTCCCCATATTAGCCCGGGAGATATATGGCCGTCCGCTGGTTTATCTCGATAATGGCGCCACCACCCAGAAACCGCGGTGTGTGGTGGAGGCCATTGCGGACGAATACTACAATGTGAATGCGAATGTGCACCGTGGTGTGCATTTCCTCTCGCAGCAGGCCACCGACCTCCATGAGGGCGCGCGTGAGGTGGTGAGGGCTTTCATCAACGCACGTTCCACATCAGAGATACTCTTCACCCGCGGCACCACCGAGAGCATCAACCTGCTGGCATTTTCGTTTGGTGAGGCATTTATGCATGAAGGCGATGAGATACTTGTTTCGGTGATGGAGCATCACAGCAATATCGTGCCGTGGCAGATGTTGGCTGAGCGCAAGGGCTTGAGGCTGCGAGTGATACCCATGACCGATGAAGGGCAGCTCGATATGGAAGCCTACCGCCAGATGCTTGACTCGTCTGACCGTGTTCGGATTGTCTGTATCGCGCATGTGTCGAATGTGCTGGGCACGGTGAATCCTGTGATGGAGATGATTGCGTTGGCGCATGAGCACGACATCCCTGTGTTGGTGGACGGCGCCCAGAGCACTCCTCATTTTGTGGTGGATATGCAGGCTCTCGACTGTGAATTCTTTGCGTTCAGCGGTCATAAAATCTATGGACCTACGGGCGTGGGTGTGCTGTATGGAAAAGAGCGTTATCTGGAGCGGATGCCGCCTTATCAGGGTGGGGGAGAGATGATCAAGAACGTGTCGTTTGAGAAGACCACTTATAACGAGCTGCCATATAAGTTCGAGGCGGGCACGCCCGACTATGTTGGCACGCATGCGCTGGCTGTGGCGCTCGACTATCTGAATGGAATCGGAATGGGGAAAATATATGCCTATGAGCAGGAACTGACCCGCTATGCCCTGGAGCAGCTGCGGTCGATAGAGGATACCCATATCTACGGTCATCCTCAGCAGCAGGCTGGCGACGCCGTGATTTCCTTTAATGTGGGTAATATTCACCACTTGGATTTGGGTACTTTGCTCGACCGTCTGGGTATCGCTGTCCGCACAGGGCACCATTGCGCCGAGCCTCTGATGCATCGTCTGGGTATCGAAGGTGCTGTGCGTGCCTCTCTGGCGCTTTACAACACCAAGGAAGACATTGATGCCTTGGTGGCCGGCATTGAGCGGGTAAGGAAGATGTTCTGACCAGATCCACCATAAGGAATACCTGTATCCAGTCATATTCCTAATCTTCTTAGAGTCTCATTCGTTTCATTCAGCCCGTCAGGGCGATGTGAAGATTTTTTTAAAACACAGATTTCACGGATTTTATGTTTTTTAATCTGGAATTTTATGTTCAATGAAATTCCTACGTCATATCAAAGCTCAAGCCAGCTTGGCTTAAACGGAATTTTGAGCTCATGTTTATTCGCTCGATGACACGGATTTCCATGAGGACTTATGGAAAATTGGAATTAGGAATGACTATGCGGATGGTTCTTTTATTGTTATCTTTTGATTATTATTTTTTGATAATTTATTTTTGGTAATTATAATAAAAGTAGTATCTTTGCAAAAAACTACAATAAATATGATTGACAACCCATTTGTAACAAACGGCTATGTCGGGGCAGAGTATTTCTGCGACCGTGTAAACGAAACAGCCATGCTTACAAATCTCCTTGCCAATGGCAATAATATTGCGATGATGTCACCCCGACGTGTAGGCAAGACAGATTTGATCAAACATTGTTTCCAGCAGGAAACGGTAAAAGAAAAGTATCTTTGTTTTGTGATTGATATCTATGCCACCAACTCGTTTCGTGACTTTGTCGGAATGTTTGGTAAATCCATCCTTAATGCCCTCAAGCCAAAAGGCAGGAAGATGTGGGAACGCTTCCTGAACGTATTGCTGTCTGTTCGTTCTGAAATCTCCTTTGATATTAACGGCAATCCCCAGTGGGGGCTGGGTGTTGGGTCGATGGTACCCCCGCAAACGACGCTCGATGAGATATTCACATATTTGCGCACGGCAGATAAACACTGTTTCGTTGCGATAGATGAGTTCCAACAGATTCTTCATTATAATGACAATCTGAATGTTGAAGCGGCTCTGCGTACTCAGATACAGCAATGCCCTAATGCGAACTTCGTCTTTGCCGTGTCCCAGCGACATTTGATGAGTGAGATGTTTCTGTCGCCTTCACGTCCTTTCTATCAGTCTGTGATACCTATGAGTCTTGGCTTAATCCCTTTAGAAAGCTATTGGGCTTTTGCTGAGCCACTGTTTGCCAGGAATGGTGACAGACGCATATCCTACGAAGTAGTGGAGTCTGTATATCAGCGTTTTGAGGGGATTACAGCCAATGTTCAGCGCATCATGAACATGCTCTATATGCTCACACCAAAGGGTGAGACGTGCCGCCTGGATATGATAGACCGTGCTATAGACACCTATCTTCAATTGTCGTCAGCCTATTATAGTGAGCTGTTGCGCCAGATGCCCGAGAAGCAGCGAAACGTGTTTTTGGCTATCGCTGCGGAAGGACAAGTAAGAGGTATCTCCAGCGGTGCCTTCGTCCGCAAATATCATCTTCCTTCAACAAGTTCGGTAGTTTCAGCTGTTAAAGGACTATTGGATAAGGATTTCATTACTCAGAACGACAATGTGTACAGCGTTTACGACCGTTTTTTTCAATTGTGGATAGAGGGTCAGCCAACCAGTTTCCGGGGTAATTGAATACGGTTGATGCGGTTAGTTCCCTATTAATGGGGGATGGGTTAGAATTTGAGGCAGCCATGATATTGATGACGCCCACAACGACAATATCTTCGTTCGTGAGCTGCCGTCTGGCAAGGGGTTTGCCGACATCGTGCTGATACCGAGGAAGAATGTTGACAGTCCCGCCATCGTGATTGAGCTGAAATACAATCAGGATGTTGACACCGCCATTAATATAAATGGATGGATTTTTATGGTTATTGCCTAAAACTGAACTATTTTTGAGAAAAAAGTTGTATCTTTGTGCCGACTTTTTAAGCGAATGATTAATATGACAATAGAGGAAATACAAGCGTTGATTCATGATGATGAGACTCGCACGTTGGAAATGAAGAAG
>FLNY01003918.1_pt1 | contig 16686 bp, 12 predicted proteins | sample 1140381 | NCBI WGS metagenome assembly FLNY01 (sample SAMEA3878172, study PRJEB12797) | bioreactor metagenome | biome: Moose rumen | place: Sweden | collected 2011-10
TTACAACAACTATCAGAAGTTTAAGAGATGTAAGGCATATGAGACCGCATATAAGTTTAAGGAAGAAGGGCTGATCAGACATTTTGGTATTTCATTTCATGACAAGGCAGATGTTTTGGAAATGATCCTGTCAGAGCATCCGGAGATAGAGGTGGTTCAGATTCAGTTTAACTATCTGGATTACGAAGATGCCACAGTAGAAGCCCGGAAGGTTTATGAAGTGTGCGAGAAATACAATAAGCCGGTGCTCGTCATGGAGCCGGTAAAGGGTGGAAGTCTGGTGAACCTGCCGGAGGATGCGGATAAGATACTCCGTGATTTGAATGGCGGCAGCAATGCAAGCTATGCGATCCGCTTCGCGGCAAGCTTCCCTAATATTGCAGTGGTACTATCCGGTATGAGTGATATGCCTCAGATGGAGGATAATATCAGTGCAATGAAAGATTTCATGCCTCTTACGGAAGCAGAACACGAGGCGGTAAGGAAGGTGTGCGATATCTTTAAAGGATTGAATCTGATACCTTGTACCTCATGCAGATACTGCATTGAAGAGAGCGAATGCCCTAAAGGAATCCGTATCCCTGACCTGTTTGCAGCACTCAATGCACATGAAGCTTTTCATAACTGGAATACCGGATATTATTATGAAAATATCGTAACCGGAAACGGACATGGTAGAGCGTCTGACTGCATAAAATGCGGAAAATGTGAACGGGTATGCCCTCAACATTTAGAAATACGCAACCTGCTCACAAAGGTAGCGGCAACATTTGACCATTAGCAATGGTGGATGCTTTTCTTGTTACAGTTCTTCTGGCTAAAAAGTCATACATCAATGAATTGCAATTTTATCGCAGCTGCGATAAAATTAGGATATGAATAGAGATACTATATTGAGTGAAAAACTAAATAGTCATAATCTGAACTTACACACCCTTAGCGAGCGCTCAGGCGTTGCGTATTCTACGGTTTACAATTTGTTTACAGGCAAGAAAAGTGTTTCTGACGCCAAGGTAGAAAGTTTATATAGGATTGCAAGGATACTGGGACTTAGCATGGATGAGCTTTTTAATCAGCTTACACCAAGTGATGGACATAAGATTATTCCTGACTTTTTGCTTATGTGGGAGGACGAGGTCATTTCATCGGTGCACGTATTCGATATGGAAGTAAGAATCGACAGGTTTGATCTGAATCCTATTAAACAAATTTTCTACAAGGATAAGATTAGTAGATTTGAATTTGGTGAAATATTACGGCGCAGATGTTGGGATGAGAAAAGGGCTGATATAAAAACTCTCTTAGGTTTAATAGGACTTGACGAATATAATCCTTATGCAATTTGCAGAGTTACTCATGGAAAAATGGTACAGGATAAAACATGGTTCAAGTTTGAAGGAGAAACAATTAACTACGCAGATTTAACAAGGAGTAAAAATGCTTCCTAAAATTGAACTTGGTTCAGAGTATCTGGTACTTGATTCAGGTACAAGTGATGGTACTCAAGTAAAATATTATAAAGATAATAAATGGTACAAAATAGACAGATATGGAGGAGAAGGTCAGGTTGAAGAGTTGGCTTCTCAGGTGTTGAGCTTCTCTAATTTAAGCAAGTGTGATTATGTGGAATATAGCCAAATTGTTATAAATGATGAAATGGGATGTGTTAGCGATAATTTTCTTGGATCAAACGAGAGTTTTATTACCCTTTACAGGCTATATTCCAATATTAAGGGTGGAGACTTGGCTAGAATAACATCATTGATGGATTATGACGAAGCTATAGATTTTGTATTAGACTTTGTAGATATGAATACCGGGATTGATTTGCGCGAATATTTAGCTAACACCTTTTCCTTCGATGAGCTCATATTAAATGAAGATAGGCATTTTAATAATCTGGGACTGATCTATGATGGAGATGGTTTCAGACCGGCGCCTATATTTGATAATGGAAAAAGCTTGTTTATAGGAAACACAAAATATGATTTGCAAAAGCCTATTGAGGATAATAAAAAGAATGCATTTGCAAAAGCTTTTAGTGGGAACTTTGAATTAAACAAAAGTTACCTTAGAAAATATTGTACCATTGAATTTGATTTCTCAAGGATACAGAGATATTTAAAAAATAAGCTTAACGATGAGGAAGATGTTTATAGTAGATTATCAAAACTCATAGAGATAAGAAGATAAAAACATTTCACGTGCATAGGAGATATGCGGATAATTAATGAAAACATCCGCAGAAATCTGGCTTCGCCAGACAAGAAATTGCTAAAATGCAATTTCTTGGTATTTACGATTCTTGAAAAACTGATGTTTTTCAAGAATCTATGATGGATTGATGAATAAATGAAAATGTGTTTGGTATAGCTCTATTTATTGTGATTTTTTAGAAAGACAACTATGTCATCATTTGCCATGATACTTTCTTCGTATTCCGGAAATAAAACATTAAATACATGATCTAATGAATTGTTTTTGCTATCATAGCTCTTAAAAACGTGCTTTATTCCTTTATTTTCCATGTATTCGTGGATTTCAACATGCTCTCTTGCGAGAATTGAATCTGTTGGTGTTGTGACAATCATTATTTCCGGATAGTTTTCATCAAGAAAATATTTATATGAACAATTCTTAACATATTCGTCGTCTTTAAACCAATCACCCAGTACCTTTACAATATTTTCAAAAATCACACCGTCTCCATTAATTGCTGATTCAAATGTTGATGGACATATTGAAACAAATGCATTTAATCCATATTCATATGGTTCGATACCGAAATATGATTGAAGATTCTTATTATTCTGAACTGCCGCTATAAGCATTACATAATGTCCGCCGGAACTATCACCAATGACAGAAACTTTTCTATGGTCAAATCCATATTTCTCATGATTTGCTTTAATCCAATTAAACACAGTAAAAGCTTCTTCCAGTTCTGTTTTAAATCCAACTTCCGGCATTAAAGTGTAATTTATATTTACTACATGAAAACCTTTTGATGCAATGTATTGCCCCATTTGCCTGTCTAATTCTTTATATCCGCTCGAATAACCACCGCCATGTATAAGTACAACTACAGGATAGGTTGTTGATACATCATTATTTGGAGAATATATATCCAGATAATGATCCTCGTTATTATCATCAATATACGGAATATCAGATTTCATACAGATTCCGTAGTCGTTTACATGTGCGTTAATTTTTTCATCATTTAAATCATGTTGTTGTTGCCTCATGGCTGCTAAAATATCGTTATCTACCATTGTTTCATCTCCTTTATCTATCTGAATAATATCTAAAATCTAGAACAATTAAAGAGTAGGTGTTAAACCAATAAACCAGGTAAAAATATCGTCAAGTTGTTTTAGTACCCTTCCTGGCGGCGCTCCAGACGCATTTCCCTGCGTTTTAAGGCTGCATTCCATTCGGCTTCTTCGGCAGGATTGCAGAGTTCTAATCCGTAGGGAACCTTCACCGGTTTTCTTTCGGAATCAATGGCAACCTCGGTGAAATAGGCTCTGTTGACTACGTATCTCAATCCTGTAGAAGGTACCTCTACATATACGTCTACTCTAACTTCCATTGATTTATTTCCTACATGAGTGAGCTTGGCTCTAAGTACGAGAATGTCACCGAGCTTGACACTTTTTTTGAATTGTAAATTGTCTACAGCAGCAGTAGTTACGCCTAGTCCTGCATGACGAATAGCAACGACCCCTGCGATTTCATCCATCCATGCCATGAGAGTTCCGCCGAATAAATTCCCGGATGGATTGATATCTGCATACTGTACTACTCGAAGGATTTCACCTTCAGAATCTGATACTTTTTTTGTTTCCATTGTTAATCTCCAATCGCATTTAACTAAATAATTATAGCATAGTCAATCTAAAGAAAAAATCATGTCGCAATACTAAACTTTTTGTGAAATCCATTGCAAAGAAATTGAAATGGTTATAATCTTCCAATATGGGGAGCAGGAGGGGTCTATGGATCTAAAAGAAAGACATATTTTTGAAAGTAATCGCTTGGCATTCCGCTTTGCATTGGTAATTCAATTGTTTGAGATTGTAGCCACAGTACTCTATCAGGATCAGCGTGTCGGATTTATGACTACTACCAGCATGCTCGTGATTCAGTTAGCGGCATTGATTTTTTCGGTATATAGCTTTGTTAGATATAGTCACAGGACACGAGGCAGATATTTGCTTATGCTCAGCCTTGGCTTGGGTTATTTGGCTGTAATGCTGGGTAGTGTTCATGTAACCTACATGTGGGCGTTTGGAGTAGGTCTTGTACTTGAGGTTCTTCTTTTTAATGATATAAGATTAACGATAGGTACAGTGTTATTTGTAATAGCAGTAAATGCAATGTATATTCCATTGTTTGCAAAGTATACAGTAGAATATGAGGATAGACATTTTGCTGTACTTACAGATTTTATATTTTCTGTGTTGCTTGGAATAATGGCATACGTTTATGTAAGACTTGACAGTCGTCAGAATGCCGAAACTATAGATGAAATAAATAGTGCTGCCGAGGTACATGATAGGAATGCAAAAATTGTTGAGGAGACAGGAAGAAAAATAGCCGGGAAGTTGGAAGATGCAAATGATGCAATGGAAGCTTTATCTACCAAGGTTTGCTCAAGTGCTGAGTCTGCACAGCAAATTAGTGAATCAATATCACTTACGGCAGATGCTGTACAGACACAGACAGAAATGAATGCAAATATTACAGCGTCATTAGAAGAGATTGCTCACCAGGCAAGAGCGATGAAGCGAAATTCCGAGGAAGTAAAAGAGAATGTTAGTGAAGGTAATTCGCTTGTGAGCCAATTGAGAGCAAAATCAGAGGAGTCATCGGCAATCAATGCAGAAACAGCTGTGATGACTGCCGATTTGCAGAATTCTGCAGGAACGGTCAAGGAGATTGTTGGAACAATCCTTGATATATCAGGGCAGACCAACCTGTTAGCTTTGAACGCATCAATTGAGGCCGCCAGAGCAGGAGAAGCAGGAAAAGGCTTTGCAGTTGTTGCCGATGAAATTCGACAGCTATCAGAACATACAAAAGAATCAGCAGAGGAAATAGCAAACACTATCGATGAATTGATAGGAAAGGTTAATACGGCTTCTGCCAATATGGAGAAATCTGTGGAATCTGCAAATCAGCAAAGTGAGATTGTCGTCGATACAGGAGAAAAATTCCAGGTTATATTGGATGAGATTATTGATTTGACGAAGCGTGTAAATGCAATCTCGGATAATGTGGAATCTTGTGTAGATGCAAATACGAATGTAATGGATGCTATAAGTAATCTATCGGCTACATCCGAGGAGGTTGCAGCATCTTCAGAATCCAGTCTGAGTATTAGTCGTGACTGCGAGACTGACATGGAAACAACCAAGAAAATTCTTGGAGAAATTCTTGAAATCAGCAGAAACAACTCAAAAAATATTGTAAATTAGCACAGTGTAAGAGTTTATGTTAGGGTGACCTTAGGGTCACCCTTATTTACTTTATAGAAAATTACTTTGTAATTCCTATAAAGTAAATAAAGGCATTGTTTAACATGCGAACAATTGTTTGACTTATATAGTTACTGTGCTATAATGTGAAATATATGATTGCGCACAATCGATTGTGAGGGATAGTATGGATTTTAAGTTACATTCCGAATATAAACCAACAGGTGACCAGCCGCAGGCTATAGAGGATTTGGTGAGGGGATTTCAGGAGGGGAATCAGATGCAGACTCTTCTTGGAGTAACCGGCTCCGGCAAGACATTCACCATGGCTAATGTCATAGAGAAGCTGAATAAGCCTACACTTATTATTGCACATAATAAGACTTTGGCAGGACAGCTTTATTCTGAGTTTAAGGAATTCTTCCCGGAGAATGCAGTGGAGTATTTTGTTTCGTATTATGATTATTATCAGCCTGAGGCCTATGTTCCCAGTACGGACACATATATTGCCAAGGATTCTGCAATCAATGATGAGATCGACAAGCTCAGACTCAGCGCTACAGCCTCTTTGTCGGAGCGTAGAGATGTCATTATTGTGGCATCGGTTTCCTGTATTTACGGTATTGGAGAGCCGGATGATTTTCAAAACATGATGGTTAGCCTCAGACCGGGTGATTTCAAGGATAGAGATGATGTTATTCATGAATTAATTAATATACAGTATCAGCGTAATGATATGGATTTTGATCGTGGTACCTTCAGGGTTCGAGGCGATACAATCGAGATTATTCCGGCGAATACCAGTGACTATGGTATTCGTATTGAGTTTTTTGGAGACGAGATTGACCGTATTTCCGAGACAGAGATTATGACAGGGCAGGTTAGACGTGATTTGGAGCATGTTGCCATTTTCCCTGCCAGTCATTATGTTATTCCGCAGGACAAGTTAAATGAGGCATGCGCCAGTATAGAGGCAGAGCTGGATGAGCGAGTGAAGTATTTCAAGTCTGAGGACAAATTAATTGAGGCACAGCGAATCGCTGAGCGTACGAATTTCGATATAGAGATGTTGCGAGAGACGGGATTCTGTTCCGGAATCGAGAATTATAGCAGGCATATGACTAATCAGAAGCCGGGGGAGCCGCCTAAGTGTCTGATTGATTACTTTGATGATGATTTCTTGATAATTGTTGATGAGAGCCATATCACCTTGCCGCAGATACGTGGAATGTTTGCAGGTGACCAGGCTCGCAAAAAGACATTGGTCGAATACGGATTTAGATTGCCATCGGCTCTTGATAACAGACCATTGAATTTTGGAGAATTTGAGTCCAAAATAGACCAGATAATGTTTGTGAGTGCTACTCCGGGTGATTACGAGGAGGAGCACGAGCTACTGCGTACAGAGCAGGTTATTAGACCTACAGGATTGCTTGACCCGGAGGTTGAGGTGCGCCCTGTTGAGGGACAGATTGATGACCTCTATAATGAGATTCAAAAAGAGGTTGGTGCCAAGCATAAGGTAATGATAACAACTCTGACGAAGCGAATGGCAGAGGATTTGACAGATTATCTGGCAGAGCTTGGAGTTCGAGTGAAATACATGCATTCGGATATCGATACAATGGAGAGAGCAGAGATAATTCGTGATTTACGACTTGATGTGTTCGATGTTCTTGTTGGTATCAATCTGTTGCGAGAAGGATTGGATATACCTGAGATTACACTTGTTGCGATTTTGGATGCAGACAAGGAGGGATTCTTGCGCTCGGAGCGCTCGTTGATTCAGACGATTGGTCGAGCGGCACGTAACTCGCAGGGGCATGTAATTATGTATGCTGATAACATGACTGAGTCGATGGAAAGGGCGATTAACGAGACGGAGCGTAGGCGTGCTATTCAGCAGGCATATAATGAGGAGCACGGCATTACGCCTACCACTATACAGAAGTCTGTCAGAGATTTGATTTCCATTTCTAAGGAAATTGCGCATAAGGAAATGCAGTTTGCCAAGGATCCCGAGGAGATGGACAAGGCAGAGCTTGAAAAACTTATTGCTGAGGTTCAAAAGAAGATGAAGAAGGCTGCAACTGAATTGAATTTTGAGGCTGCAGCAGAATATCGCGATAAAATGGTTGAGTTGAAAAACATGCTAATGGAGATGTCAGCGGAATAGGATTGTCGGAAAAGAAATATTTATTTATGGGTAGGTATTCTAATAATGAAAGAAAGAAAATTTATAAAAATAAAAGGGGCAAATGAACATAATCTTAAAAATATCAGTATTGATATACCACGAGATGAGTTTGTTGTCCTCACAGGATTATCCGGCTCGGGCAAATCATCACTTGCATTTGATACTATATTTGCAGAGGGACAGAGGCGATACATGGAGTCCTTGTCCAGCTATGCCCGCCAGTTCTTAGGACAGATGGAAAAACCTAATGTAGAACATATGGAAGGAATGCCTCCGGCGATTTCTATTGATCAAAAATCAACAAATCATAATCCTCGTTCTACAGTAGGTACGGTTACTGAGATATATGATTACATGAGACTTCTTTATGCGAGATGTGGGATACCACATTGTCCTAATTGTGGCAAGCCGATTAGCAAGCAGACTGTCGATCAGATGGTAGATGCAATCATGGCGCTTCCTGAACGTACAAAGATCCAGCTGTTGGCGCCTGTTGTACGAGGCCGAAAGGGTACTCACGAAAAGCTTTTTGAAAAAGCAAAAAAGTCCGGATATGTTCGCGTAAATGTAGATGGTAATGTATATGACTTATCCGAGGAGATTTCTCTTGATAAAAATATTAAGCACAACATTGAGATTGTAGTCGATCGACTGGTTGTAAAAGAAGGAATTGAAAAGAGATTGACAGATTCTATTGAAGCCGTCTTAAAACTTGCGAATGGACTAATGATTGTAGATGTAATAGATGGAGAGCCGATACGTTTCTCAGAGGGATTTTCATGTCCTGATTGTGGTATCAGCATTGATGAGGTAGAGCCACGCAGCTTTTCATTTAATAATCCTTTTGGCGCATGCCCGGAGTGCCTTGGCTTGGGCTACAAAATGGAGTTTGATGAGGATCTTATGATTCCGGATAAGACACTGTCTTTTAATGAGGGGGCAGTTCAGGTTATAGGATGGCAATCCTCCAATAAGCCTACCAGTTTTGCTCATGCATTGCTTGAGGCTCTATCTGAGGAATACGGATTTTCTCTGGATACGCCTTACAAGGATTTACCGGAAAATATCCGTCACATGTTTATAAATGGATTTGATAAATCTGTGGATGTGCATTATCAGGGGCAGCGAGGCCGAGGAGTCTACCCGACAGTTTTTGAGGGATTGATTGCTAATGTTAATCGCAGATACAAAGAGACCTATTCTGAGTCGAGCAAGAAGGAATATGAAGAATTCATGTTTTACAGTGATTGCCCGTGTTGCCATGGCCAGCGCCTGAAAAAGGAGAGCCTGGCTGTTACTGTCGATGACAAGAATATATATGAAATGACACAGTATCCTGTCCATGAGCTTTATGACATAATTGATAATCTCAATCTCACAGACCAACAGAAGAAAATTGGTGCTGTAGTGTTAAAAGAGATACGAGCGCGGCTCAAATTTATGGTGGATGTCGGCTTGGATTATCTTACACTTAGCAGGGCCACTGCTACATTATCAGGTGGAGAGGCTCAGCGTATCAGGCTTGCTACACAGATTGGATCGGGTCTTGTAGGAGTTGCGTATATATTGGACGAGCCATCAATTGGTCTGCACCAAAAGGATAATGACAAGTTACTAGCCTCCCTAAAGGGCTTGCGGGATTTAGGTAATACTTTGATTGTTGTAGAGCATGATGCTGACACAATGAAAGCTGCTGATTATATTGTGGATATTGGCCCCGGGGCAGGCAAGGATGGTGGAGAAGTCATTGCGGCCGGCACACCGGAGGAGATAATGGCATGCCCTGATTCCATAACAGGGCAGTATCTCAGCGGGAAGCTTTGCATTCCGGTCCCCGCTGAACGACGCAAGCCGACCGGCTGGATAACTATCAAAGGTGCCAGAGAGCATAATCTTAAAAATATAGATGTGGATATCCCACTTGGTATTATGACTGTTGTAACAGGGGTTTCCGGCTCAGGGAAAAGCTCACTCGTGAACGAGATTTTATATAAGGATTTGGCAAAAAGGCTTAATCGTGCACGCAAGGTATCCGGAAAGCACGATGATATCGTAGGTGTTGAGGCCTTAGACAAGGTAATAGATATAGATCAATCTCCTATCGGTCGTACTCCGCGCTCAAATCCTGCTACCTACACCGGGGTGTTTGATTTAATAAGAGATTTGTTTGCCGGTACTACGGAGGCAAAAGAGCGAGGATATTCTAAGGGTAGATTTTCCTTCAATGTGAAGGGCGGTCGTTGTGAGGCTTGCTCAGGTGATGGAATAATCAAAATTGAGATGCACTTTTTGCCGGATGTATATGTTCCATGTGAGGTTTGTGGTGGAAAGCGGTATAATCGTGAAACTTTAGAGGTGCATTACAAAGGAAAGACAATATATGATGTACTTGATATGACAGTTGAGGAAGCTGTCGAGTTCTTTAAGAATGTCCCGAGCATTTATAATAAGATAAAATGCCTCTACGATGTAGGCCTTGGTTATATTAAACTTGGCCAGCCAAGTACTACTTTATCTGGGGGTGAGGCCCAGAGAATAAAGCTGGCAACAGAATTGTCGCGTAGAGCTACCGGAAAGACAATCTACATATTAGATGAGCCGACCACAGGATTACATTTTGATGATGTTAATAAACTTGTTGAGATTATGCGAAAGCTATCAGAATCCGGAAATACTGTAGTTGTAATTGAGCACAATCTTGATGTAATTAAATGTGCTGATTATATTATTGATATGGGACCGGATGGTGGTGATAGAGGAGGAACAGTTATAGCAAAAGGCACACCGGAGCAGATTGTAAAGGTCAAAAAGAGCTATACAGGACAGTACTTAAAAGATTATTTAAAATAACAGTTAATTTGGGTTTTGATGAATTATTAATTGACAGCAGAATAAATTGACTACAAAGTTAGATTTAACGAACCTCAAAAACAAAAAAGTACAAGAAATTGATTAACTTTTTTCAATAATCTTCACATAACCATCACATAAGCACGTTATATTACTAAACGTACTAGCGAAAAGCTAATACCAAATTTTTCATAACTCAGCGGCCAAGGGCAACTTTGGTCGCACTCCCCGAATATAATAGCCACCGATTTTCGGTGGCTTTTCTTATGCCTACTTTCAATAATTCAACTTGAAACTTAGGCTGATTCGTATATAATGATATAAGTGTCATTAGTCTTAATGGTTTAATTAGTCGAGGTGGCGCTAGTAATATTATAATATAATATAATGAGTAGTTCTGTCTGAGTGACAGTGTACATATTTGATTGAATCGATACATAGAAAGGAATTTATCATGGCAGGTTCAGATATTGGAATAGATTTAGGTACAGCGAGTATACTTGTTTATGTAAAGGGCAAGGGCGTTGTTTTAAAAGAGCCATCAGTTGTGGCATTTGATAGAGATACTAACAAGATCAAGGCTATTGGCGAGGAGGCACGTCTTATGATAGGACGTACACCCGGCAATATTGTTGCGGTACGTCCGCTTCGTCAGGGAGTTATTTCTGACTATACAGTCACTGAGAAGATGATCAAGTACTTCGTACAGAAGGCTATCGGCAAGAAGAGCTATCGCAAGCCTCGTATTGCCGTTTGTGTGCCTTCAGGAGCCACAGAGGTTGAGAAGCGTGCCGTTGAGGACGCAGCTTTTGCAGCAGGCGCACGTGAGGTTTCTATTATCGAGGAGCCAATCGCAGCCGCTATTGGTGCAGGTATTGATATTTCCCTTCCTATGGGTAATATGATTGTTGATATAGGTGGTGGTACAGCCGATATTGCTGTTATTTCCCTTGGTAGTTCGGTTGTTAGTACATCGATCAAGGTTGCAGGCGATGATTTCGATGAGGCTATTGTTCGTTACATGCGTAAGAAGCACAATCTTCTCATTGGTGAGCGTACAGCTGAGGATATCAAAATCAAGATAGGCCGTTGTTTCCCTCTTGGAGAGGCAGAGACTATGGATGTCAGAGGACGAAATCTTGTATCAGGTCTTCCGAAGACAATCACAGTTTCTTCAGACGAGACTGAGGAGGCTCTCAAGGAATCCACAATGCAGATTATCGAGGCTGTTCATTCTGTCCTCGAAAAGACTCCACCTGAGCTTGCAGCTGATGTAGCTGATAGAGGTATTGTGCTTACAGGTGGCGGAGCACTCCTTAGAGGATTGGAGGAGCTTATTGAGGACCGCACAGGTATCAATACAATGACGGCAGATGAGGCGATGACATGTGTAGCCATTGGTACAGGTAGATATGTCGAGCTTCTCGCTGGAGACTAATATATAGATTATTGAAAAACATCAGTTTTTCAATAATCGTATCTACCAAGAAAATAGATTTATAGACCCCTTTGTTTATGGTTCAGATTGGCAAAAGCAGTAATGTTTTTAAAAATTTTGAAAAATATTAAGCAAAGGGGTTAATTTTTTATAGAGCAATTCCGATAAATGAGATGACACATAATGTAAGCCAGGATTATCTCTAGGGGGAAATTGCATGGTAAAAGGTTTATACACAGCCTATACAGGCATGATAAACGAGCAAAAACGACTTGATGTTATGACAAACAACCTAGCTAATTCGAATACTACGGGTTACAAAAAGGAGGCTATGGTAGCGCAGTCGTTTGACGAAAAGCTGGCAATTAAGATTAAAGATACCTCGGCACCGGGAAACAGACCTGAAACAATCGGTTCCATAACATTTGGAGTTAAGGTAGGCGAAACCTATACAAATTGGGAACAGGGTGGATTTCAGGTTACAGATAACAATACGGATTTAGCTATTTCCGGAATGGGATTTTTTGCGGTGGCCTATACCAACAAAGCAGGGACAACATCTATTATGTATACCAGAGATGGTTCCTTTACAGTTGATAATGAGGGATATCTGAGAACTTCCAATGGAGATTATCTTTTGAATTCAGAGGGAGCCTTGAATTCAGAATATGGCGAGGATTATTATGTGCAGATAGATCCAAGCTACGCTTTCGCAGTAAATGAAGATGGTACTGTTTCACAGAATGGTGAGATAATAGATACCATCGGAGTTGTGGATGTTTCTGATTATGACTACATAAATAAATATGGCGAAAATCTCTACACATTAATTGATGGAGGAGAGATTGTTGAAGCAGATGCTACTATTGAACAGGGATGTTTGGAATCGTCAAATGTATCAGTAGTCGACGAGATGGTTAGTATGATTACTATCGCAAGAGCCTATGAAGCAGGACAAAAAATGATACAAGCTGAGGATAGCACTCTTGAAAAGACAGTTAATCAGGTTGGTCAGGTGTAGCAAATAGATGGTAGCCGATAGAATCTAAATAGATTGTAGCCGGTGGCAGGATATTTGTTGTTAGATGCCATGGAGGAATTGCTATATGATGAGATCGCTTTGGTCTGCAGCTTCAGGTATGAAGGGTCAGCAGACAGCCGTAGACACAATTGCAAACAACCTTGCTAATGTTAATACAACAGCATATAAATCACAGACAACCCAATTTAAGACACTATTGTACCAGACATTAAAGGCGACAAGTACTAATGCTGAAGGAGAGACAAAGCCGACAAGCGCACAGGTTGGACTTGGTACAAGGGTGGCATCGATTAATTCTAATTTTACAATTGGACAGATGATTGCCAGCGATAGTAAGACTGCGATGTTTATAAATGGTGAGGGCTTCTTCGCGGTGAGTGATGGAGATGCAACCTACTATACACGAAATGGTAATTTTACCTGGGGACTCGATGCAAATGGAAACAGAGTTTTGACAACTGCAGAGGGTTATAAGGTATTAGATCAGGCGGGCGCGCAGATTACATTGCCAAACACCGCCGGTACAGAAGGCTTTGCGGTGAACGAGGATGATGGCTCAATTAGTTATCGTACAGCCGATGGAACATATACAGCCACGGGACAGTCTATTGCTTTATATCAATTTACAAACAAAGTAGGACTTTCCAAAATAGGTGAAAACTTATACGAGGAGACAGAAGCATCCGGTGAACCTATTAGCGAGTGGAATACAAACGGAGTTTCGCGAAGCGGAATTGTCCAGAATTATCTGGAAGGATCAAATGTAAATGTTGCTGATGAAATGGTCAATCTAATCATTTCTCAGAGAGCATATGAAATGAACTCAAAGGCTATAACAACCTCCGATACAATGCTTGAGGAGGCTAATAACCTGAAACGTTAGTTATCTGTTAGGGGGAAGAAAAAATGGATACAACACTTAGTACGTATTTGCAAACGCAATACGCAAACAATCAATCCACGGCAGCAGCCGAATCAATCAACAAATCAATCAGTGGTATTTCTGCTGAATCATCTGAGGAAGAGATTACCGCTGCAGTCAAGGACTTTGAGGCCTATCTGATGGAACAGGTTATCAAAGAAGTCAAGGATACTTTTGTTGATGAGGATGAGTCTGATGACAATTCCATATCCATGTACAAGGATTACTTCATGGATAGTGCCATTTCTGAGATAGCGGCTCAGCTTGTGGATGAGATTGGTGAAAATGTTACTGATGATTTCGTTCAACAGATAATGCGAAATTATGGAATTACAGGAGTGACAAATATAGTGCAAGATACTGAGTCGGTGGATGATGCGACGGTCTCTGAGGAGATAGCTCAGACTAATGCTACGACAGTGACAGAGGTTTTGCCCTAAATATTCTAGAAAAAGGATGGCTGCAATTTAGCAGTCATCCTTTTTTGATTTATGGTATTATGAAACCTATGGAAGAATTAACAGGATATGTAGAAAGTATAATATTTAGAAATAGCGATAACGGATATACGGTTATGGATTTTGTAGCCGATGAGGAATTGATTACATGTGTAGGTAATTTTCCTGTAGTAGGCGAGGGAGAGAATCTGGTGATTCGTGGAGAATATACCAATCATCCCAATTACGGCCGACAATTCAAGGTGTCAGGGTATGATGTTGTAGCACCTACAGATGAGGTATCTATGGAAAGATATCTTGGCTCCGGCGCAATCAGAGGACTTGGCCCCAAGCTCGCTGCAAGAATAATCAAAAAATTTGGAGCTGATACCTTTAAAATTATTGAGGATGACCCTGAGCGTCTGGCGGAGGTGAAAGGGATTTCTCTTAAGAAGGCGATGGAGATATCTGATCAGATAGTCGGGGCTAAGGATATCCGAAATGCCATGATTTTTATGGATAAATATGGAATTCATGGAAATATGGCTATCAATATTTATAATCGTTTTCAAAATGAAATTTACAATGTAATTCAGGGCAATCCATATAGGCTGGCAGATGAGGTCTCAGGTGTAGGTTTTAAAAAGGCAGATGAGATAGCGAATCTTGTTGGAATAAAGGTAGATTCAGAATTTCGTGTCAAAAGCGGAATAATGTATGTGCTTGGACAGGCAGCTTCAATGGGGCATACCTATTTACCAATCGAAAGACTTGAGAAAATGTCTGCAGACTTACTAAAGGTCGATGCTTCTGTAATAGAGACGCAGATAATGAATCTTTCGATGGATAGAAAAATTATAATGAAAAAGGGTGATGATGGTGTTCGCCAGGTGTATTCCAGGATTTTTTATCGTATGGAGGAAGCTATTGCCGGGATGCTGGCAGAGCTGAATGTTAGGTATAGTGTCGAGCAGAATGATTTGGACAAATCCATAAGAAAGGTAGAGATAGAGGAAGATATACAGCTGGATGACCTTCAAAAGGCAGCTGTTTCAGAGGCTATGAAGCAGGGGCTATTTATATTGACCGGTGGGCCTGGAACAGGAAAAACTACAACGATCAGAACTATGATTAGATTGTTTGAGGACGAGGGGTACGATATCTTTCTTGCAGCTCCGACGGGGCGCGCAGCGAAACGAATGTCTGAAGCCACCTGCCATGATGCGAGAACTATTCACAGAATGCTTGAGGTGACCGGCAAAATATCAGATGAGGATGATTCCGTAAACACTCCTAGATTTGACAGAAACGAAGATAATCCCCTTGAGTGTGATGTGATTATTATTGATGAGATGTCTATGGTAGATGTTTCGTTGATGTATTCTCTTCTAAAGGCAATTTCGCCGGGGACAAGATTAATTCTTGTGGGAGATGTTAATCAGCTTCCAAGTGTTGGACCGGGAAATGTGCTTAAGGATTTACTTGACCAGGAAAGCTTTAGTTCACTTTGCCTGGAAAAAATATTCCGTCAGGCGCAGGAAAGCGATATAGTCGTGAATGCTCACAAGATTCACCAGGGAGAGAGAGTTATATTGGATAATAAATCCAGGGATTTCTTTTTCTTAAAAAGAGATAATGCTGATGCAATTATTAGTGTAATTCTTACACTGGTCAAAGAAAAAATGCCTAAATATGTCGATGCGGGCATTAGTGATATACAGGTTTTAACGCCTACCAGAAAGGGGCTGGTTGGAGTTGAACGATTAAATATTATTCTCCAGAAATATTTGAATCCAGAATCTCCGGAGAAGAAAGAATGGAAGGGAGAAACAAGAATTTTCCGCGAAGGCGATAAAGTTATGCAGATTCGTAATAATTATCAGCTGGAGTGGGAGGTTATAGGTAATTACAATTTGCAGGTGGAAAAGGGCCTTGGCGTATTCAACGGTGATGTCGGTATCATCAAAAAGATAAATGATTATGACAAGAGTTTGGTGGTTGAATTCGATGAGGGACGGCAGGTGACCTATCCATTTAAGGATCTGGATGAGTTGGAACTGGCATACGCTATTACTATACATAAGGCGCAGGGATCGGAGTATCCTGCGGTTGTTATTCCTGTTATGGAGGGGCCTCGTATGCTGATGAACAGGAATATTCTATACACAGCAATTACAAGAGCAAAAAAATGCGTCACCTTGGTGGGCGACGCAGATGTGTTTAATTCTATGATTGATAATACATCACAGGCAGCCAGATATTCAGGACTTGGCGCCAGATTGGATGAACAGTTGTCTAAATGATGACTTTCTGCGGA
>FLNY01004320.1_pt1 | contig 16669 bp, 22 predicted proteins | sample 1140381 | NCBI WGS metagenome assembly FLNY01 (sample SAMEA3878172, study PRJEB12797) | bioreactor metagenome | biome: Moose rumen | place: Sweden | collected 2011-10
CGGCCTTTACGGACAACAACCGTAAGTTCGTAATGTGCAGTGTTGCTCCGGTCTGCGCTGTGAACGCTCCAGCCGTTGCGGTCCAGGTACACACTCCTGCCGCCGGCTATGACCATGGGCTCGATGCATATTGTCATTCCGTCAACAAGCTTGGGGCCGTGGCCCGGACGCCCGAAATTGGGGACTCCCGGGTCTTCGTGCATTTCCCTGCCTATCCCGTGGCCCTCGAGTTCGCGGACCACTGAATAACCGAATGACTCGACGTACGATTGCACCGCGTGTCCGATGTCGCCAACGCGATTGCCCGCCACGGCCGCCTCTATGCCCTTGTAGAGCGAGGCCTTTGTGACATCGAGCAGCCGGCGGGTCTCAGGCGATATCTCCCCTACCGGGAAGGTATATGCCGAGTCGCCGCTGTACCCTTTGTACAAAGTGGTGATGTCCGCGGTAACGATGTCTCCCTCCTTGAGAGGGGTGTCGTCCGGAAAACCGTGTACGACTACGTCGTTGACCGAGGCGCAGATTGCCGCGGGGAAGCCTTCGAACCCGAGGGATGAGGGTATGGCGCCGTTGTCGCGGATGAACTCTTCGGCACGGCGGTTCAACTGGTTGGTCGTTACGCCGGGGGCCACGAGCTTTCCGACTTCGGCGAGAGTCCTGCTCACGAGAATGGCGTTCTCGCGCATGAGCTCTATCTCTTCCTGGGTCTTGGGCCTTATCATCTGCCTTGAATTTTCAAAGAACATTACATGCCTGAACGGCCGCTCAGACGGCCGGTCTTCATGAGACCGTCGTAGTGACGCATGAGTAGATAACTCTCTATCTGCTGGAGCGTGTCGAGGACAACGCCCACAAGGATGAGCAGCGAAGTGCCGCCGAAGAAGCTTGCGAACTGGTTGTTGACCCCGAGCAGGATCGCGAAAGCAGGCAGAATGGCTATGATGCCCAGGAAGATGGAGCCGGGGAGGGTGACCTTGGACATTACGCTGTCAAGGTACTCGACGGTCTTCTTGCCGGGCTTCACGCCGGGGATGAACCCACCATTGCGCTTCATATCCTCCGCCATCTGGGTCGGGTTGACGGTGACGGCGGTGTAGAAGTACGTGAAGATGATGATGAGGATGAAGAATATGAAGTTATACCAGAAACCGGTATAATTGCCAAGCGTTGCAGCCAGACCGCGCGTTGCATCCCAGCGGGAGAACAGCAGCGGGAAGAGCATCAGGGCCTGGGCGAAGATGATAGGCATCACGCCCGCGGCGTTGATCTTGAGGGGGATGTACTGGCGGACGCCGCCGTACTGGCGGTTGCCGATGACCCTCTTGGCGTACTGTACGGGAACCCTGCGGACTGCCTGTACGAGCGCCACTGCAGCTACGATGACGAAGAACCAGAGGAGCAGCTCTACCACGAAGAAGAGAGCGCCGCCGTTGGTGGTGGAGAACTTCTCGCCGAACTCGGCCACGATGGCATAGGGCAGGCGGGCGACGATACCTATCATGATGATGAGGGATATGCCGTTGCCGATGCCGCGGTCGGTGATGCGCTCGCCGAGCCACATCACGAACATGGAACCTGCCATGAGGATGACGGTGGCGACGAGGTTGTAAACGAAGTTGCTCCATCCCAGCGTATTGACGGCCACGAAGGCCTGGGCGGGAATCTGGGCGTGGAGAGAAGCGATGTAGGCGGGACCCTGGATGCAGATGATGAGGATGGTGAGATACCTCGTTATCTGGTTCATCTTCTGGCGGCCGCTTTCGCCCTCCATCTGGAGTTTGCGGAAGTAGGGTACGAATACTCCGAGAAGCTGGACCACGATGGATGCCGAGATGTACGGCATCACACCGAGCGCGAAGATGGAAGCGTTGCCCATGGCGCCGCCGGAGAACATGTTCAGAAGGCCAACGAGACCCTCCGAAGTAGTGCTCTGGAGCTTTGCAAGCATCGTGGCATCTATGCCCGGCAGCACCACAAAGCAGCCGAGACGATAGATGATGACGAGCAGGAGGGTGTAACCCAGCCTCTTGCGCAGCTCTTCTATCTTGAAGATGTTCTTTATTGTTTCTATAAACTTCTTCATCTGTTTATTCGCTAACTACTGCCTTTCCTCCGGCAGCTTCGATTTTGCTGATTGCACTCTTGGAGAAGGCGTCCGCCTTAACGGTGACGGCGGAGGTGATCTCTCCGTTGGCGAGGACCTTCACGAGGTCGCGCTTGCCGGCGAGACCGAAGGACCTCATGAGCTCGACGTCAATCTCCTGCACGTTCGCGACGGTCGCGATGTTCTGGAGAGCGGCGAGGCTGACGGCCTGGTACTCCACGCGGGTGGGGTTCTTGAAACCGAACTTGGGGACACGGCGCTGAAGGGGCATCTGGCCGCCTTCGAAGCCGATCTTGTGTTCGTAGCCAGCGCGTGCCTGGGCGCCCTTGGTTCCGCGGGTGGCGGTGCCGCCCTTTCCGGAGCCCTGTCCGCGTCCTACGCGCTTTGTGTTCTTGGTAGCACCGACTGCGGGTTTAAGATTTTCAAGTTTCATCTCTGTGTCCTCCTTAGTCTATTACTTCGTATTTTACGAGATGCTGAACCTTTGCGAGCTGGCCGCGGGTGATGGGGGTGTCCTCGACCTCGACGGTCTGGTTCATGCGGCGGATGCCGAGGTTCAGAAGGTTGGCCTTCTGGCGCTTGGTCTCGCCGTTCGTGCTTATTACCTGTGTGATTCTGAGTTTTGCCATGATTCTTTCCTCCTAGCCGTTGAACACTTTACTCATGGGAATACCGCGCAGACCGGCCACGGTGTAGGCGTCGCGCATTTCGGTGAGCGCGGCCACGGTAGCCTTCACGAGGTTGTGGGGGTTGCTGGAACCCTTGCTCTTAGCGAGCACGTTCTGGATGCCTGCGCTCTCGAATACGGCACGCATGGCGCCGCCGGCCTTTACGCCGGTACCGGGAGCGGCGGGTTTCATGAACACCTTCGCGCCACCGTAGGAAATCTCCTGCTCGTGGGGAATGGTGGAATTGATGACGGGAACCTTCACGAGGTTCTTCTTGGCATCTTCCGTGCCCTTGGCGATGGCCGCGGTAACTTCGTTGGCCTTGCCCAGACCATAGCCTACAACGCCGTTCTGGTCTCCGACGACCACGATGGCGGCGAAACGGAAGTGGCGACCGCCCTTGGTTACCTTCGTAACCCTCTGGATGGCGACCAGTCTGTCTTTAAGCTCGAGATCAGATGTCTTAACTCTTTTTACATTTGTATTTGCCATAGTCTTTTTCTTTTAGAAGATGAGACCGCCTTCCCTGGCGGCGTCTGCCAGACTCTTTACCCTGCCGTGGAAGAGATATCCGCCGCGGTCGAAGGAGATGGTGGTGATACCCTTGGCGAGTGCGCGCTCGGCGATGGCCTTGCCTACGATGGCAGCGGCCTCGATGCCGGTCTTGCCTTTGCACTGCGCTGCGAGAGCCTTGTCATTGGAAGATGCTGCTGCGAGGGTCTTTCCGGCTTCGTCGTCGATAACCTGGCAGTAAATCTGCTTGTTGCTGCGGAATACCGCGAGACGGGGCCTTTCGGCAGTGCCGCTGACATGCTTGCGGATGCGATAGTGAATCCTCTGCCTTCTTGCTATTCTACTTAATGCCATAATTCTTTCCTCCTAATTATTTGGCTGCAGCGGTCTTGCCGGCCTTGCGGCGGAGCTGTTCGCCTAAGAACTTGATACCCTTGCCCTTGTAAGGTTCAGGCTTGCGGAACGAGCGGACCTTGGCCGCGACCTCGCCCAGCAGCTGCTTGTCGCAGCTCTTGAGCACGAGCTTCGGGGTTTCGCCCTTCTTGATGTCGGGAACCTCGGCCTTTACTTCATCGGGAAGCAAGAGCTGGATTTCGTGGGAATACCCAAGGGAGAAGGTCAGGAGCTGACCCTGAACGGCTACGCGGTAACCCACGCCCACAAGCTCCTGCTTGATGGTGAAGCCTTCGGAGACACCCACCACCATGTTGTTGACGAGGGCGCGGTAGAGTCCGTGCATGGAACGGTGGCGCGGCTGGTCGCTGGGACGGGTGAATTTGATCTGATTGTCCTCTATCTTGATTTCGATGTCGGGATCTACTTGCTGCGACATCTCACCGAGAGGGCCTTTAACCTTCACAACGTTGCCGTCGAGAATTTCTACTTTCACGCCGGCCGGAAGGTTTACAGGCAATTTACCAATTCGTGACATTTATTGTTTTGTTTAAAAATTAATATACGAAGCATATAACCTCGCCGCCGACGCCCTGCTCGCGGGCCTGCTTGTCGGTGAGGATGCCCTTGGAGGTGGAGACGATGGCGATTCCGAGGCCGTTGAGGACGCGGGGAAGCTCGTCTGCGCCCTTGTACTGGCGGAGACCCGGGGTGCTGACGCGCTCGATTTTCTTGATGGCGGGCATCTTGGTCTCGGGATGGTACTTGAGGGCTATCTTGAGAGTGTTGTAGGGCGAGCCTTCAACAATCTTGTAGCTGAGGATGTAACCCTGCTCGCACAGGATCTGGGTGAGGGCCTCCTTCATCTTGGAAGAAGGGATCTCGACTATTTTCTTTCCTGCCAGATAGGCGTTGCGGATCCTGGTAAGGAAATCTGCTATTGGATCAGTCATATCTTTACTCTTTTATTGTTCGTTGACTACTACCAGCTGGCCTTCTTTACTCCGGGGATGAGACCGTTGGAGGCCATCTCGCGGAACTGGATGCGGCTGAGACCGAATTGCCTCATGTAACCCTTGGGACGGCCGGTGAGAGAGCAGCGGTTGTGCAGACGCACGGGACTTGCGTTCTTGGGAAGCTTGTCCAGGGCGGCATAGTCGCCGGCTTCTTTGAGAGCCTTCCTCTTCTCGGCGTACTTAGCAACGAGTTTTGCGCGCTTGACTTCGCGGGCTTTCATTGATTCTTTTGCCATATTCTGTATTTTTATTTTTTCTTGAACGGAAGTCCGAAGGCGGCAAGGAGCGCACGGCACTCTTCGTCGGTCTTTGCGGTGGTTACGAAAGTGATCTCCATACCGTGGATGCGGGGGTTCTTCTCGATGTCGATTTCGGGGAAGATGACCTGCTCCTTGATACCGAGCGTATAGTTGCCGCGGCCGTCCATGGAATCGTCGATTCCGTTGAAGTCACGGATGCGGGGAAGGGTGACGCGGATGAGCTTCTCCATGAACTCGTACATCTTGGCGCCGCGGAGGGTGACCTTGGTTCCGACGGGCATGCCCTTGCGGAGCTTGAAGTTGGACACGTCCTTGCGGGAGTTGATGATGACGGCCTTCTGGCCGGTGATGAGGGAGAGTTCCTCGGCTGCGTCCTCTACGATTTTCCTGTCCTGGGTGCCCTCGCCTACGCCTTCGTTGATGGTTATCTTGACAAGACGGGGGGCGGCCATCGGGGTGGTGTATGAGAATTTCTTTACGAGGGCGTCCACAATTTCGTCCTTGTAGAGCTTCTTGAGGGCAGGAACATAGCCCTTGGGGGCCTTCTGCTGCTCTGCCGCTTCTTTTTTATTCTGCTTTGCCATAATTACTTGATCTCCTGACCTGATTTTTTAGCTACGCGTACCTTCTTGCCATCCACGAACTTGTAGCCTACGCGGGTGGGAACCGGCTTGGCTGCGGTGCTGCCGGGATCGAGAAGATTCACATTGGAAATATGGATGCCCGCCTCCTGCTTGATGATGCCGCCCTGGGGCTGCTTGGAGTTGGGTTTGGTGTGCTTGCTGACGAGGTTGACGCCCTCTACGATGACACGGTCTTCGTCTTTGAGAACGGTGAGGACCTTGCCGGTCTTTCCCTTGTCGTTTCCGGCGTTTACATAAACGGTGTCGCCTTTCTTTATCTTGAGCTTTTTCATGATGCTTTAAATTTTAGAGGACTTCCGGAGCCAGTGAAACGATCTTCATGTAATTCTCGCGGAGCTCGCGGGCGACGGGACCGAAGATACGGGTGCCGCGGAGCTCGCCGGCCTGGTTCAGGAGAACGCAGGCGTTGTCGTCGAAGCGGATGTAAGAACCGTCCGCGCGACGTATTTCCTTCTTGGTGCGTACGACTACGGCCCTGGATACGGTGCCCTTCTTGGCATCGCCGCCGGGGATGGCGCTCTTGATGGCCACCACGATGGTGTCGCCTATGGTGGCGTAACGGTGGTGGGTACCGCCAAGCACGCGGATGCAAAGGACTTCCTTAGCTCCGGAGTTGTCGGCCACCTGTAAACGTGTTTCCTGCTGTATCATAACTACTTGGCTTTTTCTACTATTTTAACAACTCTCCAGTTCTTGGTCTTGCTCAGGGGACGGGTTTCCATGATGAGGACGACGTCGCCTTCACCACATTCGTTTTTCTCGTCGTGGGCAACGAACTTTGCGGTGGTCTTCACGAACTTGCCATAAAGGGGATGCATCTCCTTGCGTTCCACGGCAACCACGACGGTCTTGTCCATCTTGTTGCTGACCACTACGCCTTGTCTTTCCTTACGAAGATTTCTTTCCATGGGGATATCTTTTAATTATTTTTTTCTTTCTCTGCGAGGACGGTGATCATGAGCGCGATGTCATGACGGGTCTTCCTGAATTTCGAAGTGTCTTCCAGTGGAGAAATCGCGTGGTTGATTTTCATTGTCTCGAGGTTGCCTTTCTCGAGTTGGATGCGGTCGCGGAGGTCTGCTACAGACATTTCGCGTGCTTCTGCTGCTTTCATTTCGGTGTTCTCCATTAAAATTATTCGGTGTAATCCCTGCGGACCACGAACTTGGTGGCGATGGGAAGTTTGTTGGCGCCGAGCCTCATGGCCTCCTTGGCGACTGCGAGGGGAACTCCTTCGGCCTCGAAGATGATGCGGCCGGGAGTGATGGGGGCTACCCATGCATATACGTCACCCTTGCCCTTGCCCATACGGGTGTCGAGGGGCTTCTTGGTGATAGGCTTGACCGGGAATACGCGAATCCAAATCTGGCCTTCACGATTCATGTAACGGGAGATAGCCTGGCGGGCAGCCTCGATCTGCTGCGCGGTGAGCCAGCAATTCTCCAGGGTCTTGATGCCGAAAGAACCGAAGGCGAGCTGGTTGCCGCGCTGGGCCATGCCCTTCATCACGTTCTTCTGTTCCCTGCGATACTTTGTACGTTTTGGTTGTAACATCTCTGTATTGCTTTTAAGTAATTAAAATTCTTTAACCAATTGATACTCAATTGCTTGTGCCCAAAGTGCCTGAAATTGAGCCTGCAAATTTAGGAAAATTTTTTGTTCTGGCAAATTTTTTGCGCAATTTTCGACACGTAAAGTTGATAGTCAAGTATTGGTTTTTCAGAGAGTTACAGATTTGGACTTAAAAAATTTTACTACCTTTGCGACCGTGAAAAAAACGGCGCTCATATTGCTCGCTGTCCTGCTGTGCGTTCCGGTGGATGCGCAGATTCTGGGGCAGCGCAGGAAGAAGAAGGAGGCCGACAACGACCTCAAGGAGCTTCGGAGGCTGCAGGGAAACGCCACGGACAGAAGGCCGAGGGGCTTCCCCATGTATTACGAGGTGATAGACGGGGATACGGTCTATGTGGATTCCATAGATCCGGTGTGGTGTTTCCCGAAAGGCCGGAAGGCCGCGGGCAAGGACTGGCGCAAGCAGTACCGCCTGGTATATAATTTCAACAAGGTATATCCCTACGCGCTCGTGGGGCGGAAGATGATGAAGCAGGTTGACAGCACCATCGCCGCGGACGTAACCAAGCGCAGCCAGCGCAACACTTACACCCACGACGTGATGCTGGAACTTTTCCGCCTGTTCGAGAAGGACATACGCAACATGACGGTCTCCCAGGGCATGGTGCTCATGCGCCTGGTGGACCGCGAGTGCGGCATGCCCCCCTATGACATCATCAAGACCTACCGCAACAACTTCACCGCCGGCTTCTGGCAGTTGGTGGCCAAGGTATTCGGGGCCGACCTCAAGAAGCGCTACGACCCGGAAGGCGGCGACAAGGACATAGAGGAACTCGTGCGCATCTGGGAGAGCGGCGCGTGGAATTCCTTCTATTTCTCAATCTTCTTCGATTATCCCAAAAAGACGGTAATTGAGACCGACGTCCTCTCCAGTACGGTAGAGAAACGCCGGTCCCGCAATCAGTAGTCTGCGCAGCAGCTCAATGGCCGCCGGGGCCTCCACCCTGGCCGCCTCCTCCGCCACCGCCACCTCCACCTCCGCTGTAGCTGCTGAGGGTGACGGCGCTGCCGCCGCTTGCGGAGGCTCCGATGCGGGCGTATCCGTCGAATATGGCGGTGCCGCCGGATACCGTCACGCCCCTGGTGAGCGAAGGCTGGGATTCGCCGGAAACCACCAGCGGAGTGCCCTGCGCGGAGCAGGTCTTGAACGCGTAGGTGTCGGAGCCCACGGTGAGGGCGTACCAGGTGTTGGTGCTGCAGGAGGATGCCTGGTAGCAGGCCTGGGTGAGGCTCGCGCCGCTCTCCAGCCCTCCCTGCACGAACAGTACGCCGCTCTGCACATAGAGTTTCTTCTGCTCTTCGGAATTGGCGTCTATGCCGACCTCGGGCGAGGATGCGGAGGCCGCCTGCACCACCGCTCCCTTGATGTAAACATTGCCGTTGGCGTCCAGGCCGTCGTTGGCAGTGGAAAGGCCGCATACGTAACCTCCGGAGAGGGTCATGTCGTCGGCGCAGTTGATGGCGTCGTCGGTGGTGGAGTACGCGTACAGCATGCCCGCAGTCACTTCGAGCACGCCCTTGCTCTCGACGGCTTCATTGCCCGAGTCCCTGGCAGAGCTGGAGCCGGTGGTCCTCACGCAGATGCTGCCGCCTCTCACGTACATATCCCCGGTATAGACCGTCTGTTTGCCGCTGGTTATCTTTCTGCCCACCTTTATGCCCTTGGCGGAGGTGCCACCGGCGCTGTAGTAGGAACCGGTGGTGGTGATATCCACGGTGCCTCCGTTGAAGTAGGCCTTGCAGTCGTTGGAGCTGTCACTGCTGCCCACGTTTATGCCCTTGCCGCCTGCTCCGCTGTTGGAGATGGTGAGGGTGCCGGCGTTCATGATGAAGAGCTTGTCCGCCTTGACGCCCGCGCTGCCGGTATAGTCGGCATCGTCGTTGTCGTAAGCTGTCCCGCCCGTCACCTTCACGGTGGTGGCGCCGCCGTTGAACACGACGAGGCTGTCGGAGCTTATGCCCTTCTTCTTGTCCGCGGAGCTGCTGGCGCTGACGGTGCCGTCCGACACTATCACCGCATCCTTGCCGCGTATGGCGTGGCCCGCACTGGAGCTGGCCGTTACGGTGCCGCCCAGGAAGCGGATGTAGTCATCCGAGGTGACGGCGGCCTTCCCGCTTGCGGTCACGGTGAGGCTGCCGCTGCCGCTGAAGCAAAGCTGCCCTTCGCTGAAGAACGCCGCTTTTTCATCTTCATCGTCCGGCGTGGCGGTGTAGGACTTGCCGTCTTTCAGGGTGCTGTTTCCCGAGAGTACGACGAAAGTGCGCTTGTGGCTCTGGATGTTTATGGCGGCGCCGCTCTGGTTGGCAAGGGTGAGGTTCTGGAGGGTAACCTCCTGCTTGCGCACGCTGTAAAGCTTGAAGTACCCGTCGGAACTGGATCCCGTAAGCACATAGTTTATGTCGCAGGGGGTGCTGTTCGTTATGGTCACTCCCGCGCCGTCCTTCTTCACGCTCACCACGGCGTCGTCGTTGCCGGTGACGGTGGCGGACCCTGAAGAATAGGTGACTGTTATGGTGTATGCAGGGCTGAAACGGGCCACCTCGTCCTCGATGTTGGTCGGATCCACGGTGCCGTCGCTTCCGGAAGAAGGAGCCGACACGGAGACGGAGCACGCCGCGGAGGCCGCCGAATATTTTTCCGTTGCGGGCACGCTCGCCGTTATGACGGCTTTCCCGGCCGCCACGGCGGTGACGGTGCCCCCGGAGTCCACGGTGGCGACCCCGGGATTGGACGATTCATAGCTTATTTTTCCGTCGGAATCCGTAGTGGCCGGATTGGACTCGGCTTCCCCGGTGTAGAGAAACAGGGAGGACCGGCTGAACGTGACGGTAGCGGCGGCGCGTTCGCTCTTCGGCGTGACCGTCAGCGTATAGCTGCCGCTGGCCGCGGTGTAGCCCGTGACGGCCCCGCAGCTCGCGGTGATGGTGACGGTGCCTTCCGAAACGCCCGTGACGGTGCCGTTGCCGTCAACGGTCGCAATGGAGCTGTCCGACGACTCGTATGTTATTTCGGCCCCGGAGTTGGAGGTGGCCACGTTGGATGCGGTGGCCCCCACTTCGACGCTGAGGCTGTCGGACTTGAAGGTAATTTCTCCATCCAGAGGCTCGACCACGGTGTCGCTTCCCGCCGAAGAAGAGTCCGTCACCGTCACGGTATAGGAAGCGGATGCGTCGGTGCAGAGGCCCGACCACCCGCAGCTTGCCGTGATGGTGGCCGTGCCCTCTCCCACGCCGGTGACGGTGCCGTCGGAGGAAACCGTCGCCACGCCTGTGGCGCTGGACTCATACGAAACCGCGGCGCCGGAACTGGCGGTGGCGGCGTTGGTGAAACTGTCCCCTACGTAGAGGGATATGGAGGAGCCGGCGGCGAAGGATATGCTGGTCTGCACTATGTCCTCCGCGGGGGTGAGGCCGTCGGTGACGCAGGACACCGCGGACAGCAGCGCCGCAAGCGCGGCTATGAGGCTTTTCTTCATGGGACGCGGGTTACAGTTTGAAGGTGAATGAGAGTCCCAGGCCGGCGAACACTCCCTTTTTGAGCGTGAGCAGCGGAGCCCCGCTGGCCCTGGAATAGCCGTTGGAGCTGGTGTCGATGTCAAGATTCCAGTTGCTGTCCACCACCACGAAGATGTCGAGGAGCTGTTTGCGCGCCAGCTTCCATCCGGTGCCGGCCTGGAAGCGCAGGCGGTTGATATAGATGTCGTCGTACCTGGTGTCGGTGCAGTCCCAGCGGCCGAGGGATTTGTTGTATTTGAAATACGCGGGATTCACCGCGTTGAGGGTGTTGCGCAGTTCCACGGCCGCATAGGGCTCGAACCTGCTGTGGGGGATGTCGTAAGACGCCTTGATGCGGCTCTTCAGGGCCCATGCGGTGGCGTTTTCCTGGTAAGTGTTGACATCGTACAGCTTGGTGGTGGCCTGGAGCCTCTCCCGCAGCGAGAACTTCCACCTGTCCGCCTCCATGCTGCCCTGAAGGTCGAATCCGGCGCGCACGCGGTTGCGCCAGCCGTTGTCCGTGGAGTTGGTGTTGATAAGCGAGCCATATACCCCGGCGCGGAGCCAGGGCGTGAGCTTGTAGGTTGCGCCCACGGAGGAATACAGCTTGTGGAGGCGTCCGAAATCGCTGTCGAAACGCACTTCCTCGTCCCACTTCAGGTGGAGTTTTTTGGGGATTGCGGTCCAGTCAACGCCCCCGCTGAGGCGGGCGCCGGTCTCCAGGCCGCCGTCGTCCGTCCCGTAGGTGAGCACCTGAGCGCCCACGGGGAGCGCGAGCAGGGCCGCCGCGGCGAATGAAAGCAGCCTACGAATTCTCATAAGTCTTGACTTTTATGGCATTGTCGATGTCGTTGGTCTCGTCCGGACCGAGTTTGTAAGTAACCTTGAGGTAGGCGCTGTCCCGGAGGAAATCCACGCTCCCCACCTCGACGCTCTCCACCTTTATGCCGATGCGCTTCTCGATGTCGGCGATGAGCTCTTCCCGGTGTTCCGGGGTGATGAGCTCGATGCGGTCGTAGAGTATCACCTTGGTGGAGGTGCGGCCTCCCAGCTTGAGGGCCTCCAGCACCCATATGAGCGCTATCATCACCACGTTGGCCACCACGAGCTGCGCAAAGGGCACTTCCGCCCCGATGCCGTTGATTATGGATATGGCGATGATGATGAACAGGTAGGTCATCTCCCTCACCGGCACCGTCTCGGTGCGGTAGCGTATCATGCCGAAGATGGCGAAAAGGCCGAGGGTGAAACCTATCTGCAGGCTCAGGTTGTTCATGACGAACAACAGGATGAACATCGCACTGGAAAATATCAGGAAGGTGAAGTAGTAGTTCTTCCGGCCGCCCCTGCGATAGTAGAAGAAATGCACTATTATCCAGGAAATCAGCAAATTGAAGAAGAAATGCAGGAGCATGTCCTTTATGGCGTCAAAGGTGAACCCGGCGGAGCCTTTCACCCTGTATTCACCGTTTGCGTCCTGCTGCACGGAATAGCCGTTCTCGGCCGCGATGGTCGGGTCGAACTCCGGGAATTCCTCCGTCGCCGTCTCCTCCGAGGTGATTATCTGGGCCTGCTGCGAAAAGGCCGGAACGCAGAGCAGCATCACTGCCGCGAGCGCCGCGATTTTAAACGCTTTCATATCTGTCGGTGATTTTATGGTTTAAGTTTTTTTCTATGTAACGTATCTTCTCCTTGAAACGGTTGTCCTTGGCGTTCCAGTCGGTGAGCACCGTTCCTATGATATATTTGCTCACGCGGTAGGGCTTCACGTGGTGACTGTGGAGGATGTGCTTCATCCGGGAATCGGCGCGGCCGTCCTGCTTGAGCTCTATTATAACCGCTTCCCCCATGTCGCCGTCCATGCCGGTGACCAGGTTGTGGAAGTGCAGGTTGCTGTCTATCGTGAGCCTTTCGGTCCCGGCCGGATTCACCAGGGTGATGCGGGAGAATTCGGTGGTGCAGCGGGGCTCCAGCTCGTCCGCGGTGAACCAGGACTTGTCTGCCAGGAAGGCCGCGGCTGCGGGGTCGTCCCCGAAGTGGGAGCGGAACTCCAGCGGCAGCCGCATCCTCTTTTTCCTGGTGCGCCCGCGGTTGTTCTTCTTCTTGATTTCCAGGAAGGTGTCCCCGGATGCGACATATGTGCGGCAGCGCACTTTCTGGCGGGTCTTGCGGCCGTTCTGGTGGGCGGTGTACATGAAGAGGTCGGGGGTGTCGTAATACAGGGAATAGTATTCCTGGCGGCGCTGCCCTCCCACGACGCACACACGGTACCCCTCGTCCGCAGCGTCTTCCAGGATGTCGGCGAGAACGGTTCCGTTCGTGACGAACTTGGTGTCGATGCGGTTCATCAGCTTGATGGAGTCCATCTCCCCAAGCGTGATGGGCGCCATTCTATCTAATGCTTCGCTCATATTCGAACACCTTGATGGTAAGCAGCTTGCCTGTGGGGGCATAGTTGTACTGCTTCTTTTTGGTGCCGTCGGCGTTGTACTCGTACCTGCGCACGAGTTCCACCTTGTCCTTTTCGTTGTAGCGGGTATCCTTCACGATGAGGCCGTTGCTGTCGTATTCGAAGGTCTCCCTCCATTTCTGGCCGTACTGGGTATATTCGATTTCCTCCACCTTTTCGCCGCGGTCGTTGTAGGTGGTCACGCGGTCCAGCCACCTTGTCTTGCTCTTGGCGTCGGTGTTCCATTCGCGTATCGTGAGGTTCTCGCGGCGCTGCAGTTTAAGCTTTACGTAATCGTCGCTCTGTTGTGCGAATGCAGGCATGCCCATGAGGGCAACTGCCAGCAGGACAATGATTTTCTTCATGTCTTTATGGTTAGGTCTTACACTTGGGACAAAATTTGGCTCAAATATCGCCATTTGGAAATTATTTTGTCTAATTTTGCAAAATCAAAAATAGGACCAAAATGAAAAAAACAATCCTCATCCTTGCCGCGGCCGCCGTGCTGGCGTCCTGCGGCGGCAAAGAAGCCGGCTATAGCATAAAAGGCAAAATAACCGGAGAGAATCCCGCTCTCATCAGCGGCAAAGCCATACTCACCAGCCAGCAGGCAGGCATCTCGGACACCGTTGACGTAAGCGAAGGCAAATTCCAGTTCAAGGGCAGCGTCAAGTCCCCCGCAACTGACGCCACCGTGACCATCGCCGGCCTGGGCGGCAGTTCCAACCTGCTTCTCGAAAACTGCGACTACACCATCTACTGCAGCGAAGAGGAGTTCGCGGACGGCATCCGCGCCGCGGGAGGCAAGAACAACGCCATCTACAAGAGCCTGGACGACGCCGTCCAGCAGAGGGTGAAGGAGCTTGGAGTGCCGGCCCTCTACGCAGAGCTGTTCAATCCCGCCACCACCGACGAGAGGAAACAGGAAATCCAGGGTGTCCTGCAGCAGATGGAGGACTACGTCGATTCCCTCGAGAAGGACGCCTTAGCCAAATATCCCAATTCGCTCTTCGCCCTCCAGACCATAGCCAGCAACTGCTACGACTGGAGCGTTGACAGCATCCGCAACGCCATCAAGCCCTTCAACGACGACCCCGATTTCGCGGACGACGCCACTCTCAAGAAACTCAACGACATGGTCGGCGTATTGGAAACCAGCGAAGTGGGCAAGCCCGCCATCGACTTCACGCTCGAGACTCCCGACGGCAAGCCGGTCGCCTTCTCCGACGTTTACAAGAAGAACAAACTCACCATGATCGACTTCTGGGCGTCCTGGTGCGGTCCCTGCAGGAGGGCCAACCCCACCATCGTGAAGGTTTACAAGCAGTACAAGTCCAAGGGATTCGACATCCTGGGCGTGTCTCTCGACAACGAAAAGGACAACTGGGTGAAGGCCATCGACGACGACGGCCTCGTATGGACCAACGTCTCGGACCTCAGGGGCTGGGACAGCGCCGCGGGCAAGCTGTACGGCATCCGCTACATCCCTCAGAACGTGTTCGTGGACAGCAACGGCATCATCGTCGCGAAGCGCATCGAACCCGACGCCCTGGAAGCTTTCCTCGCCGCGGAACTCGCGAAATAAGGTTTATTCCACGAGATTCCTGACGACCACCGTCGAGTCGTTCATGCGGAGACGCAGCCAGTCCTGTATCTCCCCTATTTCCCCGCCCTGCAGGGCGTTCCCGGTGTAAACCAGGGCGTTCGTGCAGGGCGTTCCGTTCAGGCTGTCGGCCTGTACGGACAATCCCCTGGAAAGGGAAAGCTCCTGCACCTGGGGGTATTTGTACTTGAGTTCGCGCGTAATCTGGACATAGGGGATCGCGGCGCCTTTCTCCGCCGCAAGTTCCTCTTCCAATTCCCTGATTCTCACGTCTTTCGCAGCCAATTCGGCGTCCGCCCTTTCGTATATGTTGGTGAGGATGTCGCCGGTCTTCTCGCCGAAGGCGTTGGCCTTGATTTCCATCTTGTCGGGGTCCAGCCCGTGACGTGCGGCCGAAGCGCGGAGCACGGAGATTTCGTCTTCGGTAAGGTCGCCGGCGAAGAAGATCTCGGCCGTCTTTTCCTTGCCGTTGACAATCCTGTAATCGTAGATGTATGCAGAGCCGAACGTCTTGTTTTCGTCTATGAATCCCTGGATGCCGCTTTCGATGCGGTTGTTGCGTATCATCACCACGGCGGAGACGAGACTGGCCGCCAGCACGATGGCCACCAGCACGCCGGATACCGCGCGGAAGCGCTTGCGCTGCGGGTTGATTTCGTATTTCTTGTCGAACTTGAGGGCTCCCGCGGTGATGTAGGTGGCGAGAAGGATGAACACGGTGTTGATGACGAACAGCAGCAAGGCGCCGCTGAAGAACCTCCAGTTGGCGTTGGCAAGCCCGTACCCGGCAGTGCAGAGAGGCGGCATGAGCGCGGTGGCGATGGCCACCCCGGAGATCACCGTCCCCTGCTCCTTGCGGCAGTTCTCTATCATGCCGGCCACCCCGCCGAAGAAGGCGATGAACACGTCGAAGATGGTGGGGCCGGTGCGCGCCTGCAGCTCGGTGGGATTCGCAAGGTCCAGCGGAGTGATGACGAAATAGACGGTGGAGAAGAGCAGGCTTATCACCACCATCACGATGAAGTTGCGCAGGGCGTCCAGGAGCAGGCCGGAGTCGTTGACGCCGAGCGACAGCCCCATGCCGATTATGGGCCCCATGAGAGGCGAGATGAGCATGGCGCCGATGATGACGGGGATGGAGTTGACGTTGAGGCCTACGGATGCTATGATGACCGAACAGGCCAGGATCCACACGTTGGTGCCGCGGAAGTAAATGCCCTCGCGGATGCGCGCTTCCGCCGCGGACGTGTCTATTTCGTTGTTCATGAAGGTGAGGATGCGCCACCACTGGCGTATCTTCCCGCCCAAAGTCTTATTTTCTTCTGCCATAGCTGCCTGGTTGCTTGTATGTTAACCCCGGCAATATAGGAAAAAAGCTTTGGAAAACAATCCCGAAACAAAAAAAGCCAGTCAACAGACTGGCCGTTTGCGTGGAGATAAGGAGACTCGAACTCCTGACCCCCTGCTTGCAAAGCAGGTGCTCTACCAACTGAGCTATACCCCCGGGCACAAAAAAAAGTAGTCCCTCGCGGAGTTGAACCGCGGACCTCCACATTATCAGTGTGGCGCTCTAACCAACTGAGCTAAGAGACTATATAATAATGGAAGATAAGCACAAGGTTTCCACATGAGAACCTTGTAAACAACCGAAAGCGGCGTCGAAGTCTTGCTCCAAAAAGGAGGTGTTCCAGCCACACCTTCCGGTACGGCTACCTTGTTACGACTTAGCCCCAATTACCAGTTTTGCCCTAGGTCGCTCCTTGCGGTCACGAACTTCAGGCACCCCCGGCTTTCATGGCTTGACGGGCGGTGTGTACAAGGCCCGGGAACGTATTCACCGCGCCATGGCTGATGCGCGATTACTAGCGAATCCAGCTTCGTGGAGTCGGGTT
>FLNY01004101.1_pt1 | contig 16620 bp, 19 predicted proteins | sample 1140381 | NCBI WGS metagenome assembly FLNY01 (sample SAMEA3878172, study PRJEB12797) | bioreactor metagenome | biome: Moose rumen | place: Sweden | collected 2011-10
ACTGATTTTCTGTTCTCTTTTCTGTTCCATAATTCTTGTTTTGTTAGAGGGGGTCGGCCAGTAACGCCCACCGGCTTTCGCAAGTACCCCTGTGTTTCTTTACTTATAACAGGTAGAGCAGCCAGGCCATATAGACCAGGAAGCCCAGGATGAGCACCCCACCCTCCCTGCGCGACACCGAGTACTTGGTGAAGGCGAAGAGCCAGAGGAGGCCGATGCTCACCAGCATGGCCATCAGATCGACGATGGTGATGCCCATGATGCGCAGCGGATGGACCACTGCCGTGGTGCCCAGGATGAGCAGGATATTGAAGACGTTAGAGCCCAGCACGTTGCCGATGGCGATGGCGGAGCGGCCCTTGTAGGCGGCCACCACGCTCGTGGCCAACTCTGGCAGCGAGGTGCCTCCTGCCACGATCGTCAGTCCGATCACGCTCTGGCGGATGCCCCAGCGGTGGGCGATATACGAGGCGGCTTCGACGAACAGGTTACTGCCCACGATCAGACAGGCCAAGCCCAGAATGATGAAGCACAGGTTGCGCCACAGGTGGGAGTAGTCGTTGGGGAGTTCGCTGTTCTCGTCGAGTTCCTCAGGCGTGGGCATCAGTCCCTCCTTCTTCGCGCTGCGGAACGTGTAGATCATGAAGATGAGGAAGCCCACGAGCAGGATGATGCCGTCGGAGCGGCTGATCTCATTGCCCCAGAGGTGGGGAGAGTCCATGTCGTCGAAGCAGAGCAGGAAGAGCAGGATGGAGGCCCCAATGGCAAAGGGCACGTCCTTCTTCACCGTCGAGGGCGCCACCACCATCGGTGCCACCACGGCCGAGCAACCCACGATAAGCATCGTGTTGAAGATGTTCGATCCGATGACATTACCCACGGCCAGGTCGGAGGTGCCCTTGAAGGCAGACACCAGGCTTACGAACAGTTCGGGCGCCGATGTCCCAGCCGCCACGATGGTCAGTCCAATCACGATCTCAGGCACATGCATGCCGCGTGCCAGGGAGGAAGCCCCCTCCGTCAGTCTGTCGGCACCCCACAGCACGAGGGCCACGCCAACGATGATAAATACAATATTGATCAGCATACGCTCAAATTATTCTTCATTCGTCGTCATCATCCCAGTCGTCGCCAAAGAAACTGTCGAAGCCCCCGTCGAGTGCGGGTCCCACGAACGCATCCATGGCGCGACGGTCTTTCTTGGTGGGACGCCCCGTACCCCTGGCTCTGTTGACGAAGCCGCTGATGCGGTTCATCTCCAGCAGTTCGTACTGCTCTGGCGCCGTCACGTTCTCATAGATCTCAGGCAGCAGTTTCGCCCCCACCCGCTGTTCGATGGTCTTCAGGATCTTGAAGGAGTAGGTCACGGGCGGCTTGCGCACACAGACCACCTCACCGGCCTTCACCGTGTGGGAGGGTTTCACGTTGATGCCTTTGATGGTGACGCGCCCGTTCTTGCAGGCATCGGCGGCGATGGAGCGCGTCTTGAAGATACGCGCCGCCCACAGCCACTTGTCGATCCTTGCCACCTCACTCATTCCGCCACATTGTTTACGGGCACCAGGCTCTCCACGCCCTTCTTGCCCAGTTTATTATACTGGTTCATCGTGATGTCGATCCCCGCGAGCACAAAACTCCTGATGATCTCCGCCCCGAGTTCCAGCCTGGGCTGGAGGGCCTTCAGGTCGGCCTCGTCGAATTTCCCCAGCACCCAGTCGATCTGCATGCCGCGCGGGAAGTCGTTGCCGATGCCCATGCGCAGACGGGCATAGTCCTGTCCGATGAGTTGCTGGATATGTCCCAGACCATTATGGCCGCCGTTCGAGCCGCCCGCCTTCAGACGGAAGGCTCCCAGGGGGAGGGCCACGTCGTCGCTGATCACCAGCAGCCGACTCTGGTCGATGTTCTCCTTGTTCAGCCAGTAGCGCACGGCATTGCCGCTGAGGTTCATGAACGTGGAGGGCTTGAGCAAGAACACCTTACGGCCCTTGAGCGTCGTCTCGGCCACAAAGCCGTAGCGACGGTCTTCAAAATGAATATTGGACGCCTTTGCAAAGGCATCCAATACCATAAAGCCTGTATTGTGGCGGGTCAGTTCGTATTCGTCACCGACATTCCCCAGTCCGACAATCAAGTACTTGTCCATTCCCTCTCGTTTAGGAGTTACTCAGCAGCGGCCTCCTCACCTGCTGCTGCAGCAGAACGGGAAGCACGTGTAGCCTTCACGGAGCAGACAACCACCTGAGCAGATGTAGCGATCTCCAGACCCTCGAAGTTCAGTTCAGCCACCTTGATGGCCTTACCCAGTTTCAGTTCGGTCACGTCGATCTCCAGCACCTCGGGAATCTGCTTGTAGGGAGCAGTCACGTTCAACTGGCGCACGGCCTGGTTCAGGCGGCCACCGTCGCGCACACCCTGGGCATGACCCGTCAACTTCACGGGGATACCGATGGTGATGGCCTTCGTCTCGTTGACCTCGTAGAAATCGATGTGCAGCACGGCATCCGTTGTCGGATGGAACTGAATCTCCTTCATCACGGCCTTGTGGGCCTCACCGTCGATCGTCAGGTTGACGACATACACATCGGGAGAATACACCACTCTGCGGAGTTGGGCTGCGGGGATGGCAAACGACAGAGCCTCGGGGAGACCCTTCTCGCCTTTCTTCTCACCATAGAGGTTACAGGGAACAAGACCCTCCTTACGGAGTTCCTTTGCGGCTTTCTTGCCGGTAGTGGCACGCTTCTGGCCACTGACGCTGATTTCTTTCATAATTGTGTTACTCTAAATTAAGTTGTTTACCTTGTTTGCTTAATTCGCCATCACACGAAAAATCGTAGTGCTTTGAGAAAAAGCGGTGCAAAGGTACAACAAAAAAGTGAAAAGCGACAAGAGATCGACAAAAAATTTGCGATTTAACGTATTTTTCCTGCTTTTTTCTTGGAGAATCGGGGAAAAATGAGTACCTTTGCACATAGAAACAACAAAACAAATAAGAACATATTCATTATTTAAAGCATCAAGTGAGATGATCAATAGGGAAATTATCAGAATCAAGATCGTTCAGTTAACCTACGCTTACTATCAAAACGGTAACAAGAACATCGACTCGGCTGAAAAGGAACTTTTCTTCAGTCTGTCAAAGGCATACGACCTTTACAACTACCTGCTGGCACTCATCGTGTCGATCACGAAGGAGGCCGGGCGCCGACTGGAAGTGGCGCAGGCACGCGCCAAGCGCGAAGGCACACCAGAGCCCTCACAGAAATTCGTGTTCAACCGCTTCGCCCTGCAACTGGGAGAGAACAAGGCGCTCCAGGAGTTCCTGGGCACCCAGAAGTTCGCCTGGGAAGACTCGGCGGCCCTCCTGGGACAACTCCTCGAGACCATCGAGAAGAGCGAGACCTATCAGGCCTACATGACCAGCGAGGAAGACAGTTATGATGCCGACCGCGAACTGTGGCGGAAACTGTATAAGACCATCATCATGGACAATGCCGACCTGGACACCGTCCTGGAGGATCAGAGCCTCTACTGGAACGATGACAAGGAGATCGTGGACACCTTCGTGCTGAAGACCATCAAGCGCTTCAAGGAGCAGAACGGTGCCAAGGAGGAACTGCTGCCCGAGTGGGACAGCGACGAGGAGAAGGACTTCGCACGGAAACTGTTCCGCGCCGCCATCCTCAATGCCGACCAGTACCAGCGCTATATGAGCGAGGCCTCGCGCAACTGGGACTTCTCCCGTCTGGCCTATATGGACGTGATCCTGATGCAGATCGCCATCGCGGAGATCATGACATTCCCCAACATCCCCATCAGCGTGACCATCAACGAGTATGTGGATATCGCCAAACTCTACTCCACCAGGAAGAGCGGCGGCTATATAAACGGCATGCTCGACGCCATCGCCCGTAACCTGATCAAGACAGAACGGCTGATGAAGCACATGGCCCCCAAGGAGCCGAAGGGCGGCGCCAAGGAGAAGGGACCCGCCAAGGAGAATACCATACGCGTGGAGAAGGTCACTGCCGAAGGACAGCCCAAGAAGATGAGGCATCGCATCAAGAAGGGCGATGCCCCACAGCCCGAGGCCAATCCTGAGACAAAACCCGAAACAGAAGACAAACAATAACACAAAAAAAATTATGACAAACATCGTATTGGCTGCACAGGCAGCACAAGGCAGCGGCATGAGTATGATCATCATGATGGTGGCCATCTTTGCCATCATGTGGTTCTTCATGATCAAGCCCCAGCAGAAGAAGCAGAAGGAGATCCAGAAGTTCCAGAACGAACTCACCGAAGGCACGGAGGTTGTGACGGGAGGCGGCATCCACGGAACGGTGAAGAGCATCGACCTGGCCAAGAACACCGTCGATATAAAGATCGCCCGCGACGTCGTGGTGACCGTCGAGAAGACCTCTGTCTTCAAGGACATGGCCAGCACCCTACAGCAGAAATAAGGGCAGACCGCAATGAAGATGGGCAGACTGTGGCAGTATGTCAGGAACTTCCTGTTCAGTAAGATCAACAGGGAACTCCTGATATTTCTGTTTTTCCTGATGCTCTCGGGGGTCTTCTGGCTGTCGCTGACGCTGAACGAGACCTACGAGCAGGAGTTTGCCGTCCCCGTTGCCATCGTCGATGTGCCCAAGAATGCCGTGCTCACCTCCGAGGAGATCGACACGGTGAAGATGACCATCCGCGACAAGGGCATCGTCCTGGCCGCCTATCACTACGGCGACTACCTGAAGAGCATCAAGATCCCCTTCAGAAACTACACCCGCAACAACGGCACGGGCAGCGTGTCGGCACAGGATCTGCAGAAGATCGTCTATCAGCGCCTCGTCAGCAGTTCGAAGATCATCAGCACGAAGCCCGACAAGATGGACTTCTACTACAACTACGGAACGAAGAAGCAGGTGCCTGTCAGATGGAGCGGGCGCGTAATCCCCGAGGAACTGTATTTCATCTCGCGGGTCGATTACTCCCCAGACAGTGTGACCGTCTATGCCTCCGACGAGAAACTCGACAGCATCAACATGGTCTATACGGAGCCGCTAAACTACGCCAACTTCCGCGACACGCTCGTGGTGAACTGTCAACTCACCAAGATGAAGGGCGTGAAGATGGTGCCCGACCATATCCAGGTGAGTTTCCTCACCGACGTACTGACCGAGGAGCGTATCGAGGGCATCCCCATCAAGGGCATCAATATGCCGGAGGGCAAGGCGCTGAGGACATTCCCCGCCAAGGTGACAGTCAGTTTCGTGACAGGTGTCAGCGTCTATCGTAATCTGCGGCCAGAGGACTTCCTCGTGGTGGCCGACTACCATGAGATCAAGCAGAACCCCTCGGAGAAATGCCGCATCTACCTGAAGACCGTACCTTCCGGCATCTCCAGGACCAAACTGGAGACGACCCTCGTGGATTACCTCATAGAATCAGAGACTGAATGATCAGGACGGGCATTGCCGGAGGAATCGGCAGCGGGAAGAGTTACGTGTGCGAGCGGCTCCGCCAACGGGGCTATGAGGTGTATGACTGCGACAGTGCCGCCAAGCGCCTGCTGCGCACCTCACCAGAGATCCGCGAACAACTGACCCGTCTGATCGGGCCTGAGACCTACACCAGGGACGGACGACTCAACAAGGCTGCCGTCTCGCGGTTTCTGCTGGCCTCCGCCGACAACCAGCAAGCCATCAACGACATCGTGCATCCCGCCGTGTTCCGCGACTTCGAGGAGAGCGGCATGGCATGGATGGAGAGCGCCATCATGTACGAGTCGGGCATCTACCGACTGGTGGATCGCGTCATCGTCGTCACGGCTCCCCTGGAGGTACGCATCCAGCGCGTCATGCAGCGCGACCACCTCTCCCGCGAGAAGGTGCTGGAGTGGATGGGGCGCCAATGGCCGCAGGAAAAGGTCGTCAGGCGCGCCGACTTCGAACTCGTCAACGACGGGGAAACAGATATCGAACAACAATTAAATAAAATCATAGAACAATGCAACAGACCATTTTAGCCATCTCCGGTAAGCCCGGACTTTACAAACTCGTGTCAAGAGGTAAGAATAACCTGATCGTGGAGGCCCTCGACGACACGCACAAGCGCCTGCCGGCCTTCGCCACAGACAGGATCACCTCACTGAGTGACATCGCCATGTTCACGGAGACCGACGACGTGCCCCTGATGGACGTGCTGGAGAACATGAAGAACCTGGAGAACGGTAAGAAAGCCAGCATCAACGAGAAGAAGGCCTCTGGCCAGGAACTGCGCGACTATTTCACCAAGGTGCTCCCCGAGTGGGATCAGGACCGTGTGCAGAACAGCCACATCAAGAAACTCATCACCTGGTATAACATCCTCATCGAAGCAGGTATCACCGACTTCAAGGATCCCGAGGAAGGAACAGAGACAACAGAAAAGGCTTCGGAATAACTCCGAAGCCTTGTTCTTTAGAACCTTCGGGGACCACCGAAGCCTCCACCGCCACGGGGGCCACCGCCAAAGCCGCCACGCGTGCCTCCGCGCCCGCCAGGGCCACCAGGGCCGCCAGGACCACCGCCACGCGGACCACTGAAGCCTCCACCGAAGAGGTTCAGGCGATAGATCACGTGGAGCATGGCGTAACTGGTGACGGCATTGTATTCCGTATCGCTGCGCTGCATGGCAGAGATGACGCGGCTCACGGTCGATTGCTCATGCAGGATATCGTAGAGTTGCAGGGAGATGGTAAGTGGCTTACCTTTCAGGAAACTCTGCGACACCTGGGCATTCCAGATCAGTTCGTTGGTGTTCATCGAGGCATCGCTATAGCCACGGCGGCTCTGCATGTTCAGGTTCGTGGTGAGCGAGGTGCCCCAGGGAGCCGTCACCCCGACCATACCGCCGTAGGAGAACTGCCAGGTGTCGAGGTTGTTGTTGGTCTGCAGTTCACTGCGCGAGTGGTTGTAGTTCACAGAACCATTCAGTTCCACCTCCAGCCACTCGTTACGATAACTGGCAGCCAGACGCTCGTTGATGCCCAGCGTCTTGGTGGTACTCTCCTGTGACTCGCTGATATTGTCAACGCTGACATATCCCACGTTATGGGCATAGTTCAGGTTGGTGAACGTATTGACGTTGAAGAAGGCTGCCGAATCGACGGCGGTATTGAACATGAAGCCGACGTTACCGTTCCAGTTGCCGTTGATGTTCTCTGGCCGCGTGATGGTTCCGCCCGTCTCCGTGTTCAGCGTGGTCTTGTTGCTCACGGAGTTGCTCGTCGTGGAGAAGTTCACGAAGGTCATCACGGCGCGCTGGTGCTTCTGGAAGTAGTCGTTGTAGAAGAGGTTGAGGTTCTGCGTGAACGAGGGCTTCAAGCCGGGGTTACCACGTGTGATGCGCAGCGGGTCGCTATCATCGACGATGTCAAGCAGGTCGCTCATCGAGGGCTGCTGAGTACGGCCGCGATAGGTGAAGCGCAACTGACCCGTCTGCGACTTCTTCCAACGGAAGTCGAGCGTCGGGGTGAAGTTGGTCACCGTACGGGTCGTGTCGGCATGCACACCCTGGTAGTCCTGCAAGAAGTGCGACTTCTGCGGCAGCACCTGGAAGCCCACATTCAGGTTATAGGCCTTCCTCACGATGCGGAGCATCACGTCGATCGTGTGGTTATAGTTCTTATACTCCGACATACGGCTCAGGTCACGGTCCTCGTATGACCCCAGCGGATTGACAAGCCTGCCCAGATAGGCATCCCAGTTACGGTAGAGGGGCACGATATCGCTGAAATCGACATCCGTCAGACTATAGGTGGCACGGTCGCTCTTGGTATAACTATACTGGTAACGATAGCCGAACTGCAGATAGACCTGACGCATGATCGGCTCACTATAGGTCACCCGTGCGCTATAACTCCGGTTGTCTTGCGGCGTCAGACTGTAGCGGTTGGTCTGATAGGTGGAGTCGCTGGTGCCAAGGTAGTTGAGCACCTGAAACAGTTCCGAGAAGTTGTTCGACATCGACTTGCTGGTACCCTCTCCCCAACTGCCGTTGAGTTGGACGGTGATGTTACGGCCCTTGTTGTTCAGTTTCCGATTGAACTGGAGCATGCCGTTCAGCGACTTATTATCACTATAGGAGATACCATTCTGTATGCTGTAGTTCTTCACGATGCCATATTTCTGAGCGATCTCGCTCACCGACTTCAGGGGATCATCGGCATACTCGTAGGGATCCTTGTCGAAGGTGGCACTCTGACTGATACTCTCGCCGTCGTTAGTCCTGTAGGTGAAGTTCGGACGGAACATGATGTTCGTCATCGAGTCGGGCTGCCACTCCAGACGCATCTGCCCGTTCCACTGGTTTGAGCGGCTATAGTTCTGATTCAGGTTGTTGCCGAACGTAGATTGCGTACCACTGAAGAAATTCTCCGTCGAACTCTTGGAGAACACGTCACCGTCCTGATGGTTCCAGCGGATGCTTCCGTCGAGTTTCAGTTTGTCCTTCTTCTCGTAGTTGATGTTGACACCCGTCATCTTCATGGCGTTCAGGCCCTGACGGCCACCGCCCCAACGACCACCGCCGCCACCACCCGGGAAGCCCATGTCGTTGGTGTTGTTGGCATTGGTCATCAGGAACATCTTTAAGTCATTCTTCATCACGCCGCCGAACACACGGCCTGCATAACGGTTGTGAGTACCGGCTGCGAGGTCGGCATTCACCATCACGCCCTTGTTCATGCCTGGCTTGATGCCGAAGTCGAGCACCGTCTGCTCCTCTCCGTCCTCGATACCGGAAACACGCGCCAGGTCGCTCTGCTGGTCGTAGGCCTTGATACGGTCGATGATATTCGTCGGCAGGTTCTTGATGGCGGTCTTCGTATCGCCCGTCATAAACTCCTTACCATCCACGAGGATCTTCTTCACCTCCTTACCATTGATCTTGATCGTACCGTCGTCATCGACCTCAGCACCGGGCAGGCGCTTTACGAGTTCCTCCACCACGGAACCCTCAGGCGTACGGAAGGCATTGGCATTATAGACAAAGGTGTCGGCCTTCAGCGTCACCTTCGAGGCATGAGCCGTCACCGTGGCTCCCTGCAGCATGATGGCATCAGGCTCTATGGAGATGGTGCCGACACTATAGTCCTTACCATCCTTGATGGATATCTTCTTCGTATAGGTTTTAAAACCTACGTAGGTCACTTGGAGGGTATAGTTGCCGTCACGGGGTGCCTTGATGGAAAAGCCACCGTTGATATTCGTCACCGCATTGGCCACCACCTTCTCGCCACTGAGCAGGGCGGCCGTCGCCTGAATGACGGCTTCTTTCGTATCCTGTTCAACAACCTTTCCCGTTACCGTACGCTGGGCATACACTGTGACCGTCATCGCCAGGGCGGCCATCAGGAGTATCATTTTTCTCATCATCAATGTTTGATTAATTGTCTCTTTGACGCATCAAATTAGAAAAAGTTTAATAACAGATGAAAATTTTTACAGATTTCGTTCGTCTAATTCAAATAATAATTGTACCTTTGCATCGATTTAACAAAGCAGACCGTAACCATTAAAAAGATGAATCGACAGAAAGTCGTTATTGCCGATGACTTGGAACAGTCCCTCAACGAGGCTGTGTCCTGTTGTGAGCACGACCGCATGTTCATCCTGGCCGACGAAACCACGGAGCGTTGCTGTCTGCCTGTCATCGAAGGTTTCCCTGTGCTGCAGGGGGCCAAGCACATCACCATCGGAGCCACAGACACCCATAAGACCCTCGATTCCCTCGCTCATGTGTGGGAGGAATTGGGCAATGGCGGCGGCACGCGCCACTCCTTATTAATAAATATAGGGGGCGGCATGGTGACTGACCTTGGCGGTTTTGCGGCCTCCACCTTCAAACGGGGCATCAACTACATCAACATCCCCACGACCCTGCTCTCGATGGTCGATGCCAGCGTCGGCGGGAAGACGGGCATCAACTTCCGCGGACTGAAAAACGAGATCGGCGTGTTCAATAATGCCACTACCGTGATCCTCGACACCCAGTTCCTGAAGACCCTCGATGCGGAGAACATCTGCTCGGGTTACGCCGAGATGCTTAAGCACGGCCTCATCTCCAACGAGCAGATGTGGGCAGAACTGGTGAACTTCGACCTGGAGAACCCTGATCTGCAGAAATTAAGCCAGATGGTGGCCGACAGCGTCGCCGTGAAAGAGCGCATCGTCACAGAGGATCCCACGGAGAAGGGCATCCGCAAGGCCCTGAACCTCGGTCATACTGCAGGCCACGCCTTCGAGTCGTTCGCCCTTACACGCCAGCCCGTACTCCACGGCTATGCCGTAGCCTACGGTCTGATCTGCGAACTCTACCTGAGTGCCGTCAAGACAGGCTTCCCTACGGATAAGATGCGCCAGACCGTCAACTTCATCAAGGAGCACTACGGTAAGATGCAGATTACCTGCGACGACTACCCCGCCCTGCTGGAACTGATGACCCACGACAAGAAGAACGTGGCTGGCACCATCAACTTCACCCTGCTGGGTGGCATCGGAGACATCCGCATCAACCAGACGGCAACCAAGGAAGAGATCTACGAGTCCCTCGACTTCTACCGGGAGGGCTGACCATATAAAGAGTAACCAATCAACTTAATAGACCTAATCATATTACTAACTAATCGCAGATAGGGCGGCTCGTGAGAGTAGTCCTATCTCTTTTTTACAAGCCCCTCCGCCTTCTTTCGCGCAGGCTTGCCCGTCTCCGTCAGGGGAATATGATCGACATGGACATAATCACGAGGCTGCTGATACTTCGGGAGCACCTGCTGACAGACGGCACGGGCCTCGTCTGTGCTGCCCTCCGTCAACAGGACGACGATCTCCCCAAACTTCGCATCAGGGCGCTTAGATATTATATAAGGTACGCGAAGATCGGGGCGCAACTGGCACTCCACCTCCTCTGCCTGGATCTTGATCCCCCCCGAGCATATCACATTATCCTTCCGCCCCAGAATACGGAAGACACAGGGGGACAGTCCCCGCTGTGTCAACTCCGCAATGTCGTTGGTAACTAATCTTTCCGCGCACACCTCAGGTGCATCAATCACGAGACAGCCTTCTTCCGACAGACTGACGCGGACGGAATCGAAGGGCGTGTACCACTCAGACGCCTCAGGCCCATTCAGCCGTCGGAGGGCGATATGCGACAGCGTCTCCGTCATGCCATAGGTACTCCACACGGCATGGGGAAAATCTTTCAGTTCCGCTGCCAGTGCCTCATCGATAGCACCACCGCCGATAATCAAATGCTGTATGGCCCTGAGTCGCTCACGCTCCTCAGGCACCTGCAAAGAATTATACACCTGCATCGGCACCATGGCCGCGAAGTCGATAGAGGGGGCACCTCCCAACGGATGCCCACTCGGCTCTTGGACTATCAATCGCAGCCCCCGCTCAATGGCTCTCACCACCATCATCTTCCCCGCGATATAGTCGAGCGACATACAGAGCAGGGCGGTATTCCCCTCCTTGAGTCCAAGGAAATCACAGGTAATCCGCGCGGAGGCGAGCATCCGCCGCTTCTCCACGAACATCTGCTTCGGTGCCCCCGTGCTCCCGCTCGTCTGCACCCGCACGTATGGGCTTTCGTTATGCCACTCCTCGAGGAACTCGTCGATTGTCACTCTTTAATCTTTAGTTTTTAATGCTTCATTCTCCACAACTGATTCCCCCGGATCTCCAACGGCATCGGGATGTTATCAACAAACAGTTGTCCCGTCCCCAGTCCCTGCGGCATAAGGATATGATCCCCATACACCTCCGATGTAAACTGGGCGATGGCATTCAGTCCGATATTACTCTCCAAGGCCGAAGTGATCCACGACCCGATGCCCTGCCGCTTGGCCGCATCGATCCACTCGCGGCAGCCCTGCATACCACCGTGTAACGAGGGTTTAAGGATGATATAGCGAGGTTTGATGACATTCAGCATGTGGGCTTTCATCTCCGGGTCGTTCACGCCAATCAGTTCCTCATCGAGCGCGATGGGCAACGGTGACTCACGGCAGAGTTCTGCCATATAGGCCCACTGACCTTGTTTGATGGGTTGCTCGATAGAGTGGATGGCATATTGCGACAGCAGTTCGAGTTTATAGAGCGCCTCTTCGAATGGAAAGGCCCCGTTGGCATCGAGCCGCAACTCCACCTCGTGGAAGGAGAACCGCTCACGGATGCGCTTCACCAAATCCAGTTCCTGCTCGAAGTCGATGGCACCGATCTTCAGTTTCACGCAGCGGAAACCCTTTTCCAGTTTCTCCTCCATGCGGCGCAACATCTCCTCATAATTGCCCATCCACACGAGTCCGTTGATAGGTATGCCCACCTCACCACGACTAAACGCCGTATCAAAGAGCACATCATTGCCTCCCCGAAGACTCTGTACCGCCGTCTCCAGTCCGAAAAGCATCGACGGATAATCGCGCATCGCCTCACAGGGGGCCCCCAAACGGCAGAACTCCGCGCAAAACTCCTCCAGTCTCTCCCTATAATCCGGCACTGCATCACAACTCAAGTCAGGCAGTGGTGCACACTCCCCTACGCCCTGCCGTTCCCCATCCGTCAGATGGATCAGCCATATCTTCCGTTCCGTATAGACGCCCCTCGACGTCCCCGCAGGCTGCTTGAAATGGAGCGTCCGCTCCTCGATACTATAGTCCATAAAATAATCTTTCCCACAAAGCCATTTCATCGTCACAACACAGGTATTCTTCTGGCAATAAGTGACTTACCACGTAACGACCGCATGATGACAATAATTGAATGCAAAAGTACATTTTTCCAGCGACTTATACAACTTTTGATGTCGTTTAACGATGACTTTTAACTATTTTAATGCTCTTTATTCGCCTCTGTCACTCGTATGCCCGCGGATTTCTGCCGTTATACCTGCGGTGTAAGTCCCTTTTCTTCGCGCGCGGGCGCGTGGTAGTTGTTTAAAGCCAAAAAGATCCCGCTCATCCCGCCTATCCCACACGTAAGATTTTTTACTTTTCAGTGTGGGATAGGCGGGATGGGCGGGTTAAAAAGTGGGTAAGACAACTATATATGTCTAATAAGTACCGCCGTTTGAAAAATTGGCGGTGCCGTTTGGAAAATACTCGGTGCCGCTTGAAAATTTCGCGGCGAGTATTGCGCAATACTCGCCACCAATTTTCCAAAAGTCGCCACGAATTTGGGAGTCCACGGCCTGAATGGTTCGTTGCACAATAATCCTGATCCAGTTAATAAAGTAAAACCCTTTATGGCAACTTGGGATATTTCTTGAAGTCGGGCTTGCGCTTCTCGAGGAAGGCCTTGCCACCCTCCTGGGCCTCGTCGAGAAAATAGTAGAGCATGGTACAGTCGCCTGCCAGTTCCTGGATGCCCGCCTGTCCGTCAAGTTCGGCATTGAGGCCAGCCTTGATCATACGGAGGGCCAGTGGCGAACGCTCCATCATGATTTCCGCCCACTCCACGCACTCGTCTTCCAAGCGCTCGATGGGCACCACTTTGTTCACCATGCCCATCTCCTCGGCCTCCTTCGCCGTATATTGCCGACAGAGGAACCATATCTCACGGGCTTTCTTCTGGCCGACGATACGGGCCAGATACGACGAGCCGAAACCGGCATCGAAGGAGCCCACCTTCGGCCCTGTCTGTCCGAAGATGGCATTCTCGGAAGCGATGGTCAGGTCGCAGACGAGGTGGAGCACATGACCGCCTCCGATGGCATAGCCGTTCACCATAGCGATGACGGGCTTCGGCAGTCGGCGTATCTGCATCTGCACGTCGAGCACGCTCAGACGGGGCACGCCCTCCTCATCGACATAGCCGCCCCGCCCTTTCACGTGCATGTCGCCACCAGAGCAGAAGGCATGCTTCACGTCGGCCAGCGTCTTACCCTCTGGCACGGGTGACATCGCCCCCGTCAGCAACACCACACTGATCTCCTGCATTTCCCGCACGATTGAGAACGCCTGACTCAGTTCCCACGTCGTCTTCGGCGTAAACGCATTCCGATATCGCGGTCTGTTGATCGTGATCTTCGCGATGCCATTGTATTCCTCCAGGAGTATCTCCTCAAATTCCCTGATCGGTTTCCATTGTCTTTTTTCCATTGTGTATTTATATGACCTTACTACTTTGTCTCAACATGTCAAATATTGGATGCAAAGGTACAACTTAATTTTGAACTGGACTAGAGTCCTGCAACCTCGGGATTCTGCCCCGGATAGCCAAAACTGATGTTCTGACGATGCAAAGATAGGAATTTATTCTGAAACTTCCAGATTTTGGAGCAACTTTTTTATTCCTTCCCCTCCACAATTCTTATTTTTCTTCCGTCAGACCATAGAGTTCTTTCAGTCGCTGTCGCTTTGAGAAAGCGGCAAAGCCGAGCGGATAGACGAGACGGTCGATTTGCTTTTTCATTCGGTCAGCGACCGTTGGTTCGGATTCCAAGGCAGAGGTGTCACTCACCTCTTGACACCCGTTAGTGAAAAATGTGTATATACAAAAAAAATCGAATTAACACTTTGCTATTTAAATAAAAGTTATATCTTTGCAACCAAAATATGTGGCATGCCACATAAAAAGTAACGTAAGTGTGGGTAAAGAACCTGCTTTCCGTTTCTTCCTGTAGTTCTGTGATGGCATAGCCACCGCCCACTACGTTCTTTCGCAAAGTCTGGAGCAAGATATCTGACTCCGTACCGTTCTCATAGATACAGCGGGTGCGAGCATCTGGCAGAAAATTGCTGCTGGTGGTTCTCTCGCCAATGCTCTCTAAAAGCAGCATCTGTCCTTCTACAATATAGTAGTGACCAGCCTGTAAGTTGATGGTCTTAGCTATCCTGACCAAACTGCGCCGTCCCTGTTTGAGCTCTTGATGCGCCAGCTTGTCCAAGGCGATGAACATCAAGGCACGACTCTTCCCCGATGCTGGCGGAGCCTTGATCAGCAGGAACCGCTTCTGTCGAGCCTCGTAAGCCTTTGCCTGCATCTCGCGCATGCCCAGTTCGTTGGTCGCGCTGGCCTCACCCGTCTGCTGATAGTGTATATCTACGGTATTGTTACTTTTTTGTTTCATATTTGTTTGTTGTTTCAGATTTTATTCGTAATTTTGCAGCGGAATAGCTAAAAGAAAGGAGTTTTTATGACTGTTGCCACAAAAAGAGTACAAGCCACCCCAATGGCTCCATACATTGATGTGATGAGGAGCATGAATGTCAGTGATATGAATGCCGTTGTAGACTTCTTGTATGAAGCCATACAGGAGGCAGAGGAAGCCAAGCGTAAGGCTGATGACGAGTTCTTGGCCAGAAAGATGGCTGAGATTAATATTTCGCCAGAAACACATAAATTGTTTGACATGCTACGTCTCACACCAGAAGAAGCTGCTGATGAGCGGACACGATATATACTTGGTGAGCGATGAAAGTGTTTCTTGATACTAATATCTTTATGGACCTTGCCGAAGAACGAGAATATTCCATGCAGGGCCGGATGATATATGAATTGGCTCAAAATGGTAGATTTGAAGCATGTGCATCTTATCTCACATTTGCCAATATCAACTATATCAAGCGTGATATGCCGAAGCAGGAGCGATATAGCCTTATCCGTCAACTCCGTCAAGGCGTAACAGTCCTTCCTTGCGATGCCGCCCAGTTGGATACTGCATTGAATCATGAGGATGTTCGTGATTTCGAGGACCTGTTGCAGTACCAGTGTGCTGTTGCCGCTGGCTGTGATGTCGTTGTCACCAACAATACCAGGGACTATCGTGAGTTCTGTCATCTGCCGCTGATGACCTCTCGCGACTTTCTGTTGCAATTCTTTAGGAGCCAATAATCTCTTCGCACTCATTTCTTCGTCTGATGACGGGTACTCACCGTCATCTTTTCGTACAACTTAAACAGACATTCCAGACGGGCTTCGTCTGAGGCGAAGGGATAGCCCGGGTAGCAGCTTTCCACAATGTCGTCCAGCCGTGCGTGTGCCTCGCGCAAGTCCTGCGGCATCTTGTCGGGAATGCGCTCAGTTCGAGTGCATTCAGACAGTTCGGGCCCACAGTTCGGGTGCATTTGCAATGCACCCGCAGATAATAACGGGGATTTGCAATCCCCACGGCATTACAAATGCCGTTATCATTTCCAGCTGCATTACAAATGCAGATGAACCGGTTGCCCAGTCCATCGCCCATGCGGTACTTCTTGGACGAGCCAAGTGGCAGAGCCAAGCGGATAGACGAAGCTGTCGATTTCAGATATTTATTCCGGTTTTCCTTCTTCTATCTTCAGTCCAAGATGGAAGTGGTCGGAGATACGCTTGAGGTCTTCGATTTTAGTGTTGTTACCGATGTTGGAGTAGATATACCAACCGTCGCACTCGTGCTGTTAGTTTTGTCATAAAATGCAAGTTTTTATTGTTTTATTCGTTTATTTCAGAGAATTATATTAAATTTGCAGCCAAATAGTGTACATTAGGAGATTCGTTATGGAAGCAGCAACTTTACAGGCAAAGCCGTTCACCCCATTCCAGATTGAGATGTTGGAATTGGTGTCCAGAGTATCCTCAGAAGTGGAGATGC
>FLNY01004425.1_pt1 | contig 16602 bp, 12 predicted proteins | sample 1140381 | NCBI WGS metagenome assembly FLNY01 (sample SAMEA3878172, study PRJEB12797) | bioreactor metagenome | biome: Moose rumen | place: Sweden | collected 2011-10
ATCAGATATTTATATTCAAGCCCTGTAGGGGTGTCAGACTAAATACGATTTTTTCAAGTGGACTCAATTATATATTTAAAGATTTAGCATGAATAAACGAAGACTGTTTTTTGAAACCACGAATCACACGAATCTTACGAATTTTTATTTCAAAAACATCGAAATACACGAAAGAAACGAAAATTTTAAGATTTAGAAAAAAAATTTGGTAGTATGGATAAAAAAGAGTAACTTTACGCACGATTTTAAATGAAAATCGAGTGTAGCATCCACGATTTTAAATGAAAATCATGGATAAAAATTAATAAAATATGTTAGACCGTATATTACAGCTAAACAACGAGTTAGATACAAGTATATTCCTCTTTGGAGCACGTCAGACAGGAAAAACCACAGTTTTACGTCAACAATTTCCGGATTCGGTCTTTATAGATTTGCTTAACACCGAAGTCCGCAATCGATATCGTCGGCACCCTGTAACGCTATATGAGACGCTGTGTGAAAAGCCTGAAGGCACATTGATTATCATTGATGAAATTCCAGAAGTACCTGAGCTGCTCAACGAGGTGCATCGCCTAATTGTTGAAAAAAAACTGAAATTTATCCTTTGCGGCTCAAGTGCGAGGAAACTGAAGAGGAAAGGCCATAACACCTTGGGAGGACGAGCCCTGCCCATCTACCTCTATCCACTTGTCAGTGCGGAAATACCGGATTTCGACATAGAACGTGCTGTAACATACGGTATGATACCATCACACTATTTAGCCAAAAATCCCAGCCGTTTACTCTCTGCCTATATTGACGTCTATCTGAAAGAAGAAATTAAAGAAGAAGCATTGGTACGCAGTCTCAATGCTTTTCATCGTTTTCTGGAAATAGCGGCACTCACAGACGGAGAAATGATAAATTACAACAACATCGCTCAAGAGTGCGGCGTTCATGCCACCACGGTCAGTTCTTATTTCGACATATTGGAAGACACACTGATTGGCTATCGTATTCCCGCCTACACAAAGGTGATGAAACGCCGCTTGGTTCAAGCCCCCCGTTTTTATTATTTCGATGTTGGTATCGTAAACCATTTATTGCACAGGAAAGAACTTATACGTGGCTCGTCAGACTATGGTCATGCGTTCGAGCATCTGATTATGCAGGAAGTATATGCCTACATTCATTATAAACATTGTGAGGAGCGGCTTACTTATTGGCGTACGTATACGGGTATTGAAATAGACCTTATCATTGGTGACGCCCTGGTAGCGATAGAGATCAAGTCTGTGGTGGAGGTTCTTCCCCGTCATCTGAAAAACTTGAAAATTTTTTCAGAGGAACATCCGCAGAGCCGTCGTATCGTAGTTTCACTTGACACTTTTTCCCGTAAAATTGACGACATAGAATGTCTGTATGTCAAAGATTTTCTCCAAATGATGTGGAATGAAGGATTCGGAATAAGTTAGAGTTTCATTCGTTTAATTTGTGTTCGAAAAAAATATTTTTGTTTCTTTCGTCTTTTTCGATGTTTTCGGGATTTTTATCTTATTAATCATCGTTGTTTTTTTTGAATTTTACGAATCTTATTCTACAAAACTGCAACATCTCTATAATATCTTTTCATAAAAAAATGTAAAATTTGTTAATAAAATTTAAACCTTTCGCCAGCCACATTATTAATGTGTAACTTTGCCGGTAATTTGGGTAATTATGTATTTATACATAAAAAGAGGTAAGACGGTAAAGTTTATTAGTTTATTAGTTTAATAGGGTTTTGTAAAGGGTTAAGCGTTTGATGTCGCACCATAGCCCATCAGCATGTAGAGACGTGGGCATGCCCCGTCTCAAGATCAAAGGTTAAAATTTAATCAAAAATAATATCAATTTTATTAACTAACTTACAAAAAATGAAAAGATTTCTACTTTTCACGATGCTTTGCATCGTAGGTGCACTCGGGATGAGGGCACAGACATGGACTGCCAGTGATTTAGAAGCTGGTAAATATGTCTTTCTAAATGTGGGTTCAGGTCGATATCTAGGACCAGCCAATGATTGGGGTACTCAAACCTCTTTAATCGAATGCAGCCATTATAATACATTGGCAAAAGTTTCTGACGGTGTTTACACCATTGAATCACAAGTTAGTAATGGGGGAACCAATTACTATTTTACAGGTTCCTTTATGGATGGTGCTGCTACCAACGTTAATATTCAAGACGATGGGAATGGTTCCTTTATTATGTTTAGTAATGAAGGAGAGTACTATGGATATGATGGATCATCCACAGTACTGGCTAAATTAACTGATAACACAAGTGATAATGCTCATTGGAAAATCTTACCTTATGATGAAGTTTATGCTGATGCAAGTGAGGACAATCCAGTGGATGTTACATACATGATTCTATGCTCGAATTTCGACCGCAACAATAGAAATTCTGAGGCTTGGACAATGGATGCCAGCAATAAAAATTTAAGTGGAGGTGATGTTACCAATAGATGTGCTGAGTCTTGGCAATCATCTTTTACCTTAAGCCAAACAATTACAGTTCCTAATGGCTATTATAAACTACGTTGTCAAGCAGCCTTAACAGAATATACTGTTACGGGAAACAATTTCCCTGTGGTATATTTGAATGATGCAACCAAACCATTCAAGAGCATGACAGATGGAGAGACTTCTATGAGTACTATGTCTGGAAAGTTTACGGAAGGTAAATATTGGACTGATTGGACTGACGTTGTCACAGTTTCAGGAAAATCAATTACTTTGGGCGTAAAAGGTACTCGTACAGATACTTGGTGTGTTTGGGATAACTTCCAACTTATGTATCTTGGTCCAATTGACCTTACAGAATATGCTAATAGTTTAGCTGAAGCTGTAGCAAAGGCTCAGGCTACCGAAGGAACCATTCCAACAGCAGCATACAATGCTATTAATGCAGTTGTTTTGGAAAATAATAAAACGTATGAGGATGAAGAAGGATATAGTGATGCTATTCAAGCTATAAATAATGCTGTTGCTACTTATGCATCTGCAGAAATCGTTGCAGCATATTCGAGATATACTTCTGTAAAAAATGCAGTTTTGGCAATTAGCAACACTATTGACACTTCTGAAGCAGATGCTCTTGCAAATGATGGTACGGATGCAGATCTTAACGATGCTGTAGAAAGTCTCCGTGAAACTTTCCAAGCAGAATTGCCAAATTTGACAATACCAGAAGATCCTGGCTATATCGACGTGACTAACGTGATGGTTGATAATGCTTCTGTAAGCGTGAATACTGACTATTGGACGATTGATAACCTTTCCGAATCAGGTGGAAGTGCAGGTTTTTGCGGTTATGACGAATGTGAGTTCTACAATCGTAATTTTAAATTCTATCAGACAATTGCTATCACCACTGGTACTTGGGAATTTGGCGTGACTGGCTTCCACCGTGCAGGTGACCACTCAACTTATTTCTATGCTGGCAGTGATGACAAGGTGCTCATTCCTGGTGTAGAAGCTAGTGTTGTGAACAGTATGGCAGCTGCCAAGGAGTATTTCGATGCTGGTAATGGTAAACTGTCTCTGAAATTCCTTATTGAAGAAGCACAGGATATAGAGATCGGTATTGACAATCAAGATGCCCAGACCGACAAATGGACTATCTTCCGTAATTTCACGCTGAAATACTATGGTCCCGTAGATTATTCTGTTTATGAAAACCAATGGAGAGAAGCGGTTGCTGCTGCTGAAGAAGCTATGACAACCTATGCTGAATACGACAATTTTGTATCGACAGAAAAATCTGCCCTTCAAACAGCAAAGGCTGATGAACCAACTGCTGCCGGACTGAAGGCTGGATATATCGAGAAAATTAGTGCTCTGACCGATGCCACAGCTGCATATATTGCTGCAAGTAAGAATTTTGAAGCAGCAAAAAAAGCAATTGCTAAGGCTAATGAGATTAAGAATAATCATAACTTTGCTTCTGCATCTGCAATCACAACGTTTGCAGATGCCATTGCTGCAATCCAAAGCAAATACGATGAAGGAACACTCACTACAGAAGAAGCTACTGCTGCAGGAACAACCCTTGGAACTGTAGTCACCGGATGGCATGCTGGTGCAAATAGCGCAGCATCCAACTATCTTGAGGATGGCTTTGGGCTGAATGACTTTGGTGCAGCGCTCTATGTCAACACTTGGTCAACAGAAGGTGATAATGATGGTTCAGAATTCTCGGTTCCTTTCTATGAGTATTGGACCGGTGATGGTAATAGTCTTGGAGAGAATACTTGGACTGGTACACTTACAGATCTTCCAAATGGTCTTTACAAGGTTTCTGCTTGGGTACGTGTTCGTGCAAAGAACGAAACTGCCACAGCTGATGCAACCGGTATCACTATGGATGTGAATGGCGGTACTGCTGTTGACGTAACTGAAGGTACACAGATTGGTGAGACTCAGTTCCAGTTAGCTACATACGAGGCTGAAGGTCTTGTGAAGGATGGCACTTTGAAACTGAACTTCAATGTAGCTGCGGATAACAATATCAGTTGGCTCTGCTTCCAGCATGTGAAGTACGAATTTGTTCGTGACCTGAATCCAGAAGAACTTGCAGTTCTTCCTACTTCTATCACTCTGACAGATGTCGCTTTAACTGCAACTGAAAACTCTAAGCAGGTGGAAGTGACTTATGTTCCTGAGGATGCTTCCGAAGGCTATCTCACTTGGTCTTCTTCTGACCCAACTGTAGTTATAGTTTCTGCTGAGGGCGTTGTGACAGGTGTTACTTCTGGTACTGCCACTATCACTGCAACCAGTACACTGAACTCAGAAGTTTCTGGAACTTGCACTGTTACCGTAACTTATCCAGAGTCAGTTCTTCCTACGTCTTACTATGTAAATGATGGTGCAAAGCGCACTGTTTATACGCTTGGCGAGAATCTTATCAAGAACGGTTCGTTTGAATATCCAAACCCAGTTTATGGATGGAAAGCAACAAATTACACAACTGATGCAGTTGTAAGCAATTTTACTATCAATGAAACTGGTGGATATAAAGATGACCACTATATTACTACAAATGCAGGTGGTGCTAGTGCTGCTACTTCTATTCGAATGGCTATCCCAGTAGAAGCTGGAAAAACTTATTATTTCGCTGTTGCAACAAGCGGAAAAGCTCCGGCTTCTAATAATTTCCAGTATAATGCTCTCTTCAAGTTGAAATCTGATTATGCTGAGGACGGTGTGCTGAAGCAGTTCGAGTGGCCACAAGGAGCAGATAAGACTTCTACGGAATGGTCTGTTACTGAATATGTCTTTACTGCTGATGCTGATCATCCTTATGTTGGTGTCCGTATGAGCTGGAACTCTTCAACAAACTTCGATAACTTCATTCTCGCTGAGGTTACAAGTACAACAGAGGTGGGTAACGTAGATTATGCAACTGCTGCTATCCCTACAGCCAACATTGGAACAGGTGCTTTCCAGTATTCACAGGAAGCCGTCGATGCTGCTAATGCCCTTGTTCAGGGAACTGCTACTGTTGAAGAAGTTCTGGCAGCTTATGATGCTCTGACAACTCTGAATGCTCCTGCTGAAGGTCTGCTCTTCAACATTATCCTTACTTACAGTGGTTGGACATACGATAACAAGGCAATGACTTATATTGCCAATGGACGTACCGATGGCGGTTTGTACAATATCCAGTATAAAGAAGGTGCTAATGTGAACCTTGCTCAGGCATTCACATTCACAAAGGTGGAGGGTAATAAGTATAAGATGTCGCAGATTGATGCAGACGGCGTTGCTCGTTATATCTCAACAGGTGTTCCTTATAGCGGAAATACGGCTCAGATTCGCACAACTACAAATGCAGATGATGCTTTGGCAGTAGAGATTATCCCTACCACCACAGAAGGTGTTTGGAACCTCAAAAATACTGAAGCCAACCAGTATATCGGTTCTCAGGACGCTGGTGTTTACACTGTGAACTCTCACATCGACTTCAAGCTTGTTGAGACCACCAAGCCATCTATCACCATCAACACCACTGCTGCTGGTTATGGTACTACCATGTTGCCATTTGCTGTAAGCGAGATTCCAGAGGGTGTGACGGTTTATTCTTGCTCCGAGCTTAACGGTCAGGAACTGACACTCACCGAGGTTGAGGAAATGGAGGCTAACAAGCCATATATTATCGAAGGTGCTTGGAACGAGACTCTCACTGGCGATGCTCAGGGTACAGCTCTTACCTACACCGACGGTCTCCTCACAGGTGTTTATACAACAACTGCAGCTCCTGCTGGAAGCTATGTACTCCAGAAGCAAGGAGAGAAGGTTGGCTTCTTCAAGGTGGAAGAAGGCACAACAATGAATGTTGGTGCTAACCGCGCATACCTCACAGCTCCTGCAGGCTCAGAGGTGAAGGCGATCTTCTTCGGTGGTGATGCCACCGGCATCAACGGTATCAATGCCGCCAGCGACTTCGGGAACGCAACGATCTACAACCTCTCCGGTCAGCGTGTGAGCAACCCTACGAAGGGTATCTATATCGTGAACGGAAAGAAAGTCATGATTAAGTAAATTAGGAATGAGGAATGAGGAATGAGGAATTTTTCCTGATTCCTTTCCTCCTTCTTTCCTTAGAAATAAAAATATAAAAGCTGTAAACAATGAAAAAAGAATATAAAAAACCAGTAGTGCTCGCTGAAGAGGTAGTGCTCTCACAGGTGATTGCCCTCTCCATCTATGATGAGCCGGCAGACCCAGACCAGCCTGCCCTTGGCAAAGACCGCGGCTTCAGCGGTAGCGACAACAAAGGCGAATGGGAAAAGAAACTCTGGGAGTAATCTCTCCCCGACATCAGCAAAAAGGGCTGCAACCACCTTGGTTGCAGCCTTTTTTTAAGAGGATTTTTTCCGCGACGGAAAAAATCCTTATCTTTGCAGGCGGAAATAGGCCGGCATAGGCTGGATAGGATAGGCCGTCATAGGCCATAATAGGCCGCCATAGGCACTATCCAGGTGGGCGGCACTATCCAGGCGGAGGCACTATTCAGGCGGGCGGCAATCCGGGCCATAGGCTAGCGGTTATTCAGCTGGAGACTCTATCCAGGCGGGAGGCCTATAGTGGCTTATTGCGGCTTATTGCGGCCTATCCAAAGTATTAACCTTTAAAAGCATGAAAAATGAGCAAGAAGAAAGATGATAAGGAGGAACCTTCCTACGAGAGTATTTTCCGGAAAGGGCATAACTGGGAAACGTTGTGGGTTTTTCAGAAAGCGAACACGCTCTATCAGATGACTTTCGTCTTTTGCGACCGTTTCCTGCCGCTTCATGGCGATCGCACTCGCGACCAGATGGTGCAGGCTGCCCGTTCGGGCAAGCAGAATATCGTGGAGGGGAGTGAGGACGGCAAGACTTCCTCGGAGATGGAAGTGAACTTGCTCAATGTGGCGCGCTCGAGCATCGGCGAGCTGCGTCAGGATTATGGCGACTACCTCGTCTCACGTCGTCTTGAGGTGTGGGATAAGGATGCGCCCCGTTTCAACAAGTTGAGGGAGTTTACACGCAAGCACAACAAACTGGAGGAATATGAGCCTTATTTCCAGAAATGGACGGGCGAGGAGATGGCGAATGTGGGGTTGACGCTCTGCCACCAGATAGATGCCATGATGAATAAATACCTGGGATGGGTGGAGCAGGAGTTTGTAACTGAAGGAGGGGTGAAAGAACGGATGTATAAGGCCCGAACCGGCTATCGGGAGCAACAGGACAAGCTGTTGGCAAGACTGCAGGAAGAGAATCGGCAGCTGAAGCAGCAGCTGGAGGAGAGTAAAGCGGAGATCTCTGGGTGGAAAACCAAGTATGAGGATCTGAAACAACGGGCCCTGAAGGCCTATAACGACCAGCAAGGGCAAATCAAGGAGCTGCAACATCGGCTGGGGGAGGGATAGGCCGTCATAGGCTGGATAGGATAGGCCGCCATAGGCACTATCCAGGCGGGAGGCACTACATGTACTTCATCGAATGCTTACAAAAAAGTGTTTGGAAACACTAAATTGCCCTTATCAAAGGCGAATGGGAAAATAAACTCTGGGAGGAACATGTGATGCCGGTCTTAGAAATACTCTCTGACAGCAAATTCAAATTGATCAATAAATATCTTCTTGAATGCGTAGAGACTATTCTGCTCATAAAAAATGAGCATTGCTTTTTTATAGTCAATAGAGTCCACCGACCGGAAACTCAAAGGACAATAACCATTGGCTATCAATATGGCATTGCTGGTGATACGTGCCGTGCGTTTGTTTCCGTCTGAGAACGCCTGAATGTATGAGAGGAGTAAAAGCGCCAGCAGGGATTTTTCGAAAATGTCTGTTCTGTTGTTGATGAGGTCGCACATATCGTTCATGGCCTCACGAATCTGAAATTCGTTGTCCAGCGGATGGTAGTTCGTTCCTGTGATACCGACCCTACGGTGGCGAATTCCCTTATCTACTGACAGATCTTTTGTCAGCAACTGATGAATGTCTTCAATATGGCTGACTGTAAGGATTTGCAGATAGTCTGGATTGTCTAGGATAAAGCGTAAGGCATCCTTGTGGTTAAGTAGCATGACAGCTTCTTCCTTTGTTTTACCATTTGCTGTTTTACTCTCACGTAGCAGACGCTCAGTTTCAAGCAGGGAGTAAGTGTTACCTTCTATTTGAGATGATTTCCAACTGAGGTCAATTCCCAAACGTTCCATTTCCTTGCGGTATTCGTTGTCGGACATCTCGTCTATGTGACGTCTGAATTCTTCCTGCAACCCTTGCAAGTGGGACGATTCTTCATTGGTGAAAAACTTCACGGCGGGGAGTTGCTCTCGAATCAGCTTAAAATTGAAGGCAGTCTGTACCTGTCGCTCATCCACATCATGCGAAAAATAAGTGCTCAGGTCGAACGGCATCATCAGGTGAGCTTGGGTTGATAGGCGATAGCGTGTGGATCGTGCTTTACCTTCTACAACGATATCCCCTTTATTCACACCAGAAGCGATAAGCCGTTTCATAGTCGCATCGCTACCATCAAATGCGATTCCTGTGGTGATTTCTTCACGTGAAGACAACGGGTGATAATGCAAATACTGAAGTATTTCTCTTGAATTATCCATCGGGCTAGTTTTGTTTATCGGTGCAAATATAGTGAATATTTCCCAATAATCGGCTCACAAAACCTTTGAAAAGAGAACGAGCAATCAAAAAATGAGCCGATAAGGAAGGGCAATCTAGCTGAGTAAGCCTATCAAAAGTGGCACCAAACCCAACAGTATGTAGAGACGTGGGCATGCCCCGTCTCCACAATTACAAATAAAATTAGTAAACAATGAAAAGAGAATATAAAAAACCGGAAATTCTTGCTGAAGAGGTCGTGCTCTCCCAGGTAATCGCACTCTCCATCCAAGATGGAGAAGCAGATGGCAGCGATGCACTTGGCAAAGACCGTAACCGCGGCTTCAGCGGTAGCGACAACAAAGGCGAATGGGAAAATAAACTCTGGGAGTAATCCTCCCCGACACATGCAAAAAGGGCTGCAACCACTTCGGTTGCAGCCTTTTTTAATCTCTAAGGAAATAAAGGAGTAAAAGATGATTCTTTGTAAGCATTTACCTTCGGTGAATCTGCTCCCGCTCGGCAAAGCTCCCAATGAAACATTTTAAACCTTTTTTTCGGCCATACATAAAGTAAGGCCCTACTGTGGGTGGGTTACGGTGCAACCGTCAACTGTCAACCCTATTTTCCTATTTTCTACTAAACTATAAAACTGTTATACTAATTTTCTTTCGATTAGTGTCACTCTCAGAGGCCTATATATACAATATGTTGTTAAAATTTGGAGTTTTCAGTGATTTGTTGTATTTTTGCTTTTGAAATATATTTGTTAAAGTTGTTAATCTACGGTTATGGGAATTTCAATTGATAGTATATGGAGTCAGGCTCAGCGGTTGACGGCTAGTGAACGTCTGGCACTGTCACGTCTGTTGCGTGACAGTGTGAGTGAGACAGAAGAAAAACGACGTGAACGTGTGGCTGCGGAAATCGACCGTTTCTTTGGTGGTTGGAAAGATGATCCACGCTCCACTGAAGAAATGATGCAGCATATCCGCTCCCATCGAACAACAAACACCTTTCCTAAACTTTAGTTGAGAGATGGCCACCTTTAAATATCTGCCAGAGACTTCCACGTGTATAGAATTACTACATGGTAATCAGCGTGTGCGCCAACTTTGTATTGACCATAACCATCTCTGTTGTATTTCTGTCATCACAGCTATCGAGCTGCTTTATGGGGCTTATGCCGCTCCAGCTCGTTATCGTGTCAGGAGATAGCTAAAGCTAAGATGTTGATAGATTATTATACCGTTGTTGGCATTGATGAAATTCCTGAAGCTTTTAGTCGGGGAGAAGTTGCGTTTAGAGCGTCTTGGCCAAACCATAGAGGATTTCGATATGATGATTGGAGTTACAGGTCTTGTGGGTAACTTAATTGTTGTTACTCATAATTTGAAACATTTCAACCGCATAGAGGGCTTGAAAACTGAAGATTGGACTATTTAAACTTCCACCAGTCCAGCCGGTTGTCGCCTGAGGTACGGTCGAAGCAGATATAGAGGTCGCGGACGCCGCCTGCATTTTGAATCTTTGTGCTGAATGCCTTGTATTTATCTGAGGATCCGGTGGAGCTGATGTCGAGCGTGCCGATGACCGGACCGTCGGTGGAGTCGAGTCGCAGTGTCACGTTCAGGCTGCCGGTGGAGGCGGCTGTCATCTGGAATTTCTTGGCGCCGCCGCCGAAATCCACGCCGCGCAGACGGATATACTCACCGTCGTCGATGTCGAATATATACATATTCCTCTTTCCCGTGGAATAAGGCATATCCTTCACGACACCTGTGTTCTCAATCCCCATCTTCGCACTTTTCAGACCGTAGCCCCATGCCATGGTCTCTGCCTCCACACGCTGGTAAGGGTTCAGCCAGTGGATCTGCTCTATCGGCTGCTGGTCGAGCCAGTAAGGCACTTCCCGGATGGTGCCGTCGCTGTTGTACGTCATCTCCGTGGCCGACACGCTGCGGCGCTCGTGATGGACGAAGGTCTCCAGATGCATGATGTCGTAGTTCTGTCCGAACACGTAGGTCTTGCCCTTGAAGTCGGCGATGCCAGGGTGGTTGCCACGGTCGCGCTCGGTAGGGCGCATGATATAGCCGCGGCTGGTCCACGGACCGGTAGCGCTGTCACTCATGGCGTAGCCCAGACCCTCCGGACAGCAGGTGGAGGCGTAAGCCAGATAGTAATGACCGTTGCGCTTGTAGAACCACGGACCTTCCTGGTAGCGCTCAATATGATAAGGAATATGCACCACGCTGTCTTTCAGCGATATCATATCGTCGTTCAGACGGGCATACATCGTGTTAGGGTTGCCCCAGTACATATAAGCCTGACCGTCGTCGTCGGTGAACACCGTTGGGTCGATATCGTTCCAGTTGGAGCGGTCCCACACGAGCGGGCCGCCCAGCGGGTCTTTGAACGGTCCGTAAGGGCTGTCGCTCACCAGCACGCCGATGCCATGGCCGTGGAGCGGGGCATAGAGGTAGTACTTGCCGTCGCGCTCCACCGTCTGGATGGCCCAGCCGCCGTTCTCACGGCTCCGCCACCCGAAGTCGCGCAGCGACGCCACCGCGCCGTGCTCCGTCCAGTTCACCATGTCGGTGGTGCTCCACAGCAGCCAGTCGTACATGAAGAAACCGGCGGAGTTGCGCTCGTTCTCGTCGGGGATATCCTCCGGGGAGGCGTCGTGCGAGGTGTAGAGGAAGAGGGTGTCGCCCACCACCAGCGGCGATGGGTCGGCGGTGAACTTGGTCTGGAAGAGCGGCATATTCACCTGTTCCAGCCCTTTCATCTCCCACCAGTCGAAATTAAACAGCTTCGGACCTTTGCGGCCGGAGAACACGAAATAGAGGTCGTGGGTGCCGCTCACGCGTGAGGTGAGGTCGGCGGTGAGGGTGCGCCACCGCTCCCAGCCGCCGGTGCCGGGCACGTTGAGCGCCACGAGCAGCTGACCGCCCACACTGTCGATATGCACCTCCAGCCGGCCGCCGCGCAGACCGCTGGCCACACGGGCGGTGAAGGTTCTCGGTGTATGGTCTTTGAACGCTACGTTCCGCAGCTTGATATAATCGCCGTTATGGATGTCGCAGACATACACGCCCACCTCGTCGTTCTGCTCGGTCTTCAAGCCCTTGGAAAAAGCCATGTTCTCTGCCTCAACCTTACGGTAAGGGTCGAACGTATCGACCGGCTTCACACCTTCGCCCGTAGGCTGTATCTGAGGGAAGCTGCCGTCGCCGTTGTATTGGAACTCCTCCACAGCCACGCTGCGGCCGAAGCCGCCGCCGTGAGGGAGCTTGCCGGTGTGGTAGAAGAAATAGGAATGTCCTTTGTAGTCGGCCACTCCGCAGTGGTTGGTGAACGAGCCGGTGTCGCTGAGCGGCATAATCTCGCCTGCATAGGTCCACGGACCGAGCACCGACGGGGCGGTGCTGTAGGCGATATGCTCGGGCACACCTCCTGCGGCATACAGCAGCTGGTAGGTCCCGTTCCGTTTGGTCAGCCACGGACCTTCAACGTAGGTGTCGCGGTATTTTTTGTCGCGTACACGCTCTTTCGGATCGGGGGCTCCGAAACCTGCCTCGGTCATCTCCAGCAGACCAGCGTCGCCGCTGTAGGAGATCATGTCCTCGTTGAGTTTCAGATAATAGACGCGCGGATTGCCCCACATCAGCCATGCCTGACCGTCGTCGTCAATGAAGACCGTAGGGTCGATATGGTCCCATGAGCCGTTCTCGTACAGCGGCTTGCCCAACGCGTCGCGGAACGGACCGGTGGGGGAGTCGCTCACCGCCACACCGATGGCCATCCCTTTCGACAGGCGTGAGTGGGCACAGATATACCAGTAGAACTTACCGTTGCGCTCCACACACTGGGAGGCCCAGGCGCGGTCGTCGGCCCAGCGGAAACTCTCCAGCGCCAGGGGAGAGCCGTGGTCTTGCCAGTTCACCATGTCATGGGTGCTATATACACGCCACTCCTGCATCCAGAAGAAGTCGGCGCCGTCCTCATCATGACCGGTATAGACATACATCGTCCCGTCGTGCACCATCGGCGCCGGGTCGCTCGTGAACCAGGTCTGCACAAACGGGTTTTGTGCGCAGACGCTTGTCGTCATCAGCAGCATTACTGCGAAAATACTCTTTCTCATGGGTCTTTCATTTGGATTTTGTGCAAAGATATGAATTCTCTCCCACATTTCCCATTCCTTCTGTTTCAGGTCTTTTAGAATTTGAAACATGGCGGGTTTTATAGTTGACGGAATACCCGGAAACTCAGGAGTCCCCGGAATACCCGGAATATCCGGGAAATAAAATTCCTGATTTAAAAAATAAAGCGGCGCGCAATCACTGCTCACCGCTTTACCCGTACCGTATTCAGACGCTCTGAATACAAAAAGTGTACTACTAACCTTTTACTAATAACTAAACTATTCTGATAAACATTTTATTCTTATGAAAAATTTACTTTTTGCAAAGGTAACCATTTGTCACCATTCTTTTAGCGCTTCAATTGTTCATTTTATAGCAAATTTGTACAAAACATTACAACTATTTAATTTAGAACTAACGGACAAATCTTGAAACCTTTGAAACATTTTAAGCGGCCATACATAAAGTAAGGCCCTACAACGGTTGGGTTACAGTACAACGGTTGGAAGTGCTACTCTGCCAGCTCCCTCCCTATGGGGGAAGGCGGGGGGAGAGACCTACTTCAAGTAATCTGTGCGGTCAGGTCCCAGATAGAACCCGGTCTCTGGAGGCTGGTTATAACCCACGTTCTCCGTAGCCACCGACAGGCGGTAGGGGATGTCCTGCATGAGGCAGTCGATACGGTAGTCGGTAGGGTAGGGAGTGACATAGATACGCAGCTCATTGCTCTCGTTGTCGCGTACCATCACCTCCTCACGCCAGTCGCCGAAAAGGTCGGCCGACAGACAGGGGTTGGACTTCGTGCCGTTGTTGAACTGGATGCCCTCGAACCGCTGGAGGTTCACCACCTGCTTGTTCTGCCAGTCGTATTTCGACACGGTGGCGCGGTCGAGCAACTCACGCAGTAAGTCGCCGTCCCACCAGATGCCGAAATTCACGCTCAGGCGCGCGCCGTTCATGCTGATGGCATTCTCGTGCTGCGGGTCGTCGGCGTCTTTGGTGGTGCTCACCACCTCGCCCTTGATATTGCGCACACCGTGGCTGTCGCTGCTCCACATCTCCACACCCCAGCTCGTAGGGTCGATATCGGCTGCCATCGCACGGCCCACATCGGTTCCGCTCTTGATCTGGAAGATCACCTCGCCCGTGCGGGCATCGCGGAAGTCGGAACCGTCGCGACGGTTCTCGTGGCAGTCCCACACCTGCAGCTCGTCGGACGACGGGTCGAAGGCAGTGAGGTGAAGCGCATCACCATGACCCATACGGGTGTTGTAAAGACCGCGTCCGTCGTTATCGACAGCCATGGAGCCGTATGTGATCTCGTCGCATCCGTCACCGTCCACATCAGCCACCCGCAGGTTGTGGTTGCCCTGACCGGCATAACTGCGCCATTCGGGAGTGTTGGTGTCGAACGTCCAGCGCTCTTTCAGCGACTTTCCGTCCCAGTCCCATGCCACAATCACGGTGCGGGTGTAATAACCGCGGCAGAACACGGCTGAGCAGTGCTCGCCGTCGAGATAGCCGAGGGCGGCGAGATAGCGCTCGGAGCGGTTGGCATTATCGTCACCCCAGTCGCGGAGCTCTCCGCGCTCAGGGATATACTCCTTCGTGTCCATCGCGGCGCCGGTGCGGCCGTTGAACACGGTGATATACTCCGGACCGCTGAGGATACGGCCCTGACTGCGTGGCATGCTCATGCCCGGGTTACGACGACGGTTGCCCTGCCCGCCAGGACGACGCTGGCCAGTCTGTCCCTGCGCCCACTCCCGGCGGCGGGCTTCCATCTCCGCCTCCTCTTTCTCTATAACCTCTTTATTTTTCTCGTAATTCTCAAGCGCCTCTCTGGCTCCCTCACGGTAGTCGGCGTCAGCATCACCGATAATATTGCCCAGTCCGTCGATTGTGCCGTCGCCGGTCTTCACCATGAACTCCGCACAGCCGTCGCCGTCGAGGTCGTAGAAGATAAACGGCACATAATGGGCGCCGCTGCGGATGTTACGGCCCATATCGATACGCCACAGACGGGTGCCGTCCAGCTTGTAGCAGTCGAAGAGGGTGCTGCCGGTGAAGCCGTCGTGGGCGTTGTCGTGGGCGTTCGACGGATCCCACTTGAGCAGGATCTCATATTCTCCGTCGCCATCCACGTCGGCCACTGATGCGTCGTTGGCTGAATAAGTGAAACGGCGGGCGTCGGGGGTGCGGCCGTCTTCAGGACGGTCGAGCCTCACGGACAGATACCCCGCCGGTGACGCCGGGTCGTAGGTGAATTCACCGTCGAGTGCGCCACCCACCACCTTATAGACGGCTTTCCGCGCTGACGGCCGGCTGTCCACGAAATAGGTGCCGCCGGTGGTCAGCGGTTGGCTGTTGAGCTTCTGCCCGTCGCGGAACACATCAAATGCCTCACCCTTGCGGTCGCTCTTGAGCGTACGCCAGGTGATAGCCACCTTACCGTCGTCCTGGCGTACTGCCACAACACCACGGTTCAGTTTTTCTGTCTTCAGTTTGTTGAAATCATATCTGGGTTGCGCACCTGTTATCAGTGACATACAAAACGCAACCACACCTAAAATCAGCTGTCTCATAATGCAGTTAGCTCTACTTTCCTATTGTATGACTGTAGTTTTCGGAAAAAGTTTAAGAAAAGTATAAGATAAAGTGTGGTTTTTACAATTTCGCACATTTTTCCCTAAAAAGGCGAGGGTGTGTCAAAATTATATTGAGTCGCCTCTGGCGAGAAATCTAACAAATCAAAACAAATCAAACAAATCATAGCTTTTTGATATTCTGGCTGAAAGATTTGAAAAGATTAGTGGGATTTTCTTCGACAATCCGCTACGACATGGCAAATTGTGAGCGAGCTCACTTTCTAAAGAAATGATGTTATGTGATGTAAGAATGCTATGGGATCGTCTTTCACTTCGGCCAGAGTGGAGACCAGTTCCAGACTTGTATAAGGTAGGTCGGGAAATAATTCCCGGCACAGCGTTGTCTTGCCTGATTGGCGCGGACCTGTCAGCGTAATGATTGGTAAATAATCAAATGCCTTAGATATGGCTTTTGTAAGATCTCTGGAAATTAATGAGTTATCCATAAGTTTGCCAAATTTGCAGTCGGATTGAAAATTTGTCCAAATTTATTGATTAAAATCTTTCATTTTTATCCATATTTCTTTCATTCCCCCCTTTCTTGATGACATTTTTAGGTTAGGTCATTCAAGTTTCTGAAGTTATGATTGATATTTTGTATTCTTTTCCTTTACACAGATTACTCAGATTATCAGTTGTTTTGATAATTTTGAAATCGTTACAGG
>FLNY01003170.1_pt1 | contig 16589 bp, 6 predicted proteins | sample 1140381 | NCBI WGS metagenome assembly FLNY01 (sample SAMEA3878172, study PRJEB12797) | bioreactor metagenome | biome: Moose rumen | place: Sweden | collected 2011-10
GCAGGAACAAGGGGCTGGCGTGGAGAAGAACCTGCAGCTGGCCAAGGCCGAACTCGACATGGCCGGTGCCACGGAGCGAGGACTGCGACTGCAACTGCAGCAACTCGGCATCAGTCCGCAGCACGTGGCACAGGGACAGTTCTCGAACACTGCCCCCGTGCGCTCTCCCATCTCAGGCATCGTGGGCGAAATCCTCATCAGCACAGGCAGCTATCTCGACAGCGAGACGGTGCTGATGAAGGTCTATAACAACTGTGCGCTGCACGCCGATCTCAACGTCTTCGAGACCGACATCGCCAGCATCCACATAGGCCAGAAGGTCACCATGCAACTCTCCGACCAGGCCGCCACGCTGCTTACCGGCACCGTCGCCTTCATCACCGCCACGCTCGACAATGAGTCGAAGTCGGCCTCGGTGCATATCAATCTCGACACGAAACCCCTCCGCCCTTCGGACACCTCCCCTTCGCAAGGGGAGGAGCGAGTGACGCTCCTCCCCAACATGTTTGTCTCGGCAGCCATCCACACGGGCGAGCAGACCTGCGATGCCGTGCCTGACGAAGCCATCGTCATGAGTGCCAACCGCCACTACATCTTCGTCAGCCTCGGTGACGGACATTTCCGCAAGCAGGAGGTTGTCACCGGTCTCAGCCAGCAGGGCTACACGCAAATCACATTTACCGATAGTGTGTCTCCATCCTCCGAAATTGTTATAGCCAAGGCCTTTTATCTAGAGTCTATGTTGGCCGATCACGGGGAGGAGGAATAACTAGTGTCCGCTGAATTAATATTGAGCCACATAGACAGAGTTGCATACATTCTCCCTTCCGGTGTTCGGCCGAAGGACGCAAGAAAGGAGAGTGGTTATAATTAGAGAGAGCCCCCCCTTCGTCCCCCGAGGGGGACACAAAAGACAGCCCTGCGTCGCGACTACGCGGGGCTTTTTGTTGCCTAAATCTCTCGGTTTACGCAGTCTGCGTAAAGGCGGAAAAAGCAACAAAGCAACAAAACAACAATTTACAATGGTGTCTTTGTGAGGGTGAGGGTAGGTAGCCTTGCCGAGCAGGTCGTTGACGTTGCGGAGGGAATCAAGAGGCGTAATAATTAATTCGCCAAAGTGTTGGAGAAAAGAAAACTTTTTCGTACTTTTGCAATGAAAAAACTAAAATAGCCGTTTGAACGAAGACAAAGAAACCTTAGTTCGCGATAGGCATATCGGATAATGAAGAAAGTGATACCTGCCAAATGGGCTTTTGCCTGGATGCTGCTCTGCTTCAGCATTTTGCGGGCGTTGGCCGACTATCAGTTCAAGCACTACGACGCCAACGACGGGCTGTCGCAGAACTCCGTCATGGCCATTGTGCAGGACAGCATGGGCTTCATCTGGCTGGGCACGCACGACGGCCTGAACCGCTACGACGGCAAGTCGTTCACGGTCTATCGCAAGAGTAGTTCGCCCAGCGGTTTGGGCAGCAATCGCATCGGCGTCATTCACGAGGCCCCCGACCACCGCCTGTGGATAGGCACGGAGCACGGACTCTATATCTATTCGCCGACGACCGACTCCTTCAGCCACTTTGATGTCAGCACGGCTGAGGGTAAGCGCGTGGAAAACGAGGTCAACGTGCTGACGGGCGACGACCGAAGAATTCTCATTGCCAGCTCCGGCGACGGTGTCTTTGTTTATGACCTGCAGAGCGGTGAACTGACGAATCATCGTTTGCCAGGACGTCCCTCTGTATCAACTCTTTATATTGACGATGGAAAGACTGTTTGGATAGGCTTCTATGAGGGAGGTCTGGCCTATACACGTAATCTGTTCAAGACCGTTCATACCTATACTGACCGTGCGGGCCAAGTAGTCCTCGACCGCCAGAGTGTCACAGGCATCATGACCACCGAGCCCGGACGGCTCTGCCTCTGTTCGTCGGTCACTGGCCTTTCCGAACTTAACATTGCCGAGAAGCGCCTCACGCAGCTCATCCCGTCAGTCTCAGGCAAGAACATTTTCGCCCACGGGATGATTAGGAATGGCGACGAAGTGCTCATGGCCACCGAGAGCGGTCTCTTTGCCTACGACCTCACCTCGCGCAGTTATAAGCAGTACGGTTATGAGGCCACCAATCCTTTCTCGCTCTCCGACAACTCGCTTCAGACCCTCTACCTCGATCGCGACGGCGGTCTCTGGGTGGGTTCTTATTTCGGCGGGGTCTGTTATGCCCCCCGCATGTCGTATGCCTTCACCAACTACTTGCCACGCGTCGATGTACCCGGTTCGTTGCATGGGCGAAGGGTGGGGGAGTTGGTCGAAACAGCCGACGGCAACATCTGGGTGGCCACTGAGGACGGCGGGCTCAATCGCCTGAATCCCCATACAGAACGCTTCGACTATCCACTTGACGGTTCTATCCTGCAGAACGTGCAGAGTCTATGCATTGTCGGGCGTGAGCTGTGGGTCGGGACTTTCGACAACGGACTAAAGGTACTCGACGTCTCCACCGGTCAGTTGCTGCGCAGCTATCTGGCCAGCAACGACGAGACGCATCTGCACGACAATGTTGTCTTCACGATCGAGCAAGCTTCCGATGGCCATATCTACGTCGGCACCATCGGCGGCGTCTACCGTCACGACAGGTTGTCTGACAGCTTTGAACACCTCACAGATTTGCCTCAGCACATCGTCTACAACATCATGGAGGACCATGAGCGGAATCTCTGGGTGGCCGTCTATAATATCGGTATCTTCATGCGGCCAGCCGACAGCGAGCGTTGGCAGCGCTTCAGCGAGGCTGACTCGACTTTGGCGGGCAACAATGTGGTGAGCTTATACGAGACTTCACAAGGCGTCGTCTGGGCCACCACCGATGGTAATGGTGTCAGTCGCTATGATGCTGATGCCCGGCGTTTTGTTCAGGAGCCCATACCCAGCTACCAGCAACAGCGCGTGGTGCAGGGGATGGTGGAGGACGCTGAGGGGCTGCTTTGGCTGACCACCAACGAGGGACTGATCTGCTATAACCCTTCCGACCGCTCCACCCGTATGTACACCACGGCCAACGGGCTGCTAGACAACTGCTTCAGCCGCAGCTCGGCGCTCTGCAGCACCACGGGCATCATCTATCTGGGCTGCCAGCAGGGGCTCGTGGCCTTCTCGCCAGAAAGTTTCCTCGGTGCATCGGCCACCCCGGCCATTGTGGCCACCGAACTGATGCTTCAGGGCCGTGTGGTCGACCATTTCACCCCTGGCTCGCCGCTAACGGAGAGCATCACCACCACGCGAAGCCTGACGCTCATCCACGACCAGAACTCGTTTGCGCTGAAAATCTCTGTACTGGCCTACCGCGATGCCCACACCCGGCAGATCAACTATATCCTCGAGGGGTTCGACCAGGAGTGGCAGCACCTCTACAGCGACAACTACATCCGCTACACCAACCTGCCTCCCGGCCATTATGTGCTTCGCGTGAAAGACATGACTTCCGGTGGCAAGACGTCTGCCGAATACACGCTCGAAGTGACGGTGCTCTGCCCCTGGTACATGCGCTGGTGGGCTTGGCTCATCTATCTGTTGGTGACTGCAGGGATTGCCTGGTTTATCTATCGCTCACTGACGCAGCGCTCCCGCCACAAGCGCCAACTGGCTATGGAGATGTTTGAGCATGAGAAGGAGCAGGAACTCTATCAGAGCAAAATCAGCTTCTTCACCAACGTGGCTCATGAGATACGCACGCCCTTGACGCTCATCAAAGGTCCCCTGAGCGACATTCTGCAGAAGGACATCAGGGACGAGGACGAGCGCGAGAACTTGAATATCATGGACCAGAACGTCACCCGACTGCTCGACCTTGCCAACCAGCTACTCGACTTCCGCAAGACGGAGCGCGACGGACTGCGCCTCAACTTCCAACGCTGCAACATCGGACAGCTGGTTAATGATGTCTATGTGCGCTTCACCCCGCTGATGCAGCAGCACGGTATAGAGGACAGCATCACTCTGCCTAACGAACCTCTGCTGGCATGGGTCGACCGCGAGGCGTTCACCAAGATTGTCAGCAACCTGATGACCAATGCCGTCAAATATTGTGACCACGTGGTGCAGCTGTCGCTGTCGCAGGCCGACGGTCATATAGAACTGATTACCCGCAACGACGGCCAACTCATAGCTCCACACCAGCGGCAGCAAATCTTCACGCCTTTCTTCCGTGCTGAGGAGGCCAATGCCCAGACGGGCACAGGCATCGGTCTGGCACTGGCCCGCTCGTTGGCAGAGCTACACAGTGGTCAGCTCGACATTCTCGACGACCCCGCACTCAACGTTTTCCGCCTGACGCTGCCCATCGAACAGCACGACCATGTGTTGCAGCCTATCGACGAGCCTGCTCCAGATCTTCAGGAGGTGGAACCGGCCTCCAGCGACGCCCGTCTGTCGATGGTGCTCATCGTCGAGGACAACGCAGCCCTGCAGGTTTACGAGAAGAATCATCTCATCCGCCACTATCGCGTGCTGACGGCCGACAACGGTGAGCAGGCCCTGCAGTTGCTCCAGGAACATGAGGTCGATATCATCGTTTCCGACGTCATGATGGAGCCCATCGACGGCTTCGAACTCTGCAGCCGTGTAAAGAGCGACGTCAACTTCAGTCATGTGCCAGTCATTCTGCTCACCGCCCTGACGCTCGATTCGGCTAAGGTGAAGGGCATGGAGAGCGGTGCCGACAGCTACATTGAGAAGCCCTTCTCGATGGACTATCTCCTGAGTGTCATCCAGAACCTCTTGCGCTCGCGTCAGAGCATCAAGCAGGCCTACGCCACCTCGCCCTTCCTGCAGCAGGAGACCGTCTCCATCTCAAAGGCCGACGAGGAGTTCATGCGCCGCTTGGAGCGCGTGATGGCTGAACACCTGACCGATAGCGAGTTCGACATCAATGCCCTGGCTCGCGAGATGTTCATGAGCCGTACCAACCTGAACCGCAAGATGCGCGGCATGTTCGACCTCACGCCTAATAATTATATTAAGGTGGAGCGCCTCAAGCGGGCTGCTCAGTTGCTGAAGCAGGGCGACTCGAAGGTCAACGAAGTGTGCTACATGGTCGGTTTCAGTTCGCCCAGCTACTTCACCCAGTGCTTCCAGAAACAGTTCGGTCTGCTGCCTAAGGACTTCATTTCGCTGCAGAACACCTGAGCAGAGCCTTTTTGGTTCGTTTTTAATGCTTTTCTGTTCGATATTTATAGTCCACATGCGTATTTCGGCGTAAATTTGCACCGTAATTATCTTTTTATTAACTAACAACATCGTATTATGGTACAAATTTACTTCAATCATCTGCGCAGAATGCTGGCCGTCATGGCTGTCTGCCTGATGGCCGTCAATGCTACGGCAACGCCTTTCAAGAACATTCACATCCGCCTCGAAGCCAACGAGTCGGGCCGTGGACGCGTCTACATCAAGAGCGAGGATCCCTCGAACCTGCAGACCCGCAAGGGCGAGACTGCTACGATGAAGGCCACTATCGGTGAGAACGGCAACGACATCAACCGCGAAGAGGGCGATCCCCTGCTTGGTCTCTACATGGTGTGGCTCTACGGTGAGCCCGAGGACGGCTACGAACTGGCTGGCTTCAGCCTCGTGAAGAAAGCTGACGGCGAGTACACCAAGGCCGACCTCATTCCTTCAACTTACACAGACAACACAAATTTCGACGACCCCTATGCCGCAGAAAAGGTTGACGAAGGCTATGAGTTCATCTTCAATGCAAACTGCGACCGTCCTGTTGACGGCGACACCAACGACTTCAATAATGATAGCGATGCAGCCCGTGAGTTTGCCCGTGCCAAGGACAACTGGAACGAAGACCCCGACCATCTGATCTACGCTGTCTTTGTTCCAGAGGGAACCGTTCTGCCTGATGGCGAATCTAATGCCGTGGTAGGTGTGGAGCGCACTGCTGCCACTGGTCAGACTTATCAGCTGAATGGCATGAAGGCTACCGGCAAGCGTAAAGGCATCGTCATCGCCAGTGGAAAGAAGGTTGTGCGTTGATGCGGACAAAGGACCGCTTCTCAATGAACGAAGTGCCGCTTCTCAATGAACGAAGTGCCGCTTCTCAATGAATGAAGTGCCGCTTCTCAATGAACGAAGTGCCGCTTCTCTAAAACTAAGGTTCTATAATATGTTGAGCCGAAATAAGTAATGTCAATAAATAGTAAGTATATGAGAATGGCCCTTGTGGCAGTCGTCCTATGGATGCTGCCCAAGGGCATTTTTGCCCAAGCCGATGACGACGGGCTGCCTACCGACATCACTGTGTCGCTGCTCAGCGTCGCGCCCGGCTATACTATCTATACCGCTCATGGCCACTGTGCATTGCGGTTGCAATGCCCATCGTCCGACCTCGACCTCTCGTTCACCTACGGGCTTGACGACACCGTCGAGAACCGCCTCTCTTTCTTTTCCGGCAAGGGCATGGGCGAATATTCTGCAACCCATACGAAGGACTATTTGCAGGATTACGTCGGGGAGAACCGTCAGGTGAAGGAATACGAGCTGAACCTCAGTCTCGACCAGAAACGCCGCCTGTGGGAACTGCTCGACGGTGAACTTGACCGTGGTGCCATACGCCGCTATAATTATTTGAAAACCAACTGCTCCACGATGTGCGCTCACGCTGTGGCACGCACACTCAGGGGCGACGTCAATATCATCTATGAATCTACGTCGCCGTGCTTGGACGGCACCTATCGTGATATGGTTCGTCACGTGTCGCAACATCGTCCGTGGGTCGACTTCTTCTGGAACTCGCTTTTGGGGTCTGAGGGTGAAGAAACCGGGCTGATGGAGGACAAACTTTCGCCCTCGCTGCTCGTAGAGACCTGGCAGCATGCCGTCATCGTCGACTCGCTGGGAAGTCGCCGTCCCATGCTGGTCAGCAACAACGGCAATGTCGTCATCGAGGGCGATGACGGTCAGCGCACCACGTGGTTCACACCCATCGTCTGTTTTGCCCTCTTGCTGCTGCTCGTCATCTTGCTCACCTTAGCCGAGCGCCGCGGTCGCCTGACGCATCTGGCTCATGGTCTTGACATCGTGCTGTTTGTCGTGCAGACTGTCATCGGTGTCGTCATCTGTTATATCACATTCTTTTCCTCTCATGTAGGCGCGGCCGGCAACTGGTATGCCGTGGCCTTCAATCCCGTGCCGCTACTCTGCTGGCTGCTGTTGAGCCGCAAGAAAATGTATCGGCGCCTCTATCTGCTTTTCTTCGTTGTCCTTTGCGTATTCATCCTGCTGACACCGTTTGTTGCCCAGCTCGACCTGCCTCACAGCCTCGTGGTGGCCACGTTGGCCGTTCGCTGTCTGGCCTACGCTTTTCCGGTTTGAGACTTATGAACAGGTATGCAGGCATCCTCATTTCGCTGTTGTTCTGTGTGCATTGTGGTGCTCAGCCTGATTTCTTTGTCGATGGCTTTCATGGCGGTCTCTACGGCCATTATCCCCTCGACACCTATACACAATTCATCGTCGACCAGCTCGAAGCGCATCCAGACTGGCGCATCGGACTGGAGATTGAGCCTGAGACATGGGACAGCGTCAAGGTGCGCACGCCTGAGGCCTATCGCCTGTTCAAGGCGAAGATAATCGGGCCGCAGGTAGAGGTGACCAATCCGACCTACGCCCAGCCTTACCTATATAATATAAGCGGCGAGAGCATCATCCGACAATTCCAATATGGCATGCAGAAGCTGCGCAGCCATTTCCCGGGCCTCACCTTCACGACCTACAGCAGCGAGGAACCTTGTTTCACCAGCCAGTTGCCGCAGTTGTTGCGCCTGTTGGGCTTCAAATATATTTCGTTGAAGTGTCCTGACACATGCTGGGGTGGCTATACCGAGGCCCACGGGCAGGGGCTTGTCAGCCTCGTCGGTCCCGACGGCTCCAGCATGCCGGCCGTGCCTCGCTATGCCTGCGAGGACCTCCAGCCGGGCAGCGTCTGGCAGACCACAGCCTGGACCAATTCATCCGCTTTTCTCGACGCCTGTCGCAAAGCGGGCATCGACAATCCCGTCGGCATGTGTTATCAGGACGCCGGCTGGACCTATGGCCCCTGGCTGCGCGATAAGCAGGGCACAACACAGTATGTGCGCTGGTCTGACTACATCGAACAGTACGCTTCTGGCCATTCTGCCGACGAGTGGCATTGGACTCAGGAGGACATTCATCCCGCCCTGATGTGGGGCACGCAGGTGCTCCAGCGCATCGGCCGTCAGGTGCGTCGGGCAGAGAACCATCTGGTGCAGGCTGAGAAGCTCGCGACCATCATGGGGCAAACGCTGCCGCAGGAAGGTCTCGACGAGGCCTGGCGCACGCTGATGCTGGCCCAGCACCACGACTCATGGATTGTGCCCTATAATGGTCTGCGAGGTTATGGCACATGGGCCGATGCCATCCGCCAGTGGACTGACTCTACCGTTCAGTTTGCAGACCACCATCTGCACAGCGTCCAGACAGGGCCGCAAGTGGTCGTCAACACCACTGGCCACACCCGCCATGAGGTCATCGAGGCAGAAGGATGTCTGCTTGAAGTTGATGTGCCTGCCTTCGGTTATGCCCCACTGCCGACTTTTACTGGTGCTATAGAACAGACGCCAGGTTCGGTAGACCGGATGGAGAACGATCTTTACCGCATCATTTTCGACCTGGAGCACGGGGGGACGATTAAGAGTCTCATTGACAAACGGACGGGGCGCGAGTTTGTCGACACCCTTTCTGATCGATGCTTCCTCGAACTCAGCGGGTATTTCCCGAAGCATGGCGGCTTCCGCTCCTCCACCGAGCAGACGGCTCGGCTGACTTGGTTGACCCATCATCCGTTGCGCCAGCAGGTGCGCATCGACGGCGAGGTGGCAGGAGTGCCCTTCACACAGACTATTACGCTGACCAAGGGCCAACCCCGTATTGACTGCCGTCTGCACATCGGCTGGACTGCCGACAGGGGCATTGGCGAGAGCATCAGGTCGCGTCGCAATGCCCGTAGGACGTCTTTCTACGACACTCGCTTCATGTTGCGCCTCATGTTGCCTGCTGCCCTACAGTCGTCCCGACTCAGCAAGGACGCTCCCTTCGATGTCTGCGAGAGCCGTCAGCCTGACTCCTATTTCAACCGTTGGGACAGCATCCGCCACAATGTCATCCTCAATTGGGTTGACCTGAGTGAAGGTTCGCAGGGTAGTGGTCTGGCCCTTTTCACCGACCATACCACAAGCTACACTTACGGCCACGACGAGCCGCTCTCGCTCACGGTTCAGTATTCCGGTCCGGGGCTCTGGTGGCGAGGCTATCCCATCGACGGCCCCACCGATATTGACTATGCCCTCGTGCCCCATCAGGGCACCTGGAGCGACGCCAGCCTGCCTCGTCTGCTTGACGACTGGCAGAACCCGCTTACCTTTCAGTCCTCACCACTCAGTTCTCACTTTTCCCTGCTCTCAGCCGACTGTCAGGTCAGCGCTGCCAAACTGTTGCCTGACGGATCGCTCTTGCTGCGCCTCTACAATGACCAGCCTGCAGATCGGGTAGTGGACTTGAGCTTGGGCGTAAGGGTTAATGAGATTCTGGTGACCGACCTCGACGGCCATGTCATTGGCCGGCACAGCCCCGACGCCGACGGCACGGTGCACCTGAGTATGCCTCGGTTTGGAATCAAGAACCTCTTGGTTAGATAAGAGATAAAAGATAAGAGATAAGAGATATGAGGAGGTGTTGCTATTTAATTTGTTTCGTTCTGACAGTTGCCTGTCAGACGGAGAAGTCAGCCGACGAACTGGCTGACCTCGTGAATCCCTTTATTGGTGCGAGCACCAACGTTGATGCCGCCGGAGCCTATCATGGGCTCGGCAAGACCTTCCCCGGCGCCACGACGCCCTTCGGTATGGTGCAGGTCAGTCCGCAGACCATTACGGGCGGCGACAATGGTTCGGGCTATAGCTATGAGCATCTGACGATTGAAGGCTTCTCGATGACTCAGATGAGCGGCATCGGTTGGTATGGCGACATGGGTAATTTCACGGTCATGCCTACCACGGGGAAGCTGAAGACCGTCGCCGGACGCGAGGATGGTTCGTTGATTGGTTGGCGTTCGCATTATGACAAGGCGAGCGAGACGGCCCATGCCGGCTACTACGGCGTGGTGCTGACCGACTACGACATTCGCGTGGAAGCTACGGCCACACCCCACTGTGGCCTGTTGCGCTTCACGTTTCCCGCCGACACCCTGTCGCGCATCCAGGTTGACTTGGCCCGTAGGGTGGGGGGCACGGCCTCGCGCGAATATATTAAGGTGGTCGACGACACGACCTTTGAGGGCTGGATGGAGTGCCTGCCTGAGGGTGGCGGCTGGGGCAACGGTGAAGGCCATGCCCGCTACACCGTCTATTTCCATGCCGAGCTGAGCCGCCCCATGACGACCTACGGTTTCTGGTCGGCCGACATACGCCCCGACGAGCCTCGCAAGTTGGATGATGTCACGAGCCTTGCCTATCAGCAGCGCGTGGCCGAATCTGCCATCATCCGAGACACCACAGAACTTGAGGGCACTCACATTGGCTTCTTCACGGAGTTCCCCACGGAGCAGGACGAGCAGATCGAGCTGCAGGTCGGCATCTCCTACGTCGACCTCGACGGAGCCCGCCGCAACTTCGCCGCCGAAATTCTCCCTTTACCCTCCTCCCCCATTGGGGGAAGGCCGGGAGGGGGCTTCTTTGATGATGTCCATCGTCAGGCCCGCCAGCTTTGGAACGAGGCCCTCAGCTGCATTCAGGTCGAGGGAGGCACCGACGAGGAGCGCACTGTCTTTTATACGGCTCTTTATCACACCCTCATCGACCCCCGCATCCATCAGGATGTCGACGGGCGATACGTCGGTGGCGACTATAAACCTCACCCCCAGCCCCTCATTCCCGAGCAGAGCTCGCCTACCCGTATCCTTTCCGAAGGAGTGGGGAGAACGGGCTTCACCAAGCGCACCGTCTTCAGCGGCTGGGATGTCTTCCGTTCGCAGATGCCTCTGCAGACCATCATCAACCCGGATGTCGTCACCGACCTGCTCGGTTCGCTGACCACCATGGCGCAGCAGAGCGGCCGCGAATACTACGAGCGCTGGGAACTGCTTAATGCCTATACCGGCTGCATGCTCGGCAATCCCGCCCTCCCGGTGCTGGCCGATGCCTATGCCAAGGGCCTTCGCACGGGCTATGACCCCGAACTGGCCTTTCAGTATGCCAAGAATACGTCGGTCCGCTTCGGCAACGACGCCTTGGGTTATACCCCTGGCGGCCTCTCGATTTCCTACACCCTGGAATATGCCTATGCTGACTGGTGCATCGCCCGCCTGGCCCGTCAGCTCGGACATGATGACGAGGCCGCCGTCTATGAGCAGAAGGCACAGGCTTACAGGAATATCTTCGATGAGGAGCACGGCTGGTTCCGTCCGCGCGAGGCCAGCGGCTCCTGGGCGCCCTGGCCCGAGGAGGGGCGCCTGAAGGAATGGTACGGCTGCATCGAATGCAACCCTCTGCAGCAGGGCTGGTTCGTGCCCCACGACGTGGAGGGCATGACCGCGCTGATGGGCGGTCGCGAGCGCGTCCTGGCCGATCTCGACTCGCTCTTTGCCCAGACACCTGATGACATGTACTGGAATCTCTATTACAACCACGCCAACGAGCCTGTCCACCTCATCCCCTTCCTCTACAACCGCCTCGGTGAGCCGCGCAAGACGCAGGCCGCCACGCGCCGCATCTGTCGACAGGCTTATCACAACAAGGTGGAAGGCCTCGTCGGTAACGAGGATGTCGGTCAGATGTCAGCCTGGTATGTGCTCGCTGCCATCGGTCTGCACCAGTATTGTCCGGGCGAGACCCGCTTCGAACTGACCAGTCCCGTGTTCCGCCGCATTACAATCCATCTATCTGACGGTCACGACTTTACCATCGACGCCCCGGACAACGACGCCGAACATATCTACATCAGTCATGCCTCGCTCAACGGTCAGCCCTTGGACACGCTTGCCATCGACTATGCCGACATCATGCGGGGCGGAATGCTTGAACTTAAAATGACACGCTGATGAGAAAGCACATCCTGATACCCCTGCTTCTGCTGACAACTGCCACGCAGGCCCAGCTGCAGAGCTTTTCGCTCGACTCCGACCACGTCCGTTGGCAGGTGGCGCCTGAGCGCTCAATGGCCGACGCTGTCGCGGCTCCCGTGCCTGGCACCGTCTTTACGGCCTACGTTGAGGCGGGTCGAGAGGCCTGTCCAGAATATGCCGACAATATCTATCAGGTTGACGAGACGAAATACAACCGCCCCTACTGGTACCGCTGTGAATTCCAACCCCTCCCCCAATGGGGGGAGCCCGGGAGGGGGGGACGCCTCTGGCTCTGTTTCGACAACACCAACCGTTTTGCCGACTTCTGGTTCAACGGGCAGAAGATTTCCGGCACGCCGACGTCGGAGCGTGACGTCAGCGGCCACATGCTCCGTTCGCGCTTTGATGTCACGAACCTCTATAAACATCAGACTTCCAACGTGATAGAAGTCAAGATCTACGACCCCGACCAGAAGAAGACACGCACGGCCAAGGACCCCTATGGCGTGGCGTGCAGTCCCAGCTATCTGGCCGCCGCCGGATGGGACTGGATGCCCTACGTGCCCGGACGTCTTGCTGGCATCACGGGCCATGTCTATATGGAGCTGACCCGCGACGTCCGGCTCGTCGATCCCTGCGTGCGCGCCTTCCTGCCCACCAACGACATTGCTGAACTGAGCGTCGTCAGCGACGTCGCCAACCAGTCAGACCGTCGTCAGCTAGTCGTCGTCAGCGGCACAGTCCAGCCAGGCGACATTCGGTTCAGCAAACAGCTGTGGGTGAATCCAGGCGACACGGCCGCCCTCCGCATCGACCGCCACGATGCCGCCGCCCTTGTGCTGAGCCATCCCCGCCTCTGGTGGCCTAACGGTTACGGGGAACCGAACCTTTATGAATGTCGGTTGCGCTGCATGGTCGACGGGCAGCTCAGCGACGAGCGCACCTTCTCGTTCGGCATTCGCCAGTATGACTATCGCATCGAGACCAACGATGCAGGCATGCCCGTCCTGCAGTTCTACGTCAACCACCAGCGTGTCTTCCTCAAGGGCGGCAACTGGGGCATGAGCGAATACCTGCTGCGCTGCCACGGCAGCCAGTATGAGACCTATATCCGCCTGCACCGCGATATGAACTACAACATGATCCGCCTGTGGACGGGCTGCGTCACCGACGATGAGTTCTACGACTACTGCGACCAGCAGGGCATCATGGTCTGGAACGACTTCTGGCTCTACGTGGCCTTCAACGATGTGGCCGACCACGACGCCTTTAAGCGCAACGCCCGCGACAAGGTGCGCCGTCTACGCCGTCACCCCTCGATAGCCCTCTGGTGCGGTGCCAACGAGACCCACCCGGCGCCCGACATCGACCAGGCCCTGCGCATGATCGTGCTTGAGGAGGACGCCGACGAGCGACTCTACAAGTCGTGCTCCAATCAGGACGCCCTGTCGGGCAGCGGCTGGTGGAAAGACCTGCCCCCGCGTCATCACTTCGAAACCTCAGCCAGCAACCTGGCATTCAACAAGCCCGCCTATCCCTACGGCACGACCTACGGCTACGGACTGCGCTCCGAGATTGGCATGGCCACCTTCCCGCAGTATGAGAGCGTCCGCCTCTTCATCCCCAAGGACCAGCAGTGGCCCCTGCCCACCGACGAACAGCTCAGGAACGACGACAACAACGTCTGGAACCGCCACTTCTTCGGCCGCGAGGCTTCCAATGCCGATCCTGCCGACTATCGTCAGGCTGTCGACGAGCGTTACGGTCCGTCGCGCTCCTTAGAGGAATTCTGCGAGAAGGCCCAGCTCATCAATCTCGAGGACATGCGCGGCATGTATGAGGCCTGGCAGGACAAGATGTGGGGCGACGCCTCCGGTCTGCTCCTGTGGATGAGCCATCCTGCCTATCCCTCATTTGTCTGGCAGACCTACGACTATTACCTCGACCCGACAGGCTGCTATTGGGGTGCCCGCAAGGCCTGCGAGCCGCACCATGTGCAGTGGAACTGCCTGACGGGTTCGGTCAAGGTGGTCAACACCACGGCTGAGCCGCTCGACCGCGTCACCGCCCGTGCCACGGTCTACAACCTTGACGGTCAACAGCTCGCGCAGCGCGAAGCCATAGTCAGCGTAGCGCCCAGCGACATCTCCGAGGCCTTCGTCCTCGACGGTCTGCCCGCCGAGCTCGTGTTCATCCGCCTCGAACTCATCGGAGCCGACGGCCAGCTCATCACCGACAACTTCTACTGGCACAACGCCAAGGACTATCTTGACTACGCCCGGCTGATTAGCTTGCCCGAGGCCCGCCTGACGGTGGAGGTCGTCGACGGCCAGACCGTCCGACTGAGGAATGCCACTCGCCACCCATCCTTCGCCAACCGCCTGCGCCTCGTCGACGCTACGACTGGCGAGCGCGTCCTGCCCGTCATCTGGAGCGACAACTACGTGACGCTGCTGCCCGGTGAGGAGCGCACCGTCCGCTTCCAGTCCCTCGCGCCCCATGGCCAAGTCCGACTGCTCATCAAGCCCTTCGGCGGCAAGGAAATGTCAATAAAACAGAAAACCAAATAAGACATCGACCCTCCGGATTGAATTTCGTACATCGGCACTGTACGAATCGTACATCGGCAGTGTACGAAACGTACATCGGTAGTGTACGAAATTTGCCCAAAAACAGCATCATTGCCGTAGCGTAAACTTTTATTACCAATGACAGAATTAATGAAACACCCCTTGACCGCCCTCCTGCTGCTGACGATGCTGATGTCGTGTATCGGCCAGTCGTCGTCGCTGCAGCCCGACTGTCTGCTCTGCGAGAACATGGAGCAACCGCTCGGCATCGACAACCTCGAGCCGCACTTCAGCTGGCAAAACCGCTCAACCGTTAAGAATGCCCGTCAGACGGCTTATGAGATAGAGGTCGCCACTGACAGCCTTGCCCTCGTGCAGGGGCATGCCGACCTTTGGCAGTCGGGCCGCGTGGAGAGCGATGACCAGGTGATGGTGGCTTACGGCGGCCACACACTTCGGGAGCGTCAGCTGTGCTACTGGCGTGTCCGCACCTGGGACGAACAGGAGCGACCGTCGGCATGGAGCACCGTCCAGCGCTTCAGCGTCGGCGTGCTCAGTGGCCTCGCAGGCGACTACATCGGACTGCCCGCTGAGGCTGGTGACGTGCGCGCCCCGATGCTGCGCACCGTGGTGATGCTCGCGGGCGACTGCCCCACATACATTCACGTTAATTCCTTGGGCTATCATGAGCTCTACGTCAACGACCACCGGGTGGGCGAGGCTGTGTTGCAGCCCGCCGTGTCGCAGCTCGACCGCCATTCGCTCATCGTGACCTACGACGTTACACCTTATATTATAAAAGGTGAGAACGAACTGATGCTCTGGGCCGGACAGGGCTGGTATAAGGAAAACACCTTCCGGGCTCAATACCCCGGTCCGCTGGTCAAGGCTGAAATCGACGAGCAGCAGGCCGACGGCCAATGGAAGGTCGTCGGACAGACCGACGCCACCTGGCAGGCAGCCCAAAGCAGCTATGGCGACACAGGGTCATGGTTTCCCCTGCAGTTTGGCGGCGAGCGCCTCGATGCTCGCGTGGAACCCCTGTGGACTCAGGCGCAAGTTGTTGATATAAAGGGCATGACGGCCACGCCGCAGATGTTTCAGGGCAACCGCATCGTAAGTCGTGTGGAGCCTCTGAGCATCGATGAGACGGCGCCCGGACAGTGGCTTGTCGACATGGGGCGCGTGCTGACCGGCTGGCTCGAACTGCGTTTCAGCCGTCTCAGCGCGGGGCAGGAGGTCACGATGGCCTATACCGACTACATACCCCTCGGTGGCGCTTTCGAGAGCCAGGGCGAGGGCGACGTCTACGTCGCTGTCGGTCGTGATGGCGAGACGTTCTGCAATAAGTTCAACCACCATGCCTATCGCTATGTGCAGATCACCTCGCCCCGTCGACCCGACGGGATTGTCGGTCTGCAACTGTCGGGCGTCGGTTCTGAGACCTCGTCGTTCGCCTGTTCCGACGACAATCTCAACCGCATCCACGACATGATCCACTACACCATGCAGTGCCTCACGTTCAGTGGCTATATGGTCGACTGCCCCCATCTGGAGCGCATGGGCTACGGCGGCGACGGCAACTCCTCGACCATGACCCTGCAGACGATGTACCGTGTGGCACCCACCTACCTGAACTGGCTGACAGCCTGGGGCGACGTCATCGACGATGACGGCTCGCTGCCCTACGTGGCACCGGCCGGCGGCGGAGGGGGAGGCCCCTATTGGAGCGGCTTCATCATTCAGGCGCCGTGGCGCACCTGGCTGAACTATGCCGATCCGCGGCCCATGGAGCGGCTGTTCGACAAGATGGACAGCTGGCTCAGCTATGTCGAGAAGTATTCTGTCGACGGACTGTTGCAGCCCTGGCCCGACA
>FLNY01004884.1_pt1 | contig 16582 bp, 11 predicted proteins | sample 1140381 | NCBI WGS metagenome assembly FLNY01 (sample SAMEA3878172, study PRJEB12797) | bioreactor metagenome | biome: Moose rumen | place: Sweden | collected 2011-10
TAGCATAAGAAATTTTAGGGTTTAGGGAAGTGCTGATTAACACTTGAAGCGATTAATCCGCACTTCCCGACAAACTGCCGTAACTCTCGATTGGCTTTGCCAAAAGAGTTACGGACAGTTAGCAACATTCAAGGTTAACACTGAAAAATCCTCATTAGGATTTATTCAGTGTTTCCTTAGTTTCTTCGTTCGATTTTTAAGGCTTCACTTTTCAACGAAAAATGTTTTTTGAGTTTATTCTTAAAGTGACGGATAAGTTGCGTTGTGCGAAATTTATAGCTTTTATAATGACGAAAAATTCCAAAATATGAATTTACGCTCGATAATATCGCATTTTTTTCTTCGCCCGTAGGCTTATGGCTTTCAGCAAGATTTTCGTAAGTCTGCAATTTACTCACAAAATTTCTTTTTATTCTTCGTCCGCTCACGGTATGACTTGGCTTTATAAAACTTCCCAAAAATTCCACACCATGACAGGCTTTCTGAAGATAAATTTTATTTGGATGCAGTTTTAGTTCAAGATTTTTCTCCAAAAATTTTCTGATTTCGGGAATGAGCATTTTCAGATATTTTTCATCTTTGTGAACTATCACAAAATCGTCCACATAGCGCACATAATTTTTGACCTGAAGAGTATGCTTTATAAAGTGGTCAAATTCCGTAAGATAGAAATTCGCAAAAACCTGACTCGTAAGATTTCCGATTGGAAGCCCACAGCCTTTTTTGCAGGTAAAAAGACTTTTATCGAAAGGAAGTTGTTTCCACAAATAAGCGGGACTTCGTCGAATACAATTCTGAGTCGGATCCGTAAGCACGATTTTCCGTACAAGCGACTTTAAGAATTCATTGTCGTGTCTCAACACGACAATCTTCTCATCAATAAAGTCTTCCAGTTTTTTACACAATTTCTGTCTTGGAATACTCATAAAAAAGCCCTTTATATCGAGCTTTAGAATAAAACAACTTTCAGCTCCATTTTTTGATTCTGAACGAATAAAATGCTCAAGTTTTGAAATTGCGGCAAAAATTCCTTTTTTTTCACGGCAAGCATACGAATCACGGATAAAATATTTTTCAAAATAAGGATTCAGCCTATTGATTAGAAGATGATGAACGATTCTGTCACGGAACGGAGCGGCAAAAATTTCCCTGCAGACAGGCTTTGTCACAATAAAGCACGAAGATTTTCCCGGATTCCATTTTTCAGAAATTAAACCCTCGTACAAGTCCAAAAGATTATGTTCATAGTCAATTTCAAATTCCAAAGCTCCTTTTGACCATCTTTTTGTCTTTCTGCAGTCAAAATATGCTCTAAGAAGTTCTTCAAAATCAATTATGGGCTTCACTAAAAATGTGCTTTTCTTGATTTTAAGCTCATCTCTTTTTATTCTTCGCCATTTCTTTCTGGGCTTTTTTTATGACCTGAGAAATATTCTTTTGTTCCTGCGGCAAAAAGCGGGCAAAGCCGGTGCTTACCAATACAGGCATCGGCCCCGAAAAAAGCTGCTTTAATCTGGAATCAAAATTTTCGATTAAGCTTTCTTCGTTTTTAAAGTCAATTCCCTGCAAAATTACGGCAAATTCGTCGTTTGAAGACCTGAATACAGGGCTGTGCTTAAAAACCTCGCAGATAAGCTTGCAAAGGCTGATGATTGCGCTGTCACCGGTCTCACTTCCAAGCCTGTCATTAACCTTGCGCAGGTTAGTTATGTCACAGAGAAGAATGCCCATTTCAAATTCAGGATTTTTCTTTATTTCCGTGTTTATCGTGTCCTTCGCCTCTTCAAAGGCGTGAGAATTTCCCACTCCCGTAAGAGAATCCTTGTTGCTTGTGTTCAAAAGAACCTTATTAAGCTCCTCCGCCTGCTTCAGGGATTTTTGCCTCATGCATTTTATGAGGGTTTTTACGACACGGGAAATTTCGATTGGCTTCGTAAGATGCTCATCCATTCCCGCCTCAAGTGATTTTCTGACATCTTCTTCAAAGGCATTGGCTGTAAGGGCGATAATCGGAGTTATTTTGGCATCAAGCCGCTCAAGCGAACGGATTTTTTTGGTTGCCTCGATTCCATCCATTACGGGCATCATTATATCCATTAAAATCGCGTCAAAATAATTCGGCTTTGACTCGGAGAATATTTTTATCGCGGTTTTTCCCTCTCCGGCGACAAAGACAGTCGCCCCGTAAGCTTCAAGAAGCTCCTTTGCACTCGTTCGGTTTGTCTCGTTATCCTCTACAAGAAGAATTTTTGCCCCGACAAGAGTTTCCCCGTCCTCGCCGTCTCCAAGCTCCGTACTCCTGACGGTCTCTGTCCTATCGTCAATGGCAAAAGGAATATCGATTTTAAAAGTGCTCCCTTCGTTAAGCTTTGATTTTACGCTGATTGTCCCGCCCATAAGCTCGACCAGAGATTTTGCGATTGCCGTTCCAAGACCGGTTCCCCTGTAGTCAGAGCGGGCGCCCCCATCCTCCTGGGCGAAGGTATCCCAGATATGATTTAAGAATTCGGCTTTCATTCCGATTCCGGTGTCCTCGATTTCAATCCTGTAAGTGATTGTCTTAGAGCCCGATGAAAGTTCTTTGATTCTGAACGTTATCTTTCCACCGTCCGGAGTGAATTTTACGGCGTTTCCGAGAATATTTACGACAGCCTGCCTTAAATGAAGCTCATCGCCAATTACAAAAGGATGCTTGAATTCATCGAATTCGGTGATAATTTTTAAATTTCGTTTTACAAGCTGACCTTCGATTATTGAAAGACAACCGTCCGCAAGAGAAAGGATATTCATTGGCTTGTGGGCTATTTCCAGCTTATTGCTCTCGATGTGGCTCATATCAAGAATGTCGTTCACAAGCGAGTGCAGGTGATAGGCCGCCTTGTTGATTTTTTCGAGACACTGCCCTATTTTTTGCGGGTTATTCAGATTTTTAGAGGCAAGCTCCGCCATTCCAATGACTCCGTTTATAGGAGTGCGGATGTCATGGCTCATTCTTGCCAAAAATTCGCTTTTTGTCGCGCTCGCCCGCTCAGCACGGATTTTAGCGTCTTTCAAATCCTTATGAGCCTTTATTTCGACACGAATTTCCGCGTCCTTTACGGAGAAGCCAAACACGACAGTCCTGTTTTCCCTGTCCCAGTCACCGCATTTTACGCATTTCATCTCGCAATACTGATTTGATTCGTTGCGATAGCGGTAGGTGAAGCGGTCTAACACAGAAAACTGCTCAGACACATACTCTGGAGAGCAATGATACAAGAACTCGGACTTATCGTCCTCAAAGCAGCATTTTTCGGCATAAAACTCCGCAGCTTTGGTAAATGGAATTTTTGAATGAACTACCTCGCCGATTTTTGACTCTATTCTGTCCGAAAGATTGTAGGCGTAAAAGTCCAGGGTATCGATGTTGACATGGTAGACATTGGAATATTCGCTAGCCAGCATCCCCATAAAATCCTTTGTCCGCTTCTGTTCTTCTTCCTTCAGCTTTTCTTTATTGATGTTTTTTCCAAGGAGAATGGCCTCAGTTTCGCCGGAAGAACTGGAGTCTCCGCCGACAAAAATCATCTGAAGTTCTATCCACTGCTCATTTTCGTCTGTAAGAGCATAGGGAAACTGAAGAACCAAGGGCGAATCATTAAAACCTATACGAGAAAGTATTTTTTCACGGGTGAAATTTGCGGAAAAAAGGGCCGCGTAATCCGTATTTTTTATGGAGGCGAGAACTTCGCTTACAAGGGAAGAAAATTTCCCAGAATAGGCGATAGAATCTCTTATAACATTTTTGCTGTACGAAATAATCTGATACAAATCTGAGGAGATATTACAGAAAACCATAAGAGGATTTAATGTATTTACCGCCTTTGAAAGCAATCTGTCATAATTTTCAATTTTGTCGAAAAAAGCCATAGTTAATCTTACAACTGAATAAAAATTTTTGCAAAAAAAATTATCGGGGGTCGTCTGATTTTAAGACAAGGGACTCTTTGTATTCTTTAGAGGCAAGTTTAAAAAGATTGTAATCGCTTTCCCGTTCGAGCATTGAGATTTCGCCCTCAAAGTCGACATCCTCAGCGATTCTGATTCGGGAGGTTTTTACATCGCCATGAACTACGCTTCCGGAGCATATTTCAAGCCGCTCAGGCGCGTCGATGTCTCCAGTGACAGTACCAGAGATGACGATAGAATTTGCAGTCATTTTTCTGACATTGCAGACAGAACCCTTTTCGATTTCGAGGTCGCCGCTGGCTTTGATTTCGCCCTGAAATTTACCGGTGATGACAAGATTGTCCGTAAATTCGAGGATTCCTTCAAATTCTGTTTCCTGACCTAAAACCGTAAGATTCTTTTTCTGCTTTTCTTCTGACATACACCCTATACTAACGAAAGAAATAAATAAAATCAATTCGTGTAATTGAACTAAACCCTCTTTTCGTGGTATATTTTTAAATATCGCTATTTCAAAAAAAATGAGGTTTCCTTGTGTTTCTAAAAAGTCTGGATATATTTGGATTTAAATCTTTTGCCGACAAGACCCATGTCGAATTTGCCGACGGAATCACGGCGCTTTTAGGGCCGAACGGTTGCGGAAAGAGCAATGTCGTTGACGCCGTAAAATGGGTTCTGGCCGAAAACAAGGCAAAGAATCTCCGTGCCGACACAATGGAAAGCGTAATTTTCAACGGAACAGAAACACGCCCTCCGCTGAACATCGCCGAAGTCACATTAACCCTCGCAAATGACAACGGGCTTCTTAAATTCGACGATGCGGAAGTCGCTCCTTCAGAAATCACCCTCAAACGCCGCCTGTACCGCTCAGGCGAAAACGAATATTACATCAACAACAAGCAAGTCGGGGCTACGGCCGTCCGCCGCCTTTTTATGGACACCGGTGTCGGAAAGGCGGCCTACTCTGTTATGGAACAGGGTAAAATCGACCAGATTCTTTCAAGCAAACCAGAAGACCGCCGTTATCTTTTTGAGGAAGCAGCGGGAATTTCCAGAAGCAAGGCAGAGGTTGCCGAAGCCGAGCGCGAGCTTGAGCGGACAAGGCAGAATCTTGCCCAAATCGAAGTCGCCCTTGCCGAAAACAAGAGAAGCTACGAAACTTTAAAGGTTCAGAGCGAAAAAACCATCAAATACCGTGAATTAAAAGAAGCTATTTTTAACTACGAGCTTGACATTCAGCTTTTAAAGCTCAAGGATTTTGTTCAGAATCAGGCACGGGCCACCCAGCAAAAGGAAGAGATTGCCGGAAAACGGAACGCAGTTCAGGCCGAAATTGACGAAATCTTAAACACCCTCACCGAAAACAGCGACAAAATCAAAGAGCTGCAGGCAAAGATGGGCGAGCTGCAGATGGAGCTGGTCCGTATTCAGACCGAAAAGACAAACAAACTCGACCAGCAGAAAATCTTAAACGAGCAGTCACGAACAATCCGCGAAAAAATCGGAACGCTGGAGCTTAAGCAAAAATCAATTCAGGAGCGAATCGACGAGCTTAACGAAGAAATTTCTGATCAGGACGCAGACTTACACTCAAAAACAAAGCAAATCGAAGAAGTCAAGCAGAACATCTCATCTTTTGTCGAAAACATAGGCAGTTCTCAGGCTCAGATCTCAACGAATGAAAAAAACATCTCCGACGGAGAAAGCGAAATCAAAAATCTTGATGAAGAGCGCCTTAATTTCCAAAAGGAACTGGAAGCTATCACCGAGGACATCGTTACAGAGCTTGACGCAAAGCTAAAGGACTCTGGCTTTTCAAGTGCGGCAAGCAAAAAGGCAAAGGAAGATTTGGACTCTCTCGTAGGCAAGCTCAAAGTCTATGCCGAGGGCCGTCGCAACATTTTCACCGACTTTGCATCCCTAAAAGGTCACAGCGCAGAAGAAAACGAGAATTTCGCAAAGGACGCAATCAAGGCGCTGGACGAAGTCTCTTCACTCGTAAAGGAAATCGAAGGTGCACTTCGCTCTTACGCGGCAACGACCCCGAATTTTATTGACGAATTCCTTTCACCAGAAGGAATTATCACAAAAAAACGAAACATAGACCGAAATATCTCTGAAAATTTGCAGAAGATTGCAACGATAAGGGAGCGAATCGAAGGCTTTAAGAGCGAAAACACGGGTCTTTCAAAAAAAATCAACGAATATCGCGAGACCTTAAGCCAGCTCCGGGTTTCAGAAGCCCAGATGCAGCAGCAGATTTTCAACGCCAAGCAGACGGCTGATTTGCTCAAACGGAATCTCGTAAGCGAGCAGAACGCCCTCCGCCAGAACGAGCAGGACTTGTACCTTGAGCAGAAAAATCAGGAGGACATGGAAGACCGTCTTTCTGAAATTGACGAGTCCCTGGCGGACATCGAAAAAAAAGGCCGTGAATGTGCCGAAACGATGGGAAGCGTTGACGAAGAAATTAAAAGATGCAACACATCTGTAAGCGGAAAGCAGAATGCCTTGAACAAAAAGCGAGAGGAGCAGCAAAAATATCAGAGTCAGTATGAGCAGGTTGTTCTTTCACTTGCGACCGGCGAAAACGACATCCGAAACATCAAACAGAATTTTATCGAAACTCATTCCCGCGACTTAATGGAATTTGAGGAGCGAATGTACAAAATCAACACTCCGTCAGCCGTTTTGCGGGAAAAGCTTTCTGAAAGCCGGAAAAATTTGGCAGATTTGGGAAGCGTAAACCTTATGGCGCCAGAGGAATTCGGCGAACAGAAGGAACGATACGAAAAATTACAGGCAAGCTTTGACGACACGAACAAATCTCTCGAAAATCTCCTGCGGGTTTCTGAAGAAATCAAGGCAAAGTCAACAGAGCTTTTCGTTACGACTTATAACAAAATCAAAAAGAATTTCCACAATATGTTCCGCCGTCTCTTTGGTGGCGGACGGGCAGAATTGCGCCTGACAGACCCGGCGAACGTTCTTACCTCCGGCGTCGACATTTACGCAGAGCCGCCTGGAAAAAAACTGCAGAACATAGCCCTTCTTTCGGGTGGTGAAAAAACAATGACGGCAGTAGCCCTTCTCTTTGCGACATATCAGGTTCGTCCGTCTCCTTTCTGTCTTCTTGACGAGATTGATGCGGCTCTGGATGATCCGAATGTAAAAAGCTTGGTCGCTGCCCTCCGTTCATTTGCGAAGGTTTCACAGTATATCGTCATTACTCACAACAAAAAAACCGTTGCCTGTGCAAGCACTCTTCTTGGAGTTACAATGCAGGAATCAGGCGTCAGCAAAATCGTTACGATAAGCCTTGAAAAACCAATCACCGGGGATGAGGCTTTCAATAACGGACAGGAATTCATCGAGGAGGATGTTCCTGAGGAAGAAGGTGTCGTGATTCCGAGCCGCCCTGAGCCCCGAATCCACAACCCTGACGGAACAATTACCGACCCTGTAATCGAAAAGCATAACGAAGAGCTGCGTGAGGCCGCCAAAAAAGCAAGAGCCGAAGCGAAAGCCGCAAAAGAGGCTGAAAAGCAAGCGGCACAGGAAGAAGAAAAGTAAGGAATTTTTATGGACATTGACGAATTAAAAGAAAATATTTCGGATTTTACGCGTGAAAAACCTGTTTTGTTTGCCGCAATAGTTCTCATTGTCCTTTTATTTCTTGCGGGTCTTGTAATTCTTATGATTCAGACAACGCCAGAAAAAAAACAGCCTGTTCAAGAGGCACAAAAGTTTGAGCAGGACGAGCCTGTTTTAATTCCAGACAGCCCTGACATCGAAAAAGAGTATTACCCTACCCGAATCACAGAAAATCAATGGTCAAAAGAAGAAGTCAACCGCTGGTTCACATTTCCAGAGGATGAGACAATGACGGAGCTTGAAAAAGCAAACGATAAAATCGTAAAAGACATTGTGGATGCAGCCCCATAAGGTCTAGTTAAAAATATAGAGAGGATTTATTTTTATGAAAAAAAGTTTTTTGAAAATTCTATCAATATTCTCTTTTATATTTTTTCTCGCTTCTTGTGCAAGCACTGCCAGTGTCGCACCTCAGTCGGAATCTGAGCAGGGGAGCAATGAAGAACCGGAAACAGTAGCTCAGAAGCAGGAAGATATTGCGAATAATATAGCAGAAGAAATCAACAAAACCCAGAATGCTAAAGCAGTTACTGAAGAAAGCTCACTTCTTCCTACCGGAATAGGATATGTTTCGACAGCGCCAAGTTCTCCGAAATCCCATAATATCGAAAATAACGCTGTTACATCAGAAAATAACGATGTTACAGAAGAGAACAACGCCGTTACAGCAGAAAATAACAGTGTTACAGAGAATAACGAAGACGAAATCGCAGAAAGGGTCAGTGACGAGGACTCAAACCTTGAAAAAGACAACGAAACCGCCCCTACCACCGACGAGCGAGGAAAGGTCAGCGAATATTTAATCTTTGACGAGCCGGAAGTCATAGTTCTTGACTTGCCAGAGGAAGAAGTTCCGGAAGAAAAGGCAGAAGAGATAAAAGCCGAGTCAGAGCTGCAAGCAGACACAAAAACGACAGAAAACACGGAAATATCAGAAAGCACAGAAGCTGAGGAAGCGCCAAAAGTTGCAGAAGAGGCAGAAGAGCCAAAAATCATCACAACCAACGATGCTCCTGCAAAAGCGGAACAAATTGAAAAAGACGAGTCACTTTCAGAAAGGGAGCAAACCTTACCCTCACGCTCAGTAACGCTGAAAATGAACCAATATCTTGACATCACTTATCCTGGAAACGGCTGGACTTACATCGGTGAAGGCGACAAAAAAGAAAATAAAAACGAATTCTTCAATTACTTTGGGCGAAAATTAGGCTCAAAGAACACAACCTTTTCCCTCAGGGCAAAAAAATCTGGAAAAACCCTGCTTCACTTTTACAAAAACGACGCCCTCACAGGAGACTACATCGACGATTACCTTGAAGTAACGATTGAAGACAAAAAAGCGACCGGCCGAGTAAAAGCACCGACTTATGCAGACATAGTACCAGCCCAGCCTCAAAGGAGACTAGAACGGGAAAATGAAGCTCTTTTAGCTCAGAATGATTCTCCGGTATTGCTGGCAAAAACGGAGGAGAACAAGGATTCACAGGTCGCAGAGCTTCCCCAGAATGACAGTCTTGCCGCAGAGGATTCTCAGAATAACAGTGAAAACGCACAGTCTGCACAGAATGAAGCAGCAGGCAAAGAGCTTATTCAAGAAGCCAGCACGGACAGGCAGCTTAGTCAGAATAACACTCCTGAAGCGCAGCCGACTCAGAATACTGAAAGGGAAGCAAACATAAAGACCGTCATTCAGACGGCTCAGGGCGACAACAACACAAGAGTCGAAAATCTTACAGAGCCGCCAGAGGCAACTCCAAGCTCGCAAAGCTACGCTTATGCGCCTATTTCATCTCAGAGCGAAGAAAAACAATCTGAAATGGCCGAGTCAACCGAAAGAGAGGACGCAGAAAAAGAAGAGGCCGTGACTTTAAGCAAAAAGCTTCCAATAGAAAACGCTGACGAATCTCTTCTGGAAAAGGCAAAAAAAGAATTTGAAGAGAAAAAATTTGCGGACGCCTTAAGGGACGCTCAGGAATATTACAACAATGCCCAGACCAGGCTAGACGAAGCGCTGTATCTTCTTGGCCAGATTTCAGAAAGCAACAGCAACATCAGGGACATTCGCTTCGCCGTGGATTCCTATGACATGCTCATAAAGCGATTTCCTGCAAGCAAATATTGGAAAGAGGCAAAGCAGCGTTCCATTTATCTGAAAAGGTTTTATATCGATATAAGATAAATATAAAACAATCTTAAAAATAACAAAAGATTATATTGACATTTTCTTAAAATAAGTTAACATAACCTTATGTAAAAATGTCTGTTAGGTAAAAAAAAGTTGGATGAAAGCAAAGTAAAAAGTACATTATCAGCTCACGCTATTCCAGATGGTTTCATCAAAGTTACTGACAAACCTATTCAAGGTCTTTCTTCAGAACAAAAAGCCCTTCTCAATCGAAAGGGAAATGTTCTGTTCAACGAAGGCAAATACGATGCTGCGTGCCGGATTTTTGTTACGACTGGCTATTCTGACGGGCTGGCTAGAATCGGAGACTTGTATATGAAGCAAAATCGTGCTTTAACTGCGCTAAAATATTATCTTTTGGCGAACAACAAGGGAAAGTGCGAGGCTGTTTATGAAAAATTAGCAAATGTTATTTCTATAACAATGAAATGATTTTAAATGATTTAAAAACGTGAGGATTTAAAAATGAGCGACGAAATGATTAAAGAGGCAGAAATCTCTGAAGAACTTATCATTCCAGAGGATTTCACCGAGAACGAGGGGCAAAAGGTTCCCTCTGAAATCTCAGAACTCTCAAAAAAAGGCTACCAGCTTTTAAAAGACAACAGAATCGACGAGGCAAAGGAAGCCTTCAACAAAATCTTAGAGTTGGACGAAAACAATAACTACGCCTTAGTAGGTCTCGGGGACAGCGAGCGAAAGCAAAATCACTTTAAGGAAGCCGAAATTTTTTATAAGAAATGCCTTGACTATCACCCGACAAACAATTATGCGCTTTTCGGACTCGCAGACTGCTACAAAGCGATGAACCAATATCACAGGGCAATCGCAATCTGGGAGCAGTATCTCATTCATGATGACAGAAACATCACTGTTTTAACACGAGTTGCCGACGCCTACAGAAAAATCCGTGATTTCAAAAAATCAAAGGATTTATATCTTTCTGTTCTCGATATGGAAGAGGACAATTCATACGCTCTTATCGGTCTCGGTCATCTTCATTATGATTTTAAAGAATACCGTGACACGCTCTATTATTGGACAAAAATGCTCGAAAAGAATGAAAATTTCGTTGACATTCGAGTTTTGACATCAATCGGAAACTGCCACCGGAAATTAAAAACCTTTGAAAAGGGCGTCACCTACTTTGAGAGAGCCCTTCAAAAGGAGCCTAACAATTTCTACGCCCTCTTCGGTATGGCAGACTGCTACCGGGGAATGAACCAGCAATTCCGCTCAATCGAATACTGGAACAAAATTCTCGAAATGGATCCAGACAACAAGGTCATTCTTACCCGCGCGGGGGACGCTTACAGGAACACAGGCGACTACAGGACTGCGGCAGAATATTACAACAAGGCAATGGACATTGAATTCGATGTTTACGCCGCCTTGGGCCTGGCTTTAATCTGTAAGGGTGAAGGCCGCTACGAAGAGGCCGCTGAACGCTTGCAGGGCTTAATAAAAGGAGACCCCCGCAATTTCAGATTCTACATCGATTTGTCTGACTGCTATGTAAAAATGAACCAAAAAGCAAAGGCTTTGGAGACTTTAAAAGGCGTCGCTCGCTATGGCGTCCGTTCTCCGGCAATAGCAGATATGATAAACAGGCTCGAACGAGAAGCATAATAGCAATAATTATGGAAAAAATTATTCTTTCTGGTCTTTTACCTGACGAGATTTGCGCTTCTTTGAACTTAAAACAGTCTTTCCGTGGCAAGCAGATTTTTCAGTGGATAGGAAAAGGTGTCGAATCTTTTGATGAGATGACAAATCTTTCTCTTGACGCGCGGAATGAACTAAAAGAAAAGGCTCTCTTACGCTCGACGACAGTTTCAAAGGTTTTAAAAGACAGCGATGGCACCATAAAGCTCCAGATTACTCTTTCTGACGGACTTGCCGTTGAGACCGTTCTTCTCACTGACAGGGAGGAAAGGAAAACTGCATGCGTTTCCTGTCAGGTCGGCTGCGCTATGAACTGCGCCTTCTGCCAGACAGGACACTTAGGATTGGCAAGAAACCTTACGGCTGGCGAAATAGTCGAGCAATTTCTGGCTCTAGAAAAGCACGCAGGACTCTTGGACAACATCGTTTTTATGGGCATGGGTGAGCCGATGATGAACCTTGAGAATGTCCGAAAGGCAATAAAAATTCTTACAAGCAAGGAAGGCCGCTCACTTTCCGGAAGGAGAATAACACTTTCAACATCAGGTGTTATCAAGGGAATTTACGATTTGGCTGATAACGGGCCCGCCATCCGTCTTGCGGTCTCCCTCACAACGGCCGACGAAGAGTTAAGAAAGCGACTCATGCCAATATGCCGAACTAACGCTCTTCCAGAGCTTAGAAAAGCAATCGATTATTTTTCTAAAAAAACGGGAAAACGAGTGACGCTTGAGGCGGCGCTTCTTCACGACACAAACACCAGTATTGAAAGTGCGACGAACATGATAAACTTTGCTCGAGGCTTAGATGTTCACATCAATTTGATTCCGTGGAATCCTGTTGAAGGTCTGGAATTCAGCGAGCCAAGCACAAAGGAATGTAAAAATTTTGTTTATCACCTTGAAAAAGCGGGGCTTAATGTCACGCTGAGAACACGCCGCGGGCGTGAAATTGGCGGGGCCTGCGGGCAGCTGGGCAAAACTCTTGCTGAAACTCAGGGTGGCGGAAAAAGGATTTCAAGCTAATGAAAAAGTCACTGCTCTATATAGTCAATATCTCTATGATTCTGGGAATTTTCGTATTTATTTTTATCTATACGAAAACTGACGAGCAAAAATTCATCAACGCCCAAAAGGAAATTTTTTTAAACCTTACGGAGCGAATGTCCCAAATTACGGGAAACTATATCGAAGGTGAGCAGCTAATCTGTAACTCCTGGGCAAACTACATCAACAAAACGAATATGTCGATAAACGATGCCCTTAATTTCGTACGGAGAGCCCAGGTTTATCCTGAAAGCTGCACTCATATCATTTTTACGGACGACGCCTCCTTTGAAGGGCTGTCTACAATTCCCAAAAACACTGATTCTACAGACTTTTCAGTCTCATACAGGGACATAAAGCTTTTTCCAAGCATCGAAACCATCGACAACGACAACAAGCTGAACATCACGAGAACATACACGAACCCGATGAACGGGCTTCCATCGCTGGGCTTTTACAACAAAATCAGTGTCAGGATGGACGACAATTCCCTGAGGCAGGCACTGCTTCTCAGAATAATTCCAATCAGCCTGATTGAAAAAAAATGGGTTTTTCCCACAGAGCGCTACGAGGGACTCCAGTTTTCAGTTATTGATTTTGAAGGTAACTATATCATTCGCGAAAAAAACTTCAAGAATACTAATTTTTTTGAATTTTACAAATCTTATAATTATACGGACATTGAGCATCTTGAAAAATTTAAGGCAGAAATCAAGGACACGGAATGCAGCACCGAAACGATGCTCAACTCAAAAAGTGAGCGTTGCCTGATTGCGCACAGCCCGATAACAGATGACACGGACTGGATTATAGTCTCAAGCGTTCCAATCAAAAGCATTTCAGCTTATGAAATAAACTGGCCGCTGATTCTCGCAATATCCCTGGGACTTCTTGCGGTTTTCGTCTTCAATCTTGCGATGCTTTTAAAATTCAACCAAAAGCTTTCTATAGCGACACAAGAAGCAAAGGCCGCAAACAAGGCGAAAACAGACTTTTTATCCGCAATGTCACACGATATCAGGACTCCGATGAACGCAATAATCGGCCTTACGACAATCACAGAGCGGAATATAACTGAACCGGAGCTTGTAAGCGACAATCTCAAAAAAATCACGCTGGCGAGCAATCATCTTCTGACCCTCATTAACGATATTCTTGACATTTCAAAAGTCGAAAGCGGAAAGTTCAGCCTAAGCCCTCTTTCATTCTCAATCGTAGATTCAGCTGAAAATCTCGTAAATATCTCGCAGCCGATAGTAAGGCAAAAAAATCTTGACTTCAGGTTCAGGGTAAAAGATATGGACTATGAATATCTCTTTGCGGATCAGCTCCGGCTGAATCAGATTTTCATCAACATTCTTTCAAATGCCCTAAAATATACGCCGGAAAACAAAAGCGTCTCAGTGGATATGTTTCAGGAAAAAAGCGAAAAAGAAGGCTTTACCCGCCTTAATTATGTCGTCTCTGACACGGGAATCGGCATGTCCAGCGAATTTATGCAGAATATGTACCAGCCCTTCTCACGACAGACGGACAGCCGCGTAAATAAAATTCAGGGAACAGGCTTGGGGCTTGCCATCACAAAAAAAATGGTCGATTTGATGGACGGAAAAATCGAATGTAAAAGTGAGGAAGGAGTCGGAACAACTTTTAAAATCTCGATTGACCTAAAAATCTCAGAGACCCGGACCGACGACTTAAAGCTCCCTCCTCTCGACATTCTGATTATTGATGATGACGAGGTGCTTCTTGAAACGGCAAAATCAACTCTTACTGAGCTTGGAACAAAGGCTGAAACGGCGGACACAGTAAAAAAGGCTATTTCTCGCCTTACAGAAAAAAAAGAAAGCGGCAAAAAATACAGCGTTATCATCTTGGACTGGAAAATGCCGGAGATGAGCGGAATTGAGCTGACCGAAAAAATCAGGGAAATAGTCGGAAATGAAATTCCGATTCTTTTGGTTTCATCGTATGACTGGTCGCAAATCGAAGAGGTCGCAAAAAAAAGCGGAATCAACGGATTTATATCTAAGCCGCTTTTTAAATCATCTCTCCACAAAAAAATCAGCGAAGTGCTTCATCTCGAAAATGAAAACAAACAACAGGAAGAAAATAACTCAGATTTAAAAGGGCTTAACATTCTCGTGGCAGAGGATATGGATGTAAACTGGGAAATCATCTCTACCCTCCTGGGAATGTACGAAATCACGAGCGAAAGGGCAATAAACGGCAAAGAAGCAATCGAAAAAATAAAGGACGAGAGCAAAAAATTCGACTTAATCTTTATGGACATTCAAATGCCTGTAATGAACGGGCTTGAAGCCACAAAAGGAATCCGCTCGCTTTCAAGCGATTACGCAAAAAAAATTCCGATAATCGCAATGACTGCGGACGCCTTCTCTGAAAATGTTACAGCCTGTCTTGAAGTCGGAATGAACAGCCACATCGCAAAGCCGATAGACATAAAACTTGTCCTAAAAGAAATCAGAAATAACTGCAAAAAAAACTAAAAAGGAACTAAAACATGAAAAAATTCTTGCTGCTCATTATTTCACTGACGCTTTTGTTTGTTTCCTGCGACAAAAAAAAATCCTCATCCTCAAAAAAAGGCTTTACTCCTCGCCTGGACCCGAAAACCTCTGCTTCAATAGTAATCGCCGGCAACTACAAAAATTTTGAATCCTTAGAGGAAGAAATAATCAGATTCTCTAAATTTTATCCGGATATTGATGTCTCATACATTTCACTAGACAATTACAACAAAAGCATTTTGCCAGCCCTAAAGGGAGAGGCCGCCCCGGATATTTTCTGCGCCTTCACATGGATGATTGACAAAAAAAACTACGACGAGCTTTTTAATCTCTCAGAAAATCTTTCTGATGAAAATCTCGACATTGATTTATCAGGCATTCAGCAGGAGCTTATTACAAGGCAGAATGATGGTCAGGTTCTTATGCTTCCGATTTTCGCAAATACACACGGAATGTTGGTGAATGAGGATTTGTTCAAAAAATACGGTATAAAAGTGCCAAAAACTTACGAGGATTTCAAAAAAGCCTGCAAAAAATTCAAGGAGAACGGAATTTCTTCCCCTGTAATGGGTTATTTTGACCCAAACGGACTTTTTGTATCCCTGGCTCTCCCCTATTTTTGCAACAGCATAACAAAAAAAACTGGAGCGGTCGCATCCCTTAACTCCCTGATAAACGAGGCCGGGGAATACCTTCGGCCATTGCTTGATTTTACCGAAGACTTTTTGGAGATTGGTGCGATTGACGAAAATAAATGCCTTGAAGAAATCACAGATTCTTACAGCTCGATTATTCTGAGATTTTTTAAGGGGGATGTTCCGATGATGTTCGTAAACGGAGATGTCGTATCAGGAACTCAAAAAAGGGAAAGCCTTTCTAAAGAATTTACAGAAAATCCCTTCAGATATAAATTTTCTCCCATACCGACAAACGCTCACGGTGGAATTTTTCTTTCCTTCCCTTCACTCGGATTTTGCGTGAACAAAAACAGCTCAAACCTTGAAGTTACGAATGAATTTATCAGATTTCTCTCAAGAAAAGAGCAGCTCAACAACATGGCAAAGCTCAAAAGGATTGTATCAGTCTCAACAGATTTGTCACTTGATGAAATGTTCAGTGATTTTTCAAAGGTTGACTCAATTTATCTCGATCAGCTCGGCCTTATGGACAACGCAATCAAAGAAATGCGCGCAGCAGTCTATCTTTTAGCTACCGGAAAGCTTTCAAAAGAAGAAGCCATTAAAAACTACGGAAAGCTGGACGAACTTTTAAAGTAAAAACAGGCTTAGAAATCCTCAGGAACTTCTCAACCTCAGCTTTATTTGCTATAATTTTTTTTATGAAAAATTTTGAGAAATATGGAGTTGAGATTCCTGAAATCCTGCTTCCAAAAAAAATTGATTTAAAATCTTGGTCGGTCATTGCCTGTGACCAGTACACTCAGAGCAAAGAATATTGGCAGAATGTAAAAGCCCAGGCACAAGACAATCCTTCTACCCTTAACCTGATTTTTCCAGAAGTCTATTTAAACGATAATGACGGTGAAGAAAGAA
>FLNY01003811.1_pt1 | contig 16576 bp, 11 predicted proteins | sample 1140381 | NCBI WGS metagenome assembly FLNY01 (sample SAMEA3878172, study PRJEB12797) | bioreactor metagenome | biome: Moose rumen | place: Sweden | collected 2011-10
CATAAAAATGAGTGTGGACAAGGTGCTCAACATGGCCAAGACCGTAACGACCATCAGCGTCTACATGCCGCAGAACAAGAAACACCTCATCAAAACCATGCCCATGAAGAGGCACAAGCCAATAGCAAAACTATTCGAAGAGGAATTTTGGGAGGCGCAATGACGAAGTCAGGACTCTTTTACTTTTATAGTTTTTTATTTTGAACGTTTAGATATTAAGTGTATATTTGCAGCGAAAACTAAAGCTAAATGGACTATGAAACGTATTTATTTTCTTCTTTTTCTCTTAATGCCTTTGCTGGTCTTTGCCAAAGGTAAGGATGACTCGCGACTCATTATCATCACCATAGACGGATTACGCTGGCAGGAGGTGTTCACAGGTGCCGAGGAAGCACTTATGACCGATGCTAAACAGGTGCGCGACACGGCAGAACTTCGTAGCATCTACTGGCGCGACACGCCAGAGCAGCGGCGCGAGGTGTTGATGCCATTTGTTTGGAATACCATCGCCAAGCAGGGCTTCATAGTAGGCAACCGCAACAAGAACAGCGTAATGCGCGTGGCTAACAAGACAAACATCTCATATCCTGGTTACTCAGAGATGATGACAGGCATGGTTGACGAGAAGATTGCCAGCAACGATCCTGTCAACAATCCTCACCGCAACGTCTTGGAGACGGCCAATGCCGACAGCCGATATGCCGGCAGCGTGGTGATGTACGGCTCGTGGCAGTCCACGCGTTTCGTCATCCACAACGAAGCAGCAGGCATCCCGGCCTGCGTGTCCTACGAAGCTCCAGTTGCCAAGCGGCGTTCGTCACGTCTGAACCTCGTTGAGCGTATGATGGAAGGCATGCCCCACTATTGGCGCTCCGAGCATTTCGATGCCTTCACCTATGCCTATGCCTTGGAAACGCTTAAGAGCGACCATCCCAAGGTGATGTGGATTTCGTTTGGCGACACGGATGAGTGGGCTCATGCTCGCAACTACAATCTCTACCTCGATGCCATCCACTACACCGACGCCTTCGTCCGCGACCTCTATGAGGCTTGCGAGGCCGACCGCTTCTATCGTGGCAAGACAACATTCCTGCTTACCTGCGATCACGGACGTGGCTGGGGCAACGGGTGGGCACATCACGGCAGCAGTAGCGAAGGCTCGGAAGCTACATGGTTCATGGCCTTCGGTAAGGGAATCCCAGCGTTAGGCGAAACCATCAACAACGGTCCATTCTACACTAAACAATTTGCAGCCACAATCGCTAAGGTCCTTGGCATCGACTTCACACCAGATAGCGGAGAACTAATAGAGCCTCTGTATTAAATTCTGTACTAAATTGCGGCAGCTCTGTTTACTATCAAGAATTAGAGAATCATTTCTGAAACAAAGGAAAAGGGCGAGTCTCACATTGAGGCTCGCCTTTTTTGATGGTAATATCTATGTTTGACTTCGATGTACCTTTATGTCTACTTCCTGTCGTGTGCGAGAGTCATATTGGGGTGCTGTGGAGTTCTTGTATGTTGCGGGGAAACCGTATACAGTAATACGAAGCACTCGTTTGCCCTTCATCAGTTTCGTGTACTGTGGATTAACAAACTTAGCACAGCGTGCCGCCATAACAGCTTCGCGCAGGCAGAGGCTTCTGGCTTGGTCATAATTCAGCTTGTTATAGGTTGGTTAATGAATACAATCAGGCTTGATGGCAGATTGCGTAACCTTGTAGGCATAAAGAAAGTGCAGACCTCTGCCATACTCTGACACAGGCCTGCGACAGCCTATAACGCATTACGGGAGAAATCTGCACTGATGAGTGCATACTCCAATATGCGTTATTGCTTTTGCCCATAAAAACTCTTGGTCGAGGTCGCAGTTCGTGTCAGAGATTTGAGCAAATAAAAATGTTGTGCATCACAGAAGCACATGGCAAGGGTATTGAAAAATGGGAAAAGGCAAAAAGAAATACAAAAAAAAGAGTGTCGGCAGAATATGTTTTATATAAAAGCACTATCTTTGTTGAAAATATGAGGTGTTATAAACTTAGTCTAAAGAGCGAATATGACTTTTGACCATGCCGCTTTCATAGCAGAGGTCTATGACATAGTCCGGCAGATTCCTGCGGGGCGTGTGCTGTCGTACGGTCGCGTGGCGGAGCTGGCCGGCTGGCCGAACCACTCGCGGGCGGTAGGTAGGGCAATGAAAGAGGCGCCTATGGAGCTGGAGCTTCCTTGTCATCGGGTGGTGAACAGTGTGGGGCGAACCGTTCCGGGCTGGCACGAGCAGGCAATCCTTTTAATGTCCGAGGGCGTGCACCTGAAAGAAAACGGATGCGTAGACATGAATAGGTTCACGTGGGATCCGTTGGATTCAGCACTTAAATAAAAAGCCAAAAAAATCTATCACTCCGTCACTCGATACTGAGAACCAGTTGATTAGTAGTGATAGATTGCTAAAAAAAAGTCACTTTAGTGATTTATTTTACTTTTTTTAACGCGTTCATCCAATATTCATCTGGCAGGATTACAGCTTCTGCCCTCTGATGAATGCTGACGACTGGTTCATGGCTTATCCACAGCTTGTCCATATCTGTAAGGAGTTGAACGAAATTAATAGCCTCAGACTTCTATAGCTTATCAGTTTTCCAAGCGGTTGGAAAACCGAATTCATACAGGAGTTATCAGTTTTCCAAGCGGTTGGAAAACCGAATTCATTCAGGAGTTATCAGTTTTGCGGCTGGTGGCGCAACAGAATACGTACCGTGGGCTGATTTCTTGCGACACGTCTGTTGGTTGCTTGTGACGTCCGAGCAGCAGTATGCTCACTAAAGCATACCCCGTCAGAATGCAGTCGAATTTTGCGTCAACCCCTATTTTTGAGGCAAAATGCATCACTAAAACACGCCTCTGTCACCGAATGTGTCACTCGTAATCTATTGGTTCTCAGTATCGAGTGACGGAGTGACCCGTTTTTTTCTTTAAAACGCGCTTTGCAGGAATATGTCTAAATAAAGCTTAAAATTGGAGCGGAAAGCATCGTACTTCAGGAATAGTCGCTATCTTTGCATTCGTTTAACGTAAGTATGGTATGAAACAGTTTCTTTTATTTATATCGTTCATTATTGCCCTCCCGCTCTCTGCACAGACAAACCAGGACCCTCGCGAGGCGGCTATTCGCAAACTGCTGCAGTCGACGATAATGATCAACCAGATGTATGTCGACACCGTCAACATGGACCGCCAGGTGGAAGATGCCATCACGGGCATGCTCTCGAAGCTCGACCCGCACAGTGCCTACACCAACGCCAAAGACACGAAGAAGCTAAACGAGCCGCTGAAAGGTAATTTCGACGGCATTGGCGTGCAGTTTAATATGCTCGACGACACGCTCGTCGTCATCCAGACAGTGGCCAAAGGGCCGTCGGAGAAAGCTGGCATCGTGGCCGGCGACCGCATCGTAGCCGTCAACGACACTGCCATCGCGGGCGTCAAGATGAGCCGCGAGGATATCATGAGCCGCCTGCGCGGACCGAAGGGTTCCAAAGTGAAACTCGGCGTCATTCGCCGCGGCATCGCCGGCGTGCTAACCTTCAACATCAAGCGCGACAAGATTCCCGTCACCTCGCTCGATGCGGCTTATATGGTGGAGCCCGGCATCGGTCTGGTGCGCTTCTCTAACTTCGCGGCCACGACCCACGACGAGGTCGTAGAGGCCATCAAACGCTTGCAGCAGCAGGGCATGCGCAACCTCATCATCGACCTGCAAGGCAATGGCGGGGGCTACCTCGGCGCAGCCGCCGAGCTTGCCAGCGAGTTCCTGGACAAAGGATTGATGGTCGTCTACACCCGTGGACGCGGAGGCATCAACATGGGCGAATACCGCAGCCGGGGCGGAGGTCTCTTCTCTCAGGGGCGCCTCGTAGTGCTCGTCGACGAATACTCGGCCTCAGCCTCTGAGATTCTCGCAGGAGCCATACAGGACCACGACCGCGGCACCATCGTAGGGCGACGTACCTTCGGCAAAGGCCTCGTGCAGCGACCCATCGACCTCGAAGACGGCTCTATGATACGACTGACTACGGCCCGATACTACACGCCCTCGGGACGTTGCATTCAGAAGCCTTACGAGAAAGGCGATGCAAAGAGCTACGCCCACGACGTCATCGACCGCTACAACCGTGGCGAACTGACCAATGCCGACAGCATCCACTTCCCCGACTCGCTGCGCTACAAGACGTTGCGGCTGGGACGTACCGTCTACGGCGGAGGAGGCATCATGCCCGACATCTTCGTTCCACTCGACACTACCCGATATACGAAACTCTACCGTGAGCTGAGCGCACGGTCGTACGTCGTCAACACCAACCTCCATTTCATGGACGAGAACCGCAAGCAGCTGACAAAGCAGTACAAGGATTTCGACGCCTTCCGCACTGGTTTCCAGATGCCCGATGATGTCATCGACAAGATGCTGGCCGAGGCCGTGAAGAAGGACAGCCTCCGTGCCCGCGACGATGAAGAGCTGCAGAAGACACGCCGCGACCTCGCACGCATCCTCAAAGGCCTGGTGGCTCGCGACCTGTGGGACATGAGCGAGTACTTCCAGATTATCTACGAAGACGACCCCGTAGTCCTTCAGGCTCTCGCCGTACTGCGCAAGGAATCGTAATTTTTATTATGAGGGAGTTAAGGAGTTAACTCCTTCATAACAATCGAAACACGAATATTTCACATCTCTTCTTTTGTATTCAGCAGCCTCAACTCGCCTGAACCGTAGCAGCGGTGGTGGCTGACATCATAAAGGACTCCGAACTGCCCCGGGGCCACGCCCTGAAGGGGCCGCTCGGTGTGCACGTCCAGCGAGCCGTCGGACAGGAGGCTGACGTGCGCCAATGTGAATTCAGGAGTATGCCGTATCTTCAGGCTGACGTTATATGTTCCCTCTGCCGGTAGCACATCTGTCAGCCCGGCAGCAAAGGGGTCGACCGTGAGCCAGTGAGGCGCTACGATGCGGAAGTGGTCGGAGTAAGATTCAGCGGGGGCATAGCCGTTGACGACCCATAATATGTTACGTTTCATGTCCTTCTCCACTACATACCATGGTCCGCCGCTGAAGCCGAGGCCCTTGCGCTGCCCAATAGTGTGGAACCACAGGCCGCGGTGCAAGCCCAGCACACGCCCCGTAGTGCGGTCTATCACCTGGCCGGGGCGCTCGCCCAGGAAGCGTCGGACGTACTCGTTGTAGTCGATCTTGCCCAGGAAGCAGATGCCCTGGCTGTCCTTGCGGTGAGCTGCCAGCAGGTGCTCGCGCTCGGCAATGGCGCGCACCTCAGCCTTGGGCAGGTGGCCGATGGGGAAGCAGGCTTTGCTGAGCTGCCACGGCTCCAGCTGCGCCAGGAAGTCGGTCTGGTCCTTAACGGGGTCGGGGCTGGTGCAGAGCCAAGTGCGCCCCTCGGCGTCGCGCTCCGTGGTGGCATAGTGGCCGGTAGCGATGACGTCGTAGTCCTTGCCCACGCGCTCGTCGAAGACGCCGAACTTGATCAGGCGGTTGCACATGACGTCGGGATTCGGCGTCAGACCCTCGCGCACGCGGTTCATGGTGTAGTCGACGACGCGCTCCCAGTAGTCCTTGTGCAAGTCAACGACCTCAAGCGGCAGCTTATATTTGTAGGCCACGGCCCGCGCCATCTCGAGGTCTTCCTCGATGGAGCAAGTATAGTCTGTGCTGTCGCGCTCGGGGCCTATCTGAATATACCACAGGTCTGGACGCACGCCGGCCTCGACGAGCATTGCTACCGCCACCGAGCTGTCCACGCCCCCCGAGAGGAGCATAGCCACACGCTTATTTTGCAATTCTTCTGTATTCATATTATAGCTTTTCAGCCGCAAAAGTAGAAAAAAATAAGCAAAAGTCGGAGCTCGGGCTCAAAAAAGTTCTTCCTCAAAAGCCCAAAGCGCAAAGATTTACTAACTTTGGCCATGAGAATCAACAAAACCCCGCAATGAAACACCTTCACCTGACCCTCTGCACCATTCTGGCTGCACTCCTCTTTGCAGCCTGCGAAAAGCCATACGTAGGCTTGGAAACGCAAACGGCCGAAGAGCCAAACGTCACCTACCGCCTCACATCGTTCGAGCAAGTGGCCTTCGAGACACCGACGTCGCGAGCCGTGGTTGACGTGACGCAGCTCTGCTCGCGCATTAACCTTGTCGTCTATGACGGCGACACGAAAGTGAAGTCGATAGCCCAGAAAGCTGCCGACAAGGACTTCGGCACGCTGGCCATGACGCTGCCCGAAGGCACCTACACCGTCGCCATCATAGCTCACTCCACCGGAGCTACGGCCACGGTGACGTCGCTCGACAAGATTTCTTTCGACCACAACGTCATCTCTGACACCTTCCTCTTCACCGAAGAGCTTACCGTAGGCGCCGAGCCTCAGTCCCACGACGTACAGATGCGGCGTGTTGCCGCCATGTTCCGCGTGAACATCATCGACCCGCTGCCCGAAAACGTGAAGCAGCTCAAGTTCTACTACACCGGAGGGTCCAGCACGCTCAGCGCCATCACCGGCTACGGCAGCGTCAACAGCAAGCAGACCGTAGTGCTCGACGTCAGCTCTGGCCAGAAGACGTTTGAGGTCTACACTTTTCCCCACGACGAGAGCGGCCAGCTGAAGGTCACCATCACCGCTCTTGATGCCGCCCAGACGCCCCTTGACGAGACCGTCCTCGAGGATGTGCCTGTGACGCGCAACATGATCACCGTCTACAACGGCAACCTCTTCGACTCCTCTCCCGCCACGACCAACGCCGCCAGCTACGGCATAAAAGCCGAAAGCGACTGGGAGGGCGAACAGGAGTACACACGATAGCCGGCGCAACGCCCGGACTTCCGGCTGCGCCTCAGAATGTTCAGTAACCACAAGACTCAACGATATGCCACTACGGACCTTTAAGGTCTCTGACTACAACCACTTGGCAGAGACTCAGCAGTTTGAATCCATCTGCCGGCTGTTGCAGGGCCGGTATGAGGATTCTGCGGAGGAATGCATCCTGATAGGCAACTACAACATCGAGGGAGTAGAACTTGATGCGTTGCTAATCACTTCCGGCGGCATCCGCATACTGGAGTTTAAGAACTGGGGAGGGCATATCGTTGCTCGCGAGAATGGCTCATGGACCGCAGACGGCCTGACCGTTGAAGGCGGCACCCGCGAGAAGACACCGTATGAACAGATAAGACTGAACAGAAGCCGCGTCACTAAGGGGCTGGGCAAAATCCTCGGAGCACAGCCCCGGATGGTCAGCGCGGCCATCATATTCCGCCAAGACGCTGAGATAGACACTACAGGCCTTTCAGATACCGTCAAGACATGGTTGACGGTCTGCGACGACCGCCATCTCGCCTGCATATTGGAAGGCTTAAGCGACACTGTCATCTCTGACGTCGGAGCTATTCCACAACGGTTGAAGATTGAAGAGTTCGCCTTCCCGCCAAACCGCGCACAAGTATTTCCCACAAATGACACCTACGAACCGGAAGCTTCCACCAATTTCTTCGATGAGATAGAAGCCGCCTTAGCCCATAGACCTAATTACCGCAGAGCGTACGCTGAGCTGAATCTGGTTTTCAAGAAATGCCTTAGTCAGAAGACCAACGGGACGCGCATCAACTTCGGCGGCGACTTTGCCAAGACAGACTATCTGCTGAAAGAGTATGGCGCCTCAAGAAGGCTGACCAAGACGACGAATGACACTCGCACCCGCCTGAGGAGGCGGCACGAGCTGAACGATGCCGACATGGAGAAGTTCTGCCTGATTGACGTCAAGAACCTCTGCCAGTTTATTGCGCTGGTCTATCAGACGGACATCCCCACGCGGCTCGCCTGCCTTTTCCCCGCCGAGCAGCCACCGACACACGCCCGGGTGCTGGTAGGGGAATGTATGAGAGCCATCGTAGAGAGTTGGGATGACGAGTATGTCTTCGTCAGGGCAGAAGAGTCTGGTGATGAAGAGTTCTGCAAGGTCTGCTACGCCCATGGCAATAAGTTTTACGACTATGATTGGACCTATCTGAGGAACTTGTTCTACAGGGATGCTCAGGTCAACCTCGTACGCCCCAGGGAGGAGCACGGAGTGCTTTACCCGGAACTGATAATCTTCGAGCCCGATTATCTCGTGAACATCTCTACCGTAGCCCGCTGCTTCACGAGCTATGCGGACTCGCCATTCGTTGACCTCATAAAGAAACTGGAACCTCAGCAGACCTCCGAGGCTATCGTCTTGGGTAACTTGGCCGGACAGCTGCTGGACGAAGCTATACATCAGTTGCCCAACACTCACACCTATGCCCAGAGCGTGAAGTATTTCTTCCGAGACCACGCCATCAGCCTGCTGACAGCCAGCGTCGGACCACGGTTCCACCAAGAAGCGCAACGACAGAAACAGAACATAGCCCAAGCCATCGACACTCTAAAATCGAACTTGAAGAACGTGTTCAATGAAAAGGCCGGAATACTTGAACCCTCGTTCTTCTCGGAGATGTTAGGCCTGCAAGGGCGAATGGACTACCTGCAGATGGACTTCAGGATCCTCATGGAGCAGAAGTCAGGCAAAGGCGCTTTCCCGTATGACAACTTTGTCAAGCCTACGGCGGCTGTGGACCACTTTGTTCAGATACTGCTTTATGGAGCTCTCATTCGATACAACTACAGCGAAATATACGAGCAGAACCGAAACGATTTTCATGCTTACCTTTTGTATTCCAAATACAGCGAGAGTTTATTAAACCAAGGCTATACCGCCCCCGAGCTATTATTCAAAGCCATCAAGGTCAGGAACGAGCTGGCGTGGGCCGAGATGCTTTATACACAGCCCAGCGGGTACAGGATTCTCGAGGGCCTGAAGCCAGAAAGCCTCAACAAAAAGCATGTCGACAACAAGCTCTGGAGGGACTACCAGCGACCGCAGATAGCCAGTGTGCTCGACCCGATACAGAAGGCTTCGGACCTGGAAAAAGCCTACTATTTCCGATTCCTGACATTCATTGCCAACGAGCATGTATTGTCCAAACTGGGCAACAAGACCAAAGAGAGTTCAGGATTCGCAGCTACGTGGCACGACTCGCTGGAAGAGAAACGCCAGGCAGGAAACATCTACGACGGCCTCAGACTGCTGTCGCCCGACAGGAATACTAAGGGACGAATCAAGATCGTGGTCCTGGGCTTCTCAGAGGGCGAGGACAACGACATGTCGAACTTCCGCGTTGGCGACATCGTCATACTGTATCCATACACAGAAGGGAAAGAACCTGATGCCCGACGGACGATGGTGCACCGCTGTACCATTGAGAGCATCGCGGCAGACACTATACGGCTCACGTTAAGGGCCGCACAGGCTGACAACCGCGTATTCGCCGCCCAGCAGGACAAGCCATGGGCCATTGAGCACGATTTCATGGAGTCGTCCTACAGCTCGCTCTACAGAGGCATGCAGGCGTTCCTCAACGCTCCCAAAGACAGGCGCGACCTGCTACTACTACAAAGACAGCCGCTGACTGATGACAACGCTGTGCTCAGAGGCGACTATGGGGTGTTTAACGACCTCGCTTTAAGCGTGAAGAGAGCCGAGGACATGTTCCTGATCATCGGTCCGCCGGGAACGGGAAAGACGTCCTACGGCCTGCTCAACGCTGTAAAGGAAGAGTTGTTGGAGCCGGAAGCCAGCATACTGCTACTCTCATACACCAACAGGGCCGTCGACGAGATATGCAGCAAGCTGGCCGAGGAGCGCATCGACTATGTCAGGATAGGCGGCAACTTCAGCTGCGCTGATGACTTCAGAGGCAACCTTCTCAGCACAAGAGTGGAACAAAGCGAAAACTTGGAAGCCCTCAGAAACACACTGCTTCAGACCAGGGTGTTCGTCGGAACAACGACGGCACTGAACAGCAACATTGCTTTGTTCCAGCTGAAACAATTCACGCTCGCCGTGATCGATGAAGCATCACAAATCTTAGAGCCGCATCTGATAGGGCTGCTCAGCGCACACAAGGATGGACTGCCGGCGATCAGGAAGTTCGTGCTCATTGGCGACCACAAGCAGCTGCCGGCCGTAGTGCAGCAGACGGAGGATGTCAGCCGAGTGCAAGACGTGCTCCTGAACAGGATATATCTGACCGACTGCCGCCTCTCGCTCTTCGAACGGCTACTCCGCAAATATGCCCGCGACAAGGACGTAACCTACATGCTTCGCAAGCAAGGACGTATGCACCATGACATTGCCGTATTTCCTAACGTCGCGTTCTACAACAATATGTTGGAGGTGGTTCCACTGCCCCACCAAAACGTTATCCTGCCGGTCAGAGGCACTGGCCTGAATGGCATCGCAGACTTAATCGCAACGCGCAGAATTGTGTTCATCGCCACGGAGCAGCCGCGAGAGTCACTTTCCGACAAGGTTAACCAGACCGAGGCTGAGATGATTGCGGCAACGGTGATAAAGATTTATGAGGCAGAGAGAGACTGCGGATTTGATGTCAACAAGACCATAGGCGTAATCGTTCCATACAGGAATCAGATAGCCACCGTACGCAAGGCTGTTGACAGATACGGCATTGACCTGCTGCACGGCATCACCATCGACACCGTGGAGCGCTACCAGGGCTCACAGCGTAAGTATATCATCTATGGATTCACCGTACAGAAGTATTATCAACTGAACTTCCTCACGAACAACGTGTTTGAGGATGAAATCGACGGCAGCGTCGTAGACCGTAAGCTCAACGTGGCTATGACGCGCGCTGAAGAGCATCTCATCATGTTCGGCAATGCAGAATTGCTCTCCAACAATTTCACGTTTTTCAAGCTCATGGAGTTCGTTAGGAGCAGACATGGCTTCTTCCTTGTCAGCAAAGAGGATTTTGTTGCCGGGAATTTCCAAGTACCACAATATGATGCCGAAGAACTGGACATGAGCCGGGCGACATTCGCGTTGACGGAAGAATTCAACGCAGCCTTTGACAGGCACATAATGCAGCCCGTAAAGGAAGCCTCTGGCAGCGAATGGCCCTCAAAAACTTTCGGCCACGACATGACCACGAACCTGAACACCATAGGCTATGGCAGAATCCGTTTCAGCAACCAGCTCAGCATGTCCGACGTGCAGATGGCTCCTGACAGGCAAGTGCAGATATATTGCTACTACATCATGAAGCAACACTACTGTAGCAGCCGCAACATTTTCACCGGCTACAGAGAATGGATAAGCGCACAAATATCGGCCTGCAATGGCAGGCTACAGATGATAGATATCGGAAGCGGTCCGGCCACGTCTGGCATAGCGTTTTATGAGGTCTTCAAAGAAGTTGCAACCGAAATGGTATATACCGGCATTGATGTGTCCATAGAGATGCAGCGCATGGCAGGGCGCCTGCTGGACGACGTCTCCGGCGGGAAGCTGCACTTTCAGATGCTCAACGCTATCAGCGAGTTGGACCATGCCTATTGGGAAGGATGCTCGGAACTGCCGTCACTGGTCATTTTCAATATGTCCTATTTCTTCTCAAGCATTACGGCTCAATTTGCTGAGAAGCTGGCCATTCAGATAAGCGAAATAATGAAGGCTTATCCGCTCAACAAATACGTATTCTTCATCCAACATTCAGAGTGCGACAATAACCTAAACTCGTTCCGTGTCTTCAGACAAGTGCTGAAGCCGCTGACATCAGTCTTCAAGAGCGAAGAATCATCATTCTCTTACATAATAAGCAATCATGAGCAGACATTAGCCTTTTGCTACAACATCTGGACTAATCAGTAGCAGCCTCATAGTTTCTTTTATGTTGTTGAAAGCAACGTCGTGCTTTATGGCCTCCTCGAAAGGGAGGCCTTTTTTGTTTATGCAGATGACCTCGGCGAAGCCGGCTTCCAACAAAGCCTCGCGATTGTCTACCTTGCCTGCGATGAGGAAGGTCGGGATGCGAAGCTTCTTGGCCCGCTTGAGTATTCCCAATGGCACTTTGCCCATGAGCGTTTGGCGGTCGGCATGCCCTTCGCCGGTTATGATGAGGTCGGAGTCGGCTATGATGCTATCAAAGTCAATGCTGTCTAACAACAGGTCTATGCCGCTGCGCCGCTCGGCATTGAGGAACTGCATGAAGGCGTAGCCTAAGCCGCCGGCGGCGCCTGCCCCCGGCTCATCAGAGCGGTCGACGCCTAAGCGCTGCGCCGCCTCGTGGGCGAAGGCTCTTGCCCGCTCGTCCAAGACCTCAACCATGGCAGGCGTGGCGCCTTTCTGCGGTGCGAAGATGGCAGCCGCTCCGTTGGAGCCACAGAGGGGATTGTCGACATCGGTAGCGATTGTGAAATGGCAGTCTTTGGGAATGCAGATATCGGTCAATGCAGCCATCATCCCCCGTCCGGCATCGCTCACTGCGCTTCCGCCGAGACCTATGATGAAGTTTCTGCACTTCCTCGCAAGGGCATCTACAATCAGCTGTCCCACGCCGAAGCTGTTGGCGACAAGGGGATTGCGCTCTTCGGGGCTGAAGAGCTGAAGTCCGCAGGCTTCGGCAATCTCGATGATGGCGGTGTCGTTGCGTCGGAGATAGCGGGCTTTGATGGGGCGCCCGAGAGGGTCGAGGACCTCTGTCGTGATGCTTTTGTCGCCTCGGCGCCTGAACGCCTCAATCCATCCTTCGCCTCCGTCGCTGACATTTGTGGCAACCACCTCTGCCTGCGGCCAGGTTTCGGCGATGCCACCGGCGGCGGCTTCGTTGGCTTCGGCTGATGTAAGGCACCCTTTGAAGGAGTCTATGGCAGCGATGATTTTCATTATTCTTCGTTAACGATTGTAGTTTTGAGCTCAGAAGTTGCAAAAAACATTAAAGTTGTTGCCTTAAGCCGCTTGCTTTTCTTTGAAAGATGTACTTTTGCACGGTCAAGAAACAACTGTCATGAATATCATTTGGTTCGTAATTCTCATTCTGCTTCCCGTGTCGGCCATAGCTTATCTGGGCTGGCACATCTGGATGCTTCTGCCGTTGGCTACAGGCTGGAAGGTTGCCGTGATAGCTCTGGGCATTCTTTGCTTCTTAAGCCTTTTCCTCGATTTCACGGGCAAGCTCGACAGTCTGCCGATGCCTTTGGCGCGCACGCTCTACGTCATAGGCACCTCTTCGCTGATTGTGATTCTGTATGCCGTGATGCTGTTTGCCGTGCTCGACCTTGGGCGCCTGCTGCACCTCGTGCCTCGTGCGTGGCTGGTGGCCAACTGGTATACGGTGGCCGTTTGCGTTGTCGTGCTCGGCGGTCTGCTGGCCTACGGCAAGTTGCATTATTATAATAAGGTACGCGTGCGCGAGACGCTGACGACGTCAAAGCCTCTTGAGCGGAATTACAAGATCGTCATGGCCAGCGACCTTCACCTCGGCTACCACAATCCGCGGCACGAGCTGGCCCTTTGGGTTGATATGATCAATGCCGAGTCGCCGGATTTCATCCTTATCGCAGGCGACATCATCGACATCAGTGTGCGTCCGCTCCTCGAAGAGGATATGGCTGCTGAGTTCCGTCGCTTGCAGGCTCCCGTGTATGCCTGCCTGGGGAATCATGAGTACTACAGCAACAAACAACTGGCCTTGCAGTTCTTCGCTGATGCCGGCATCCGCCTGCTTGTCGACAGCGTGGCGTACGTCGAGCCTTCGTTAGCCATCATCGGTCGCGACGACCACGGCAACCACGGGCGCAAGAGGTTGAGAGAGTTGGTTGAAGGTATCGAGGATTCGACCTACACTATTGTGCTGAACCACGAGCCTTACAATCTCGATGAGGCCGAGCGCCAAGGTATTGACTTCCAGCTCAGCGGTCACACCCATCGCGGGCAGGTATGGCCTATCTCGTGGATTACCGACCGCCTGTTTGAGTGCTCGTGGGGAAGCTATCAGCGAGGCTCCACACGCTACTATGTCTCCTCGGGTCTCGGTATCTGGGGCGGCCGGTTCCGCATCGGCACTCAGTCGGAATACGTCGTGGCCGAGCTTGTCAGTTCGCCTGCCCAGAGCGCTTCCAGCACCTTGGGGAAGTGAGCCATCTCGAGCTCGTGGACCTTGTCGGCAATCGCCTCGGGCGTGTCGTCGGGCTCAACGGCCGTGCTGAATTGAGCGATGATCTCGCCGCCGTCGCACACAGGGCTGACGTAGTGTATGGTGATGCCCGTCTCGGTGTCGCCGGCAGCCTTGACAGCTTCGTGCACATGGTGGCCCCACATTCCTTTGCCGCCATGGCGTGGGAGTAGGGCTGGGTGGATGTTGACAATCCTACGCGGGAAGGCATCGATGAGGAAATCCGGGATTAACGGCAGGAAGCCGGCGAGGACGATGAAGTCGATGCCGTAGTGCTGCAGCAACGGCAGTATCACTTCGGGCTTGCCCAGCTCGGCCTTCGGCACGACGGCCGATGGCACGTCGAGGCGCTTGGCCCTCTCGAGGGCATAGGCATCCGCGCGGTTGCTGACTACGAGCACCATGTGGTAGTCCTCGGAGCCCTTGAAATAGCGGATAATGTTCTCGCAATTCGTGCCGCTACCCGATACAAATATGGCTATATTCATGACTGTGAGCGTTTATTTTGGCGCAAAGATAAATAATTAATGAGAGAAAAAGAGCCTGAAACGAAAAATATTAGAGAAAAGATGGCGCATTTTCGTGGATAATGGTTAACTTTACAGCGCAAAACCCTAATAATACTTACCATTATGCGTAAAAACATCCTTCTTTTGCTGCTGGCTGTGGCAACGTCAGTCGTGGCCCAGCGCACGCCCACGATGGGCTGGTCGTCGTGGAACACTTTCGCCCTCAATATCAACGAACAGCTTATCCGCCAGCAGGCTGATGCCATGCACAACAGCGGTTTGCAGGAAGCTGGCTATCAGTTTATCAACATCGACGACGGCTACTGGGATGGCCGCGGCGAGGACGGCCATCTGCGGCTGAACACTAAGCTCTTCCCATCGGGTATGCGCCCTCTGGTTGACTACATCCACAGCCTTGGCTTGAAGGCCGGTATCTACAGCGATGCCGGCGACAACACCTGCGGCAGCGGCAACCGTCATGCCTGGGGCATCGGCGTAGGCTTTGCCGGCCATGAGGAACAGGACTGCCGCCTGTATTTCGACGACTGGGACTTCGACTTCATCAAGGTGGACTACTGCGGCGGCAACCACATGGGGCTGGACGAGCGCGAGCAGTACACGAAGATTTCCAAAGCCATCAAGAGTTGTAAGAAGCAAGGCATCGTCTACAACATGTGCCGCTGGGCTTACCCTGGCACGTGGAGCGCCGACGTAGCCGACTCGTGGCGCACGACGGGCGACATCTATGATGCGTGGCGCAGCGTCAAAGGCATCCTTGCCGAGAACCTCTACCTGAGCGCCTACTGCCACGACGGCCACTACAACGATATGGATATGCTCGAGGTAGGGCGTTCGATGTCCGAGATCGAGGACCGCACCCACTTCGGAATGTGGTGCATCATGTCGTCGCCCCTGCTCATCGGTTGCGACATGGCCAACATAAAGCCGGCTGCGCTGAAGCTCATGTGCAACCGCGACCTCATCGCCCTCAACCAAGACCCGCTTCACCTGCAGGCTTACGTGGCTGCCAAGATTGGCGAATGCTACCTTCTGGTGAAGGACATTAAGAAACTGCATGGTCCCGAGCGTGCGTTCGCTATCTATAACCCGAGCGACGAGGAACAGCACGTCAGCTTCACATGGGACGCCCTCGACATGGCCGACCCCGTCGCCTGTCACGACTGCTTCGACAACCTCGACTATCCCGCCATCTCGGGCGAGTTCCACGCTATGGTGCCCGCTCACGGCACGCAGATCTTCACGGCCAAGACCAAGAAGCGCATCGACCGCAAGGTCTACGAAGCTGAGACTGCCTACATGCAGAAATATCAGGAACTGCGCAACCACGTTGCCATGAAGACTGCTGTCTACAGCGCCAAGGAAGGCGCCATGGGCGGCTACGTCGCCGGTTTCCTGGGTCAGAGCGCCGACAACGACATCGTCTGGAAGGACGTCTACGTGGAGAAGGCCGGCTATCGCAGGATGACCTTCGTCTACTACGGCGGCGAGGATCGCGACATGGAGCTCGAGATCAACGGCAAGCACGTGAACACGCTCGCCACACACTCACGCAACTGGAGCAAGCCAGGCCGCATCACGGCTACCGTGTACCTGCAGAAGGGCTCCAACACCGTGCGCCTCTACAACGCCAACGGCTGGATGCCCGACATCGACTGCATGATCCTGAAATAAACACAGCTTAAGCCTTTCGCCGGAAACCCTTAAGCCTTTCGCCGGAAACCCTTAAGCCTTTTTTCAAATTAGGCCAAGGGTTCTGAAGTAAAACAACTTGTATTACCTCAGAACCCTTGGCCTTGTTTTTTGTAGTGATTAAGCACATTGCAAAATTGAGCCTCAACGTAGTCCAGGGAGGCACGTCTCATAATATTTGTGCCGACTGGTATGACATTATTTGTTATTATAATTGTAGCCTCTCACCCCCATAAGG
>FLNY01000055.1_pt1 | contig 16561 bp, 13 predicted proteins | sample 1140381 | NCBI WGS metagenome assembly FLNY01 (sample SAMEA3878172, study PRJEB12797) | bioreactor metagenome | biome: Moose rumen | place: Sweden | collected 2011-10
CAAACATATATCAAATATATGTTTGCAAGCCTCTTGCTTATATATTATTATCCCAACAAATAATAAACTAACGTTCCATGGAAAGCAACAAATAATAAGCTAACAGTTCATTGAGAGTAAGAATAATAAGATATCGATTCATGGAGAGCAAAAGAAAAACTGTGGGATATTTGCTTGTTTCAAGAAAAGTTAGTAACTTTGCATAAAATAGACTACAAGATGGCTTGTATATTACATATAGAAACGAGTACTAACGTATCGAGCGTTGCATTGAGTAAGGATGGTTTCCTGCTTTATGAAAAGGAAGACCATGGTGATGGTAAAGGCAGTAATGCCGCAGAAAAGCTTGGTGGCTTCGTTGATGAAGCATTGGGTAAACTTCAGTCACCACAGGGATTGGATGACGGACACCCCATGAAGCTTGACGCAGTCAGTGTAAGCAGTGGTCCGGGGTCGTACACTGGTTTGCGCATAGGTGTGTCGATGGCAAAGGGAGTATGCTATGGCGGTGATGCGAAGTTAATCAGCGTGCCTACTCTTGAATTACTGTGCGTGCCGGTATTGCTCAGCGACCGAATACGCTGCAGTACTTGGGTAGAAGGCGTGGGTGAGAATATCACCGAGGAGTTGACAGATGACGCATTGCTCTGCCCGATGATAGATGCACGTCGTATGGAGGTATTTGCTGCCATATATGACCGTTCGCTGAAAGTGGTAAGGGATGCACAAGCCGATGTGGTGGATGCTGATGTGTATAGGGAATACCTTGACAGACACAAGGTTTATTTCTTTGGCAACGGCGCTATGAAGTGCCGTGAGGTGATAAATCATCCCAATGCTCGCTATATAGATAATGTAGAACCATTGGCAAAGTATATGCTGCCGATAGCAGACAAACGCTTCCGCGACGGGCAGACGGAAGATGTGGCATACTTCGTGCCTGACTATCTGAAGGAGTATCAGGCAAAGAAACCCAAAGACTTATTAAAGCAATGACCGCTATGAATATAGAAGGACTTGATTACAACACCACGCGCGAAAAACTTCGCCTTATGGCTTACGGCCGTAACATACAGCAGATGGTAGAGATGTGTATGGCTTTGCCTACGAAGCGTGAGCGGCAGAAGTGTGCAGAGGAGATAATCACGGTGATGCGTCGCGCCATACCGAGCACGCAGAGCCAGAAAGACCGTATGCCGGTGTTGTGGTATCACCTTGCGTTGATGAGCGATTTCAAGCTCGATATAGATTATCCTGTCGAGATAGTGTATGAGGACAAAATGGCTCAGCGACCGGATAATATACCATACAGCAACATGCGCCGTATGCCCGTGCGTCACTACGGACGTCTTATCTTTGAGATGTTCGAACAGTTGAAGAGTATGCCAGAAGGTGCCCAGCGCGATGCTCTGGTAAACATCACAGCTGCACAGATGTATCGCAGTTTGCAGATGTGGGGAATGGCAACAGTAGATAAAGAGAAGGTAGCATCAGACCTTGCACGCTTCACCGATGGTGTCATTCAGGTGATGCCACAGGAATTGAAGTTTGAGACTTCGGGCGGTAATGCTGGTAAAAAGAAGAAAAGAAAGAAGTGAGACGATGGAAAGTTTCGTAATTGAAGGAGGCCATGCCCTCAAAGGAGAGATAACGCCACAGGGCGCAAAGAATGAAGCCCTGCAGGTGATATGCGCCACGTTGCTTACCAAGGACGAAGTCACAATAAGCAACATACCTGATATACTCGACGTGAACAACCTCATACAGTTGCTTCGTGACATAGGCGTAAAGGTAAACAAACGCGCAAAGGGCGAATATTCGTTTAAGGCTGATGAACTTGACTTGGATTACCTGTCGAGTGATGAGTTCGTACAGAAATGTGCACAATTGCGTGGCTCTGTTATGATGATTGGTCCGTTGCTCGGTCGTTTTGGTAAGGCTACGGTAGCCAAGCCAGGCGGTGATAAGATAGGACGACGTCGTCTCGATACTCATTTCTTAGGTTTTCATAAGCTCGGAGCAGTATATAACCGTGTTACGGGTCGCGATGTCTATGAACTGAAAGCTGACAAACTGCAGGGTTGTTATATGCTGTTGGATGAAGCATCTGTCACAGGTACTGCCAACATCGTCATGGCATCAGTAATGGCTGAGGGACAAACCACGATATATAACGCGGCCTGCGAGCCTTACATACAGCAACTCTGCAGAATGCTTAACCGCATGGGTGCTAAGATTTCGGGCATTGGTAGCAACCTGCTTGTAATCGATGGGGTAGGGGAACTGAACGGAACGGAGCACCGTCTGCTTCCTGATATGATTGAGGTAGGCTCCTTCATTGCCATGGCAGCCATGGTAGGCGATGGTATTCGCATAAAGGATGCATCCATACGCAACCTCGGTATCATACCTGATGCGTTTCGCCGACTTGGCGTGCAGATAATAGAGGATGGCGATGACTTGTTTATTCCGCATCATTCGCATTATCAGATAGATTCGTTCATTGACGGAACAATTATGACATTGGCTGATGCCCCGTGGCCAGGGCTTACGCCTGACTTGCTCAGCGTATTGCTCGTGGTAGCCACACAGGCGCAAGGCTCAGTGCTTTTCCATCAGAAAATGTTCGAAAGCCGCCTGTTCTTCGTAGATAAACTCATTGACATGGGCGCACAGATAATACTCTGTGACCCTCACCGTGCTGTAGTAATCGGTCATGACCACAAGATACGTCTGCGCGCAGGTCGTATGTCAAGCCCTGACATACGTGCTGGCATAGCATTGCTTATCGCAGCCATGTCGGCGGAGGGTACATCGCAGATTAACAATATAGCGCAGATAGACCGTGGCTATGAGGATATAGAGGGTCGCCTGAATGCTCTCGGTGCTAAGATTACAAGACAATGATACGACGGGAGGAAGTATATAAGATAGGACGCATAGGTCGTGCTCACGGTCTGAAAGGCGAATTGTCGGTACAGATTAGCGACGATGTGTTTGACCGTGTGGATGCAGAATACCTCGTGCTTGAGATTGACGGCATCATGGTTCCGTTCTTCATGGAGGAGTATCGCTTCAAGACTGACGAAACGGTATTGATAAAGTTTGAAGGCATTGACACGCAGGAGCGAGCACGCGAACTCACGGGCATTGATGTCTATTTCCCTCATTCGCTTGCGGAGCAAAGCGAAGACGACGAACTGTCGTATGCTCAGCTTGTCGGTTACAGTGTGATTAACGCTGCCGATGGCAAAGCGGTAGGTGAGATTGCATACGTTGACGAGCAGACGATAAACATAATGTTTGAGCTTACTGACGGCACTTTGCTCCCTGCATCTGAGGAGCTGATACAGGAGGTTGATACGACGGAGCGTACTGTTAAGCTCCTTATACCAGAGGGATTGATATAGCCAACAATTATATTGTTATTTCGCCAGAGCCATAACAACGGTGGTGGCTGGCATCATAGATAACGCAGAACTGCCCTGGGGCTACGCCGTGTATGGGTTGTTCTGCTTTTATTTTGTATATACCGTCAGGCTGTGGCAGCAACGTGCCCTGCAGATAGCTTGACGTATGGCGTATCTTGAAGGTGATGGGGTATGCTCCCCGCTCGTCCTTTTCTGCTCTGCTTTCCTCAAATGAAGCTGTCAGCCAGTGCATATCGTGTATGAGAAACTCTTGTTTGTAGGCTTTCTCTGGGTCGTAGCCGTGGCTTACAAATAATATGTTCTTCTTCAAATTCTTCTTTACAGCAAACCAAGGTCCGCCTCCGAACCCCAATCCGTGGCGCTGACCTATTGTGTGAAACCACAGTCCCTTGTGCATACCTACCTTCTTTCCTGTTTCTATATCAATGACAAGACCTGGTTTCTCGCCGAGATAGCGGCGCAGGTAGTCATTGTAGTTTATCTTGCCCAGAAAGCAGATGCCCTGTGAATCCTTGCGCTTGGCATTGATAAGGTGCTCACGCTCAGCAATCATGCGCACCTCGTCCTTCTGATAATGCCCTATGGGGAATATGGCTTTACGCAGTTGCCAGTCGTAGATCTGCGCAAGAAAGTCCGTCTGGTCTTTCACGGGGTCTGGCGAAGTGATAAGCCATTTTCGTCCGTCGTCGTCGGTTTCTGTCTGTGCGTAGTGTCCCGTTGCTATAAAGTCGTAGTCGTGGCCACATTTCTCATGAAAAGCACCGAACTTTATCAGTCTGTTACACATCACGTCGGGGTTAGGCGTAAAACCCGCCTTTACCTTCTCCATCGTGTAGTGCGTGACCTCATCCCAATATTCTTTGTGGCAATCTACAACTTCAAGCCGCAGTCCATACTTATGAGCCACGGCCTGTGCCATCTCAAGGTCTTCCTCTGACGAGCAGTCCCACTCTTCTTCTTCCTCTGGTCCTATCTTGATATAGAAGCAGTCCGGGTGCAGTCCGTGTGAGCACAATTCATGCACTACCACCGAACTGTCAACACCACCGCTCAGCAGCACACAAACCTTTTTGTTTTCAAGTTCTGAATAATTCATAGAGTTGATAAAGTAATTCATGTTTCGCAAGTGCTCAACTTCTTGAGATTTCAGGAGTTAAGGAGTCTGGAGTTAAGACATTAGTATAGTGGTTCTGCTAATAGCTGACCTTCGTTAGTAATAAGAGATAGACTTGGTATTGTCTTAACTACTGATTTCTTAACTACTTAACTACATACGAAAGTTGAGTAAAGTAATCTCTATCTGATTATGGTGTAATCGCTATCTGATTACCTGGTAATCAGTATGCTATTACAACCTAATCGCTAAGCGATTACAGAATACTGATAGTCAGCGTGTTACTTCGTAAAATCGCTAATGGCTTTATACGCCTCGGCCTTAGCCGTTTCAAGGTCATCATTGATTACGACAGTGTCAAACTTGTCGGCGAACCCCAGTTCGTATTCTGCACGGGCTATGCGCTGCTCAATCACCTCGGGGGCATCCGTGCCTCTGCCGTTAAGGCGGCGGCGCAGCTCCTCTACTGATGGGGGCTGTATGAAGAGGCTGAGGGCACGGTAGCCGTATGCCTTCTTTATGTTCATGGCTCCGTGTACGTCAACGTCGAAGACTACGTTCTCGCCTGCCGCAAGCTGCTTCTCCACCTGCGACTTCAGCGTGCCGTAGTAGCGGTCCTGATATACCTCTTCGTATTCCACGAACTCGTCACGCTGTATCTTCTCGCGGAACTCCTCTGGTGTGAGGAAGAAGTATTCCACACCGTTCTGCTCCTGTCCGCGCGGCGCGCGTGAGGTACAGCTGATGGAGAAGTGCATGTTGAGTTCTGGATGCTCCTGCATCAGCCAGTTTATTATTGTTGACTTGCCACTGCCGCTCGGTGCGGAGAATATCAGCAACTTACCGCTAACTTGTTCGTTGTTCATAGTGTATAATTCGTTATTCGCAGTGCAAAGTTACTACTTTTCTATGAAACACCGACATAGTTATGCCACGTTTTTTTATAAATTCCTACAAAAATTAGGATATAATAAGCCCGATGATGCTTTTATACTCAAAAAACTTGCACGTTAAGATTTAATTATGTAATTTTGCATTATGCAAAAATACATAATGTAAAATTACATAATCTCGAATATCAGATGAACAAGCCACATAACCCCTTTGTCATAGGTAAGTACGTAAGCAAGGAATATTTCTGCGACAGGAAGCAGGAGGTAAAGACGCTGGCGCACCATGTAGAAAACGGACGTAACGTAGCTGTCATGTCTGAGCGCAGATTGGGCAAGACAGGACTGATAGAACACATGTTTGCCAATGGATATGTAAAGGACTGCCATACGTTCCTTATTGACATATATACGTGTAAGAACCTGCGCGAGATGGTGTTTGTCTTGGCCAACGAGGTTTTCAGAAAACTGTCTAAGAAACGCCCCTTGCTTGAACGGCTGCTTGATGTGTTGAAATCAATACAAACCACCGTCACATACAATATCGTGACAGGTGAACCAGAAGTAGGGCTTCGTCTCGGAGAAATTACGACTCCTGAAACCACGTTGGACGAAATTCTCGCCTACATGGAGGGAGCGGACATGCCTTGCGTGGTTGCCATTGATGAATTTCAGAGGATAACCTCATTTGAAGAGGACAACATGGAGGCATTGTTACGCACGAAGATACAACGACTTAAAAATACGCAGTTCATTTTTGCAGGAAGTGAGCACCATTTGCTTGAAGGGATATTCAGCAATCCTGAACGTCCATTCTACAACAGCGTGGTATTCATGCAACTGCTACCGATAGACAAGGAAGAATATATACGCTTCGCCCAAAAGATGTTCAAGATGTACAACAAGTCAATACAAAAGGATTTGGTATCAGCAATATACGACTACTTCAAAGGCGTTACATGGTATCTGCAACTGTCTATGAACGAGGCTTTCACCATGGTGGAGCAAGGTTCGGAAATCGGCATGGATGCCTATGGTCAGATACTCACCAACATGGTTGACACTAAGCGTTTCACCTTTGAAGACCGCTATGCCACACTTACCGAGAGACAGAAAAGCGTATTGCTCGCCATAGCTAAGGAATACCCTGCCATTCCTACGCTGACAAGCAAGGATTTCATAGTAAAGCACAACCTGAAGACTGCAAGCAGTGTGCAGACTGCCATAAAGGGACTGACTGAAAAAGGTCTGCTGTCAGAGCAGAATGGTACGCGACAAGTCACCGACATCCTTTTCCTGCTATGGCTGAGGAATTACTAAATTGGAATATATCTGACGAATATTGGTGTATGGTAATACTATAAATCCCTCGCTGGTAATCAGCGGGGGATTTATAGTATGCTTTATGTCATCAAATCATTCCTGCCAGTCGCTGTTCCAGAAGGATGCGTCCTTGGCGCGCGCCGGCTCATTGCTGCCGTCCACCTCGCCTTGTATGCCCTCGCTGCTCTGCACTTGTTTTATGCTGCCTGCCAGCAGGGATGCTACTGGAAGTGACAGGGGCTCTATACCGGGGGTTATGTATTCTTTCTTTTTCATTTGTTTTGCTTTTTGGAAATTTAAGGAGTTAATGTTTATTGAGGAGTTAAGTAGTTAAGGAGTTAAGGAGTTTTGAAGTTGTGGAGTTAAGGAGTTAAGGAGTTAAGGAGTTTTGAAGTTGTGGAGTTAAGGAGTTAAGGAGTTAAGGAGTTTTGAAGTTGTGGAGTTAAGGAGTTAAGGAGTTAAGGAGTTAAGGAGTTAAGACATTACGTGCTAAGCAGACAAGCGTTTTGTCTTAACTTCTTAACTACTTAACTACTGACTACTTAATCTACGTGTCAAGCAGACAAGTGTATTGTCTTAACTACTTAACTTCTTAACTACTTAACTACGTGTCAAGCAGACAAAAGTATTGTCTTAACTACTTAACTTCTTAACTACTGACTACTTAATCTACGTGTCAAGCAGACAAAAGTATTGTCTTAACTTCTTAACTACTTAACTACTGACTACTTAATCTACGTGTCAAGCAGACAAAAGTATTGTCTTAACTACTTAACTACTTAACTACTGACTACTTAACATCTTAACTTCTTAACTACTCAACTACTAAACTACTCTACCACTACCTTCCTGCCGCCATGGATATATATTCCCTTGGCGGTAGGCTTGCCGCTGAGCGGACGACCGTCGATGCCGTACCAGCCGAAGGCTGATGAATCCGTGTAATCCGTGCAATCCGTTGTTGTTATTCCCGTTGCCGTCTCCTCTATGTCGCCGTCTCCGAAGTCGAGGATGAGCGCAGTGAATGCCTTGGCATCAGAACCAGCACCCTGCTCTGCTCCTGCGTAGGTCAGTTTGAAGTAGGCACGGAAGGCATTCACTTTGTAGCCCTCCTGCGTCGGGTAGTGCAGTTTGTTCCCTGAGCCTATGAAGAGGTTTGAGGTGGTGTTTGGCGCGAGTGCTGCCGGCGAGTATGTGCCGACGAACTCCACGTCGCAACCTTCGCTTGTGAAGCTCTTGCTATTGGCATACGTGGCGGTTATCTGTCGCTCGGTGAACACGGGGTTGACTATGTCGTCGCCCTCTGCCCACATTATTACGTAAGGTACGCCAGCTTGCAGCGTAGTCACCTCTGAACCGAAGGAGAGCGTCAGCGTTGTGCCGCTGACGGTTGCACTGGTCAGTGTCTTTGCCTCTGCCCCGTAGAGCGGGCTGTCCTTATCTGTCAGGTCAACCGCGAACGGCAGGCAGATGGTGTTCCATGAGCCGTCCTTGTAGAGGGTGCGGTCAGCGAGTACCGCGTTGCGCTTGGCGTTCACCGTGCTGTATGCGTTAGCACTGATAAGCTCTTCATTACCCGCATCCTCATTGCCTAACACCACAAGGTTCTCGTCATACCAGTAGTATATGCCGTTATAGCAGAGTGCATTTTCATATACGGTGATGCCCGTGTACGAGCCGGCACCGTAGGTCTTGGTGGCAGAGCCGATGTTTGACGGCTTGCTCTTGGTGGCTATGGCAAAGCGTGCGCCATCGGTATCGGCACCATTTACGCCTCCTATGCCGTAGGCAGTGTAGTAACTGTTATTAACAACCGGACTATAAGGCTTATACAAGTAACCAGCTATTGCACCTATATAATTGGCAGTTACGGAATTACCATAGTATATGCAATCCTTCACAGTATCATAGTTATAACCGCAGATGCCACCGGCAAAGTTATTCTGTGCAACTACAGTGGCTCCGCAGCTGCAGCCTGCTGCGTAACCACTAAGTCTGCCAACTATTCCGCCTACATAGCTACGGCCGCTTACATATACGTCGTCACCTACGTGGCAGTTCTCTATGTCTGCATAGCTGCTATATCCGCAGATGGCTGCAACGTCATCACGGTTGGTACTTACAAACGAGCTGTTCACCACGGTCAGGTTCCTGATGTAGCGCCTATTTCCAGACGTTCCTTGGACAAAGCCAAAGATGCCCACCGCTCGGGATATATCAGCCGGACGCTTCACATTGACACCGCTGATAGTATGTCCGCGGCCATCGAAGCTTCCTTCGAAGTAGTGTGCGAGATTACCGACAGGCTCAAAGTTGTTTTCCACCGTGCGGTCATATTCAAGGTCAGCACCCAGTGCGAAGTGCTTGCCCTCGTATGTATTGCCATTGTTCACCTCCTCAGCCAGATGGCTCATTCCTGCAATGCTGGTGATAAGGTAAGGGTCATCCTCCGTGCCAGTTCCCGTCCAATACTGTATGGCGATATATGGTTCGATGACGCAATCACCCATTCCTTGCAGAGATACAGAGTAGTTACCGCTTGCCTCGCTCATCATCGACCCGTATGCCTTGAAGCCCTCCAACACGTGGTCTTGAGGTATGGTTCCTGTATAGGTTATGCTGAGAGTGACAGTGTTTAGCACTTTCTTGTAGAGCACATTCTGATACATCAATCCTGACGAATAAATCTTAAACCCGCTTTCATAGCCTCCCAGGACATCCTCTGCCGGCTCTATTGTTACGCCGTCAGCACCAATGATACGAACGCCGAGGGTGGCATTGTCGTTATTGTTAGAATTGACTCCATTTCCAATGCCATAACTATCATTAAGTTTCGAGTATGCGTCGTAGTAGTTGTTAGAGAGTGTGCCGTCGGAATAACCCGCAATCATGCCGCAGGTGCCTGAGCAAGTGACTGTAGTCTCAAGAACAAGACAGTTGCTCAGCATGCCTGATGTCGTCTTGCCGACAATGCCACCCACGTAATTGCGGCCATTGAAAGAGCAGCCGCTCAACACTGTGCTGATGATATAGGCAAAGTTGGCATTGCCGAAGAGTCCTATATAGCTTTCGCCAGACTTGTTTACGTTCAGTCCGCTCACGCAATATCCGTTGCCGTCAAAATATCCGCTGAATACCACATCGCTGCCGAAACCTATAGGCGTGAAATTGTTTTCCACGCTGCTGTCATACTCTATGTCGGCCATAAGTCTGAAGTATTTGCCGAGGAATGAATTTCCTGCGTTCACCTTCTCTGCCAGCAGGTTGAGTTCAGCCACAGTACTTATAAGGTACGGATGGGCCTGCGTGCCGTCAGCACCATCCGCTGTACCCCACACGAGGCTTACGTCGGGGGTGACGGTGGCTGCAGCCGTGGTCATGGCCAGCGTGTAGGTGCCGTTGTCGTTTTTGGTCAGTGCATTGCCATGACCGTCGGTAAAGCCGTTGAACAAGTAATACTGGTAAGAGGTAGAATACGAGGCAGACAGGTTTACTTGCTCGGTGGCTCCGCCATACAGTTTGCCCTCACAGCTTATTACATTGTTGCCATCGTATGCGGTGATGCCGCTCACGTTGTAGTTTGTGGCAGTGCCTGTAGGAGTAATGACAGCGTTGCTGGCAGCACTGATGCTGACAGCATGGCGCGCACCGTCACGGTCGGCTAACTGTTCATCCTTGTTACAGCCCACGTTGGTGGCGTCAGCCACTCCAGCCACGCTGCAGTTTGTGTAGTAGTTGTTGGTCAAGGTGCCTGACCAAAACCTACCTACAATTGCCCCGTAATAGGATGAGGCACTGGGTATTGTGGCTCCATCAACTATACAATGCTTGACATTACCATTAGAATCAAGCGTACCGACAATACCACCGAAACGTTCACTAGTACTACTAGATGCTGTCAGCGTGGCCTCACTACGACAGCCACTGAGGGTATTCCTATTGAACTGCCCTGCTATGCCGCCGACATAACTACGACCTCCAATACATACGTTGCTCTTCACCCAGCAGTTGGTAACGCTGCTGTTGCTACTATATCCTACTATTCCTGCGCAATAAGTACCACTGCAGATGATGCGCGCATCACTCAGAATGACGTTTTTCACAGAGCTACCAGAGATCTGACCAAACAAGCCACAGTAATAATTATTTGACGAAACGCGTATGCCGCTGACAGTATATCCCTTTCCGTCGAAATTGCCTTTGAAGTACACTTTCGCGTTTCCTATAGGTGTAAAGTTATTCTCAGTATTCGTAGTGTTCCAGTCAGAGGTGTGGCTATAGGTGATATTGTTGCCCAGACAGAAGTATTTGCCGCTGTATTCGTTGCCGGCTGCTACGCGCTGAGACAATAGGTCGAGTTCCTGGGCTGTGTAGATAACGTAGGCGTCAGCCTCTGTGTCGCCGCTGTTGTGCAGTGCCCAGTCAGAAACTATCCTAAAGCTCACAGCAGCGGTGGTGTACTCATAGCAGTTATTGTCGCCCGCCACGGTGGCCTTCACCCAATAGGTACCGGCGGTGGTTGGGGCAGTGGTGGAGTAAGAGCCGCTCTGCGATGTGCTGTACTTATAGGTTATGGCACCCGTACTAAGGTTTGTACCACCAGTGACGGGTTGCAGTGCCGTACCCTCTATGACTTCCGGACATGAAACCGTAACACCACTGTTGGGCGACTTGGCTATGCTGACCGTCTGTGAGAATTCAGGGCCAGCGGCACCATAGTTGTTTGAGCCGGCATAATAATAAACAGTGTACGAGCCGGCAGTGGTAGCCGTCACGCCGGAAACGTCAGAGGTGTAACTACCCGACGTGCCTAAGCGGTAGTACATGGTGCACTGCGACGTAGGGTTGTAGTTCACCAGTTGCTGCGCGCTGCCGTTATATACAAGCCCCGTTTTCATCGTAGGGTCGCTGGCGGGGCGGTTTACCTTTGGGGTGACGAATGTCAGGTGCATATAGATGTATTCGCCACCAGCACCGGCATTAAGGTCTGCATAATAATCTGTAGAACTGTCATTCCACCTGAGACCGCCGGTGTAGGAATTCTGTCCTATGGTAATGGAGATATCCGAAACCACACGATGGTCATCAAATTCCTCCTTTGTATAATACACATGAATGTCCTTACCACCTGCGTGGCTGTTCAAATCGCCATATACACTATTCGTAAACCAGTCGCCGCCATAACGTGGAGCGCAATGGTAGGTCTTTCCGTTAAACGTCTTGTCAGCAGGACAACCGCTTTGGTCGGTTATGACGATGTTGGTGATGTAGCCACCATTGGTGCTGGCACGGCTGCTCTTCTTGTAGCCTATGTAAATGTCATCGGTACTTGAACCGCACCCTTTGTTTAGATCCGTGTTGATAAACGTGTAGTCGCTGTGGGCGCTCTTTGCAGTGTTTACCTCACTTGACGAGCCTCCGACCACGATTACATCGGTGATGTACTCCGGATACGTGTCTGCCCACACCGTCTGCGCCGTCAGGGCAAGCAGTGCGGCGAGCACGCTCATGGCCGCTCTCCGCAGGAACGGCCGTTTCTCTTTTTTACCTTTAATTCTAATACTCATTTTTTTTATGTTTTGGTTTATATGTTTGTTGTTTATATGGTTTGATTGTCAGTTTAATAATGTTTATATATTTTTACGATTATATCTTTTGTATTTCCGATATTTTTCCGTAATTTTGCCACCGAAACCCAAATATGTTAGGATTATGACAGCAATACAGATGAACGCGGAACTGTTCCGCACTATGGGCATAATAGCCGAGGACGAGACGCTGATGGCAAAACTTCTGAAGTATGCCAAGAAGCTGGCTGCACAGAAAGAAGATGCCACACTGATGACCAAAGAGGAGTTCTTGCGCCGGGTGGATGAGGCCGAAAAACAATTTGACCGTGGAGAGTATTCCGTGATGCTCCCCAACGAGAGTCTGACCACACACTTGAGGAGGATGGGATATGATATATGAGGTAAGACTGTCCGATCAGGTGAAAACAGATCTGGTACGACTCGCAAAAAGTGAACCCAAGGCTTTTGCCAAGGCTAATCGCTTTATTGAGGAATTGCGTGAACATCCCAAGACGGGTACGGGACATCCCGAACCCTTGAAAGGTATGCCTGAAGGCAGATGGAGCCGTGAGATAACAAAGAAGCACCGGTTGGTTTACCGCATCTTTGAAACTGAGGTTTATGTAGATGTCCTTACCGCTTATGGTCATTATGGAGATAAATAGTTTTTCTTTTAATTACCTGATTTCTTCCTGTACTCACTGGGCGACACGCCGTAGAGCCGCTTGAAGGCGCGGCTGAAGGTGGCGAGGTCGTTATATCCGCACGTCAGGGCCAATGTCCTTCACCTGACGGTCACCATCTCTTATCAACACGGCGCAGCGACGCAGGCGAAGCTCGCTTGACCACGACACCACGGAGGTGTGCAGATGCTGGTGTACATAGGCCGACAGTTGCTCGCGGTCAGCATCAATGGCGCAGGCTATATCCTCAAGCACGGGGTTGCCCTGCTTGTAGAAAGGATTCTCATCTACGTGTATGCCCCACGGCGTTATGCCGCCATGCTCCAGTTCGAGCAACTGCTCCACACGCTGCTCTATCTGTCGGAAAGCGTAGCCGTCGCCATGCCTTGACACCACATACCCCGAAAGACGATAATAACAATAGGCACTAACACATAATACACCTATTATCAATATGTCAAAAGCAAAATAGAGTAGGTAATGAGAAATCGTCAAGGTTAGCAACTTCAGCAGGAGCAGCACGTTCCATGATGTCATGAGAATACGCTCCCACTTTATTAACTTTCTTTCCGCATCGTCCTTGCCTAACGCCGTGACACTGCTACTATGCAACGCAGCCTCAATGTTAAGCGCAACGCAGAACACCCACATTACGAAGAGTAGCGTGATGAATATCACACGCCCATAGAACACCAGCGGTGCAGCGACGCGAAACTCAGCCAGTTCACCGATACTGAACAGCGGACGGTAATTGCCGCTGGAAGTCATCAGAAGGTTTACGAACAGCAGCACCACGGGCAACTGAAGCAACTGCACCCACAGCGAGAGCCGCTTATAGTGATTGCGCCCCATGGTGAAAGCAGAGAACATGGTGAACACCACGTATGCCATATAGAGCAGCGTAAGGGTCTGCGTGGGGTATATCTCAAGTCTGCCGCCGTGACACACGCTCGTCATGCTGACGCAGTGAAGGGCGAGGCTAAGCAGGAATGCCGCCCCCATCCATACGCGCGGACTCATCACCACATCGTCTATCAGCCGCACTTTTCCCGCACGACCGATGTATGCCCTTGTTATCATCCACACACTAACGGCGGCACACATCACTGCCACCACTATATTGGAGGATATAAATATTATTTCGCTCATTGCTTACCCAAACAAAATTAGAGGTGTCCCGCTAATACCAAGTTAGAAGCCACCTTAAAAGAGAATTATTCATAAATTCAGTACAAACTTACAAAAAATCCTCCATTTTACCAGTTGGCAAGGCTAAAAATTGATTGGCAGGGCATAAAAAAGACATGTTACGCCAGTTATAACACATAATAAGACATCAACGTATGTTTAAGCAACAGACATTGATGTCTTATTATTTATACCAGACTTGGCAGAGCGTATTAGTACATGATTCCGAAGAAGCGGAGCACGTCGTTGAGGTTTGCCACTATCATAAGGAGGAAGAGTATGCCCATGCCTACATATTGCGAATAGAGCAGGAACTTGTCGCCCGGCTTGCGGCGGAATATCATCTCGTAGAGCAGGAACATTACGTGACCGCCGTCAAGGGCTGGTATTGGCAAAATGTTCATGAAGGCAAGAATAATAGACAGAAAGGCTGTCATCATCCAGAACATATGCCAGTCCCATACTGGTGGGAACATACTGCCTATGGCCCCGAAACCGCCCAGCTGCTTGGCTCCCTCTGACGTGAATACATACTTCAGGTCGCTGACGTAGCCGCCCAGCATATCAAGGGCATAGCCTATGCCGGCAGGTATGCAGGTCAGCAGGTTATAGCTGATGTGTGTAGGCTCCATGTAGTTTGCCACTGTCGTCATGCCTACGCCAAGGTGTGCCTCGTTGTCAAATACTACTGCCGCCGTTGCGGTATCACCTTTTTCCTTACTTATATATGTCACCACGGTGGTAAGTACCTTCAGCGAGTCGGCCTTCGTCTTGCAGTCGCTAAGAGCATCTGCCATACGTCCACTCTCGTAAGTGAATGTATTCCAAGAATCGATAGGCTTCTTACCGAGGGCGATGATGCGGTCGCCTTTCTTCATGCCAGCCTTTGCAGCGGCGGTGTTAGGGATGATAGTATCAACATCGGCTGGTACGAACGGACGGCAGAACACCGGCTCTGACTTCAGCATCTGGAGCAGCGAGAGATTGCCTGGCAATTGTATCTTGACCTGCTTGCCATCGCGCAGCACCGTAGCCTCACGGGCTGTGGTGAGCGAGCGCAGCATGTTGGCATTGAACTCACGAAACTCCTCTTCTTCGGTGCCGATGAGCCTGTCGCCGTCGCGGAAGCCCAACTGCTGTGCCTGCTCATTGAATTTCATACCGTATGGCATATCCTTCAGTGCGTAATAGTCCTCTCCCCACGTGAAGAACACACCGCAGTAGATAACGAGTGCAAGCAGGAAGTTGACCAGCACGCCTCCTATCATTATCAGCAGACGCTGCCAGCAAGGCTTGCCGCGGAACTCCCACGGTTTTGCTGGTTCCTTGAGCTTCTCCACATCGTGCTGTGTCTCGTCAATCATACCCTCTATCTGACAGTAACCACCGAGGGGAATCCAACCGAGACCATACTCGGTGCCTTCGTATTCATAGTTGCCGTCCTTGTCTTTCTTTGCCGGTATCACCTTGCCGTCAGCATCAACCTTGCCACGCAGCTTGCGCCACCAGTTGAACTTGGTGGAGAAGAGTGAGAACTTCCAGTCAAAGAAGATGTAGAACTTGTTAACCCTTACGCCGAAGAGTTTTGAGAAAAAGAAATGTCCGCCCTCGTGCAGTGCCACGAGAATTGTTATCGCCAGAATAAACTGTAATGTCCTAATGAGAAATACTTCCACAATCGTAAATGAATTATGAGTTTTAAGCACAGCTTAGGCATGAACGCTTGCACAGGCAAGCGTCACTGCGTGCCGTTCAATAAATTATGAATTATAAATTGTTATATAATGTGTTGTTTTTTTGCAAAATCCTACAACTGTTCTATTTCTGTTACTGAAAGTCCAGTGGCGTCTGCTATTTGCTGAACAGATAACACTCCCATGGCTTTCAGTTTACGTGCTGTAGCAATGTTTGCCTCTGCACGACCTTCTGCACGACCCTCGCCTTTTGCCGTAATCATTTGATTCTCGAGTATAGAGCGCTCGCTGATGTAATGTTCGTACACACGTTGCTCTTCTCGATTCATTTTAATGAAACGAAGTTTCTCTCGTGCGGCAGGCAATCCCGGTGCGTCTGCATCTTCGGGAATGTCGCTGTTCGCCAGAAAATACAGCCACTGCTCCAAGGGAACCTTTGACCAGCGATTGAAGTCATTGACTTTCAGTATATAATATTCCGGGAACAGCTGACTGACCTCTTCCGCATTGAATTTCTGCTGTTGGAACGGTGACAGGCGTAGCACGTCATCATCATGTACACCACGAAATTCCGTCTTGCCACGATATACACAGTCCGTACCCTGTCCGAGGTCAAAGTAAACGATGTTGATGGAATACACTTTCTTTACGTTCTCATATCCGCTGCC
>FLNY01004684.1_pt1 | contig 16538 bp, 16 predicted proteins | sample 1140381 | NCBI WGS metagenome assembly FLNY01 (sample SAMEA3878172, study PRJEB12797) | bioreactor metagenome | biome: Moose rumen | place: Sweden | collected 2011-10
CAAGCCTCCGGCGAGAGCGCAGATCGGCGGCAGAGGCCGAAAAAATTATTTTTGAGCCATTATGTAAAGCTATACATAACCGCGCACGCATGCTCTTCTATTCCACCTTTCCCATCCAGAACGGTCTCAGGAGGGGGAGGGAAGGAGAGCCTGCGGCGCTGAGCTACGCCTTCGACCCGGTGTGCGTCATCGGAATCACGGACTTTATCCTGGAGGGGGTTCCGGCCAACGACGACATGATAAACTACTACTCGGTGCGGAGCGACAAGGACCCCGGGCGTCTGCTCTCGCGGAACGTGAGCTTCGTCACGGTGGAGCTTCCCAAGCTCGGCAAGGAGCTGTCGCAGCTGGGCAGCGGGGCGGACTTTCTGTTTTACGCGATACGCAACATGGGCACCATGAAGAGCATGCCGGAGGAATATCGCGGCCGGGACTTGGATAAGTTGTTCAGATTGTGTAGATTTGCAAACATGTGCAAGGAAGAGCAAACTGAATATCTGGCCGAATACATGGCCCGTCTGGACGAGTCCAGCCGCCTCTGGACCGCGATACATCAAGGCAAAGCCGAAGGAAAAGCCGAAGGCCTGGCCGAAGGTAAGGCTGCTGGAAAAGCAGAAGGCCTGGCCGAGGGGAAGGCTGCTGGAAAAGCCGAAGCTAAACTCGACGATGCCAGAAACCTTAAGAATCTCGGAGTGACCCCGGAGATTATCTCCAAGGCTACCGGGCTGAGTCTGGAGGAGATTTCGGCGCTGTAGTACTCTTCCCCCGTCATACCTGGCCCAGCATCTCCGCCCTCCCGTCATGCCCGGTACAGACCCGGGCTTTCTCTCTTGTAGCGCCCCCGCGGCCTTGCGAAGTGAGAAAACGCCCCCGGATTCTCACTTCAGGTGGCGATTTCGGGGGAATCCGGCCAAAAGAACGGAGCGAAGTGAGAAAACGCCCCCGGATTCTCACTTCAGCTAATTCCTTTACAAGAACACAGCTGCTACCCCGGCAGTATCAATCCTCCCCGGCACCCCGCCCTACCCTGCTACTCCCGCCCCGGCCGGAATGATGCTGTTTCTCCCGGACCCCTCCATCCTTTGTCATTTCGACCGAGCGAGCGAGTGGAGAAATCTCCTTCCCCGGCAAGTTGCCGCCGCTGCGGAGCATGGCGCACAAAAAAAGAGGCCGACCTTTTTTAGTCGGCCCCTTCATTATATAGCCTGAATCTTTTACTCCTTGATTGCGGCGATGCCGGGGAGCTCTTTGCCCTCCAGGGCCTCGAGCATGGCGCCGCCGCCGGTGGAGACGTAGCTGACTTTCTTGGCGTAACCCATCTGGGTGACGGCTGCAACGGAGTCGCCGCCGCCGACGAGGGTGTAGGCGCCGTTTTCTGTGGCCTTGGCGAGGTACTCTGCTATCTTGAGGGTGCCCTTTGCGAAGGCGGGAATCTCAAATACGCCGACGGGACCGTTCCAGAGTATGGTCTTGGAGTCGAGGATGACCTTGCCCCAGCGCTCGAGGGAGGCGGGACCGGCATCGACGCCTTCCCAACCGTCGGGAATCTCATGGGAGGGGACGATCTGGGTGTGGGCGTCGGCGCTGAAGTCGTCGGCGACGAGGGTCTGGACGGAGAGGTAGATGTTGACGCCTTTCTCTTTGGCCTTGGCCATGATTTCGGTGGCCTGGGGGATGAGTTCGTCCTCGTGGAGGGAGTTGCCGATGCTGCCGCCCTCGGCCTTGATGAAGGTGTAGCCCATGCCGCCGCCGATGATGAGGTTGTCGACCTTGTCGAGCATGTTCTCGAGGACGGCGAGCTTGCTGGAAACCTTGCTGCCGCCGATGATGGCGGTGAAGGGGTGCTGTGCATTCTTGAGCACGTTGTCGATGGCCTTGATTTCGCCTTCCATGAGGTAGCCGAACATCTTGTCGTCGGGGAAGTAGGAGGCGATGAGGGCGGTTGAGGCGTGGGCGCGGTGGGCGGTGCCGAAAGCGTCGTTGATGTAGCAGTCGGCGTATGAGGCGAGGGTCTTTACGAATTCTTTCTGCGAGGCCTTGACGGCGGCCTTGGCGGCTTTCTTTTCCTCGTCGGTGGCGTCTTCGGCAAGGCCGCGGGGCTTGCCTTCCTCTTCTGCGTAGAAGCGGAGGTTCTCGAGCAGGAGGGCCTCGCCGGGCTTGAGGTCTGCGACCTCGGCCTGGGCCTTCTGGCAGTCGGGGGCGAACTTGACGGGAACGCCGAGGCACTCGGACACATGGGCAAGGATGTGCTTGAGGGAGTACTTGTCGGTCACGCCCTTGGGACGGCCCAGGTGCGACATGACGATGAGGGCGCCGCCGCCTGCGAGCACCTTCTTGAGCGTGGGCATGGCAGCGCGGATGCGGGTGTCGTCGGTAATTTCGAAATTGTCGTTGAGGGGGACGTTGAAGTCGACGCGGACTATGGCTTTCTTGCCAGTGAAATCGTAAGAATCAATGTGCTGTTGCATAAGAATAAAATCGTTAATCCCACAAATTTAGCAAAAATATCAATATCTTTGTCCCGTGATTGAATTTCCCGACATTTCCTGGGCAGATTACGCCCTGCTCGACAGCGGAGACGGCGAAAAACTGGAACGCTTCGGCTCCTATGTGCTCGCCCGTCCCGAGCCCAAGGCCCTGTGGAACAAGAGTATGCCGCAGGCGGAATGGGACCGCCTTGCTCACACCCGCTTCAAGCCCGGCGCCGGATTCGGCAAGGCCGGCAAGGAGGACAGCGGCACCTGGGAGCGCCTCCACCGCATGGACGACCAGTGGTGGATCGGGTACAGCCTGGGCGGCGGCAGCCCGGAAAACCCTGCCGCGGGCAGAAAAACGTCCGAATTCCTGTCCGGACCGCCGGAAAACCCTGCCGCACAGCTCTGCTTGCGGCTCGGGCTTACGTCGTTCAAGCATGTGGGCGTGTTTCCTGAGCAGGCGCCAAACTGGGAGTTCATATACCGCAAGTGCCTGTCGATGAAGAAGCCCAAGGTGCTCAACCTCTTCGCCTACACCGGCGCGGCGTCTCTTGCGGCAACGGCTGCAGGCGCCGTGGTGACGCATCTTGATTCCGTCCGTCAGGTCGTTACCTGGGCGCGCGGCAACATGGAGCGCAGCGGCCTGGACGGCATCAGGTGGATTATCGAGGACGCCATGAAGTTTGCCCGGCGTGAGGCTCGCAGGGGCAATGTGTACGACGGCATCATCCTCGACCCGCCGGCATACGGTCACGGGCCCGACGGGGAGAAGTGGAAACTCGACGAATGCCTCTTCGAGATGCTCCGCACCGTCGCCCAAATCCTTGCTCCTCACGGATTTATGGTTCTCAACCTCTATTCCAACGGCTACTCCGCCGCCCTCGGCGAGACCCTTGTGCGCGAGGCTTTCGGCATTCACTCGGATGCCGCAAACATCAGCTCCGGAGAGTTGGCGCTCCGGGACGGTTTCGGCAAGGTGCTGCCCCTTTCCATTGTGGTCAGGCTGGAGAAGTAGCGCTGGCACTACAAAAGGCGGCGCCCTTCACAGGGCGCCGCCTTGGATTTTCTTTTGTGTGGCAGCTTAGGCTGCGAGCTTTTCGGCTACTTTGTCGCAGGCGTCCTTGACGGTGGCGATGGTGGCGGTCTCCTCATCGGGGATCTTGATGCCGAAAACGTGCTCAAACTCCATGAGGAGTTCTACGGTGTCGAGAGAGTCGGCGCCAAGGTCGTTGGTGAAGTTGGCGGTCTCTGTGACCTCAGAAGGCTCAACGCCGAGCTTGTCGACGATGATGGCCTGCACCTTTTTTACGATTTCTTCGTATTCCATAAAATTAAATATTTGGTTTATTGAATTAGTACTATTTAAAAATCGCAGGGGCAAAGGTATAAATAATTATTTGGATTTGCAAGTATCGATACTTTCCGCTATACGCTTTGCCAGCACCGGGCCCACGAGCGCCGCCACGTCCTCTTCAGGGGCCGCAAGCACCCGGGCGAGGGAGCCGAAATGCAGCAGCAGACGCTCCTCGGTGCGGGGCCCCACGCCAGGAATGTCGCGCAGGGTGCTGTGTACGGCCGCCTTGCTGCGGAGCGACCGGTGGAAGGTGATGCCGAAGCGGTGGGCCTCGTCGCGGGCGCGCTGGAGCAGCTTGAGGGCCTGCGAGTTGCGGTCGAGGAAAAGCGGGTACGGGTCGCCTATCCTTATCACCTCTTCGAGCCGTTTGGCAAGGCCTACTACGAACATGCGGTCCTGCAGCCCCAGTTCGCATATCGCCTGCCATGCGAAGTTCAGCTGCCCCGCTCCGCCGTCGATGACTACGAGCTGCGGAAGGTCGTCGGGCGCCTCGGCAAGCATGCGGGAGTAGCGGCGGTTGACTATCTCCTTCATAGAGGCGTAGTCGTTGGCCCCGATGACGGTCTTGACCTTGAAGCGCCGGTAGTCCTTCTTGCTGGGCTCGGCGTCACGGAACACGACGCAGGAGGCTACGGGGTTGGTGCCCTGGAGGTTGGAGTTGTCGAAGCACTCGATGTGCCGGGGAAGCTCGCTCATGCCGAGCGCCTTCTGCAGCTCCTCCATGACGGCGCGCCTGAACTCGTCGGGGTCGGTGTGCTCGCGCTGCTTGAGCGTGTTGAACTGAAGCTCGCGGGCGTTTTTGGCACTGAGCTCGAGCAGGGAGAGCTTGTCGCCGCGTGCAGGTATGGTGAAGGTGATGCCGGGTAGCTCGACGTCTGGAAGGAAGGGGACGACGATTTCGCGGGAGAGCTCTCCGAACTTGCCTTCAATCTCTGCGATGAAGGTGCTGAGCACCGAGGCGGGAGCTTCTTCGATCTGCATCTTGAAGCCGAGGTTGAGGCTCTGGACGATGGCGCCGCCACGCACCCTGAGGAAGCTGCCGAAGGCGTCGGAAGAATCGAACACAAGGCTGAAGACATCCATGTCGCGGTCGCGCTCGGAGGTGATGATTGACTTGGCGTAATGACGCTGGAGGGCCTCGATGCGCTGCTTGCAGAGCTGTGCCGTCTCGAAGTCGAGGGCGTCGGAGGCCTGCATCATGGCCTCCCTGTAGCGGGCGATGACGTCGCTCACGCCGCCCTTGAGCAGATGGACGATTTCGTCGGTCCAGGAGTTGTACTCCTCCTGCGACACCTTGCCGGCGCAGCAGCCCGCACAGCGCCCGATGTGGTAGTCGAGGCACGGGCGTATCTTGCCGCGGAGGATGACGTCGGAGTCTATCTTGTGGCGGCAGGTGCGCAGCGGCCAGTTGCGCCCGAAGAACTCCAGCAGGCTCCTGGCATGCACCACGGAACTGTAGGGACCGAAGTAGCGGGAGCCGTTCTGCTCGACCCTGCGCGTGAGGAAGACCCTCGGAAACGGCTCCCCGGTGACGCAGATCCAGGGGTAGGTCTTGCTGTCCTTGAGCAGTATGTTGTAGCGGGGCTTGTACTGCTTGATGAGGTTGTTCTCGAGGAGGAGGGCGTCGGCCTCGCTGCCTACGACCGAATACTGCACGTCGGCGATCTTGCTCACGAGGACGCGGGTCTTGGCGTTGAGGCGCTCGGGAGGTACGAAATACTGGTGGACCCGCTTGAAGAGGTCCTTGGCCTTGCCGACGTAGATTACCGTCCCCTGGCTGTCGTAGTAGCGGTAGACGCCGGGGCTGTGGGGCAGGAGCTCTATCTGCTCGCGGACGGTCATAGGAGCTGCCCGTCCCTGGTGTGGAGCATGCGGTCGCAGATGCCGGCAGGGGCGGGGATTATCATGGCATGGGGCGTTCTGCGAGGCTGAGGATGGCCGTGACCTCGATGTCGGGGGGTATGGGGGCGGAACGGGGGACGTCCGTGATGTCGATTATGAAGTTGGCATAGACGGCGCGGGGGCTGAACTGCCTGATGAGGGACACTGCGGCCGATGCTGTGCCGCCGGTGGCGAGGATGTCGTCGTGGATGAGGACCACGTCGTCGGGGGTGATGGCGTCGGAGTGGATTTCTATGGTGTCGGTGCCGTATTCCTTGGCGTATGTCTGGCTCACGGTGGGGGCGGGGAGCTTGCCGGGCTTGCGGATGGGGACGAAGCCGGCGCCGAGGCGGGCGGCCACTGCCGCACCCGCTATGAAGCCGCGGGATTCGATGCCGGCGACCTTGGTGACGCCCTTGTCCTTATAGAGGGCGCATATCCGTTCTATGACCTCTTCGAAGGCCTCAGGGTTCTTGAAAAGTGTGGTGACATCGAAAAACTGGATTCCCGGGAGGGGAAAATCGGGCACTATGCGTACCGAGTCGATTAACTGGGAAGTTGTCATTTTATGCTCTTAAAGCACAAATATACAAAATTTATAAGTAAATTTGCATGCTCTAGCTCGCGAACAGAATATGAAATCCATTCTCGGAATAGGCAATGCCCTCACGGACATCCTGGCCGTCCTGCCGGACGACACGCTCCTTCGCACCTACCACCTGCCCAAGGGCAGCATGCAGCACGTCGACATGGAAACCGGCGACAAGATATGGGCCGCCCTCAAGCCTCTGGGCGTCAAATACGTAGCCGGAGGCAGCGCGGCCAACACCATAGTCTGCACCTCCATCTTCGGCATGCCTTCCAGCTTCATCGGCAAGATAGGCGACGACGAGCTCGGCCTGCTCTTCAAGAGCGACCAGGAGCAGTACGGGGTCAACACCCTCCTCCTCAAGAGCGAAAAGTCCAGCGGCCGCTCCATGGTGTTCGTCTCCGGCGGCAACGCCGAAAGGACCTTCGCCGTCTACCTCGGAGCCGCCCTCGACCTCGTTCCCGAGGACCTCAGGCCCGAGTATTTCGAGGGTCACGACTACTTCCACATCGAGGGCTACCTGGTCCAGAACCAGGCCCTCATCCGCAGGGCCGTGGAGCTCGCCCACGAGGCCGGCTGCATCATCTCCCTCGACATGGCCTCCTACAACGTAGTCGAGAGCAACAACGCCTTCCTCCACGACATAGTCGACCGCTACGTCGACATAGTCTTCGCCAACGAAACCGAAAGCCGCGCCTTCACCAAGCTCGCATCCCCCGAGGACGCCCTCAGGGAGATAAGCACCCACTGCAAGATAGCCATAGTCAAGGTGGGCAAGGACGGCAGCTGGGTGCGCAGCGGCGAGGACGAATACTACCTTCCCGCCTGGCCCGCCGACACCATCGACGCCACCGGCGCCGGCGACACCTATGCCGCAGGATTCCTCTACGCCCACGCCCTGGGCATGCCGCTCAAGGTCTGCGGCGAGGTGGGATCCATCATCGCGGCCAAGGTGGTTGAAGTAATCGGAACAAAAATAGACATCCCCCGTTGGAAGGCCGCCAAGGCCGAAATCCGCGAGCTCATCGCAGCCAACGGCGTCATCATATGAAACTTTTCCGGACCATCGCCAGATATCTTTCCATCGGCAGTCACCGCAGCAGCGTCCCTACCGGACTCCTCCCCCTCGGGGAGGTCCGCTCAGTCACAGTGTTCACCGACGGAGCGGACCAGGGCCTCGAGCCTGCCAAGGTAAGGATACGCAAGTTCTTCGGCGACAGGTCCGTCACCTTCATAAGCGCCCTCGACAAGGACATCCGCACCAGCTCCGACGTCTTCATCGCCCTCAACTCCAAGCCTTCGGTCGATGAACGCTACGCCGCTTCCTCCAGCACCGCCCGCTTCAAGCTCGGCCGCCATCAGCTGAAGGGCCAGATATACGATTTTGTAGTGACCGACCCGGCCGAAGAACCTTCCACGGCAGGGGCGGCTTTCGATGTAATGGCAAACCTAATCACACACATTAAATAATGTACGAAATTTTAACCAAAGAAATGCTCACCCCGGCCATCTGCCGTATGAAAGTACGTGCGCCCAGGCTCGCCGCCGCAGCGCAGCCGGGACAGTTCCTCATCGTCCGGGCGGACGAAAAAGGCGAGCGCATCCCGCTGACAATCAGCGATTACGACCGTGCCGAGGGCACCGTCACCATTGTTACCCAAAAAATCGGAGCCTCCAGCTCGGACATCATCGCCTTCGAGGTCGGTGAATCCTTCGCCGACGTCGTCGGCCCTCTGGGCGTGGCCTCCGAATTCGTAGAGATGGCTCCCGAGACTCTCGCCTCCCAGCGCTACATCCTCATCGCGGGCGGCGTGGGCACGGCTCCCGTCTATCCCCAGGCCAAATGGCTCAAGGAGCACGGCATCCCGGTCGATGTCATCATCGGCGCCAAGACCAAGGACCTCCTTATCTACGTCGAAGAGATGCGCCCCGTGTGCGACAACCTCTTCGTCTGCACCGACGACGGCTCCTACGGCTTCAAGGGCATGGGCACCAACATGCTTGAGCACGTGGTTTCCGAGGGTCACAAGTACACCCAGGCCGTCATCATCGGTCCCATGATCATGATGAAGTTCACCACCCTTACCTGCCGCAAGCTCGGCATCCCCGCCACCGTGAGCCTCAACACCCTCATGGTCGACGGCACCGGCATGTGCGGAGCCTGCCGCGTGAGCGTAGGGGGCAAGACCCGCTTCGCCTGCGTCGAGGGTCCCGAATTCGACGGCTACGAAGTCGACTTCGACGAGGCAATGCGCCGCCAGGGCCAGTACAAGGCCGAAGAAGCGCTCGCAAATGAACATCACGTCTGTAAAATAGGGAGGGGAAAATAATGGCTAACAGAATACCCAGAGTCGCAGTCCGCGAACAGGACCCCAAGGTGCGCGCCACCAATTTCGAAGAGGTCTGCTACGGTTACAACAAAGAAGAAGCAATGCTCGAGGCCACCAGGTGCCTGCATTGCAAGAACCCCCGCTGCGTTACGGCCTGCCCCGTAAACATCCAGATTCCCGAATTCATCGCCAAGGTCGTCGAAGGCGACATCGCCGGCGCAGCCGGAGTCATCGCCAGGGACAGCTCGCTGCCTGCCGTTTGCGGCCGCGTGTGCCCTCAGGAGACCCAGTGCGAAGGCAGCTGCATCCTCGGCGTCAAGGGCGAGCCGGTCGCCATCGGCAAGCTCGAGAGGTTTGTCGCAGACGAAACCCTCGGCCACGCCTCGACCGAGTGCGCCCCCTCCAACGGCATCAAGGTCGCCGTCGTGGGCAGCGGTCCTGCTGGCCTCGCCTGCGCATCCGACCTCGCCAAGTGGGGCTACGACGTCACCATCTTCGAGGCCCTGCACAAGGCCGGCGGCGTGCTCGAATACGGCATCCCCGAATTCCGTCTGCCCAAGGACAAGGTACTCAAGCACGAAATCGAGGAAGTCAAGCGCCTCGGCGTCAAGATCGAGACCGACGTCATCATCGGCAAGACCGTCACCATCGACTCCCTGATGGACGGCGAGGGCTTCAAGGCCGTGTTCATCGGCAGCGGCGCCGGACTTCCCAAGTTCATGGGCATCCCCGGCGAGAACCTCTGCGGCGTCTTCTCAGCCAATGAGTTCCTCACCCGCAACAACCTCATGAAGGCCTGGCGCGAGGATTACCTCACTCCCATCCATGCCGGCAAGAAGGTCTGCGTGGTCGGCGGCGGCAACGTCGCGATGGACGCTGCGCGCACCGCGCTGCGCCTTGGCGCCGAAGTGCACATCGTGTACCGCCGCACCGAGGCCGAGCTCCCCGCCCGCCGCGAGGAGGTCCACCACGCCAACGAGGAAGGCATCATCTTCGACATGCTCACCAACCCCGTCGAAATCATCGGCGACGAGAAGGGCTGGGTCAAGGCTCTGCGCTGCATCCGCATGGAGCTCGGCGAGCCCGACGAAAGCGGCCGCCGCAGCCCCGTCCCCATCCCCGGCAGCGAGTTCGAGATCGAGACCGAGACCGTCATCATGGCCCTCGGCACTTCGCCCAACCCCATGATTTCCAAGGCCACCAAGGGCCTTGAGGTAACCAGGCGCGGCTGCCTCGTAGCCGACGAGAAGGGCGCCACGACCCGTCCCGGCGTCTTTGCCGGAGGCGACGCCGTCACGGGTGCCGCCACCGTCATCCTCGCCATGGGCGCGGGGCGTACCGCAGCGAAGGCTATTGACGAATTTCTTCGTCAATAGCCTTCGGCTACCTTCTACCCCCCGCTGCTCAGTGAAGAAAAAGTTGTCTATAGAAAAAATTGTCTATAGACAATTATTTCTGTTAGTAGTTCATGTTTGCGAAACTTGAGCTTCGCAAGCCTATTTGAGCCACTTTTCGGGGTCCTGGGGGGATTTGCCTTTCCAGAGCTGGAAGTGGAGCTGGGTCTCGCCGGAGATGGTGGCGACGTGGCCGAGAGTCTCTCCGGTCTTGACCTTGTCGCCGGCCTTGACGGCCACGGAGCCCAGCTTGCAGTAGAAGGTGAAATATTCGCCGTGCTGCACCAGGATGCACTGGTTGTAGCCGGGGATGACGACTATTTGCCTGACGGTGCCGTCGAAGACGGCCTTGACCGGGGCGTCGGGCGAGACGGCAATGTTGACGCCGTTGTTGAAGGGCATTTCGACCTTGCTGTACACCGGGTGCTGACTGCGGCCGAAGTGGCCTGTGACGCGGCCCTCGGCAGGCCAGGGCAGTTTGCCTTTGTTGGCCGAGAACTGGTTCGATAGGGCGGTGTCGACTTTGGTGCTGGTCTTTTTGCCGCCGGTGCCGCCTTTGCCACCCTTGCTCTTGGAGCCGCCCTTGTCCATCTCGGCGGCTATCAGCCGCTCGATTTCGCGGTTGAGGGCCTCGACCTCGCGGCGCTTGTCGGACAACTGGGAAGTGTACTTCTTGCGGTCGCCCTGAAGCTGGGTCACCAGCGCCCGCGACCTGTCCTCCTCGCGGCGGAGCTTTTCGACCTCGGTGGCGCGCTCGTCCCTTAGGGCACGGGCGTCGGCCCGGAGGGCTTCGAGGCGGCCTTTTACCGCCTCAAGGGTATCCTTTTCGGCCTTGAGCTCCCGTCCGCGGGTGTTGAGCTCCACGGACAGGCGGCGCAGGTAGCCGTAGCGGCGCAGGCCCTGGCCGATGTCGTCGCTGGCGAGGATATACATGTACCAGAGGCGGGTGTCGCGGTTCTTGTAGGAGCTCTGCACGAGCCTGGCATAGCGGGTGGAGAGGGTGTCGACCCGTGCGGACATTTCGTCGATGCTGCGCTGGCAGGTGCGGATGCTGTCGGAGATGAGGCGGAGCTGGAGTTCGCTTTCCTGGAGCAGCTCGCGGCGGGCAGAGGTCTGGGCGTGCAGGAGGTTGAGCTGGTCGGAGGCGTTGTGCTCGCGGGCCTTGGTGTCGGACAGCTGCTTCTCGAGGATGCGGATGTCGCGTTCAAGCCGGGCCTTGCGGTCCCTGGACCTGGAGAGCGACTGGCCGCCTGCCGGGCAGGCAAGGATCAGCGCGAGCGTGAGGGCGAGGAGCGTACGGAGGGTTCTCATTGTTCTTTGCCTTCTGCGAGGGATTTGTAATAGGAGGCGAGGTCGTCTTCGCCCAGTGCCTTGAGGACCAGCGAATAGTGCATGAGGATGACGGCGCTGTCCTTGCCGCCGTAGATCATGGCGTGCTTGAAGTAGGGCTTGGCGTCGGCGGCCTTGCCTCTGAGGAACAGTATCCAGCCGTAGGTGTCGAGATAGGTGGCGTTGTCGGGCTGGTCCTCGATCGTGATGCGGCTCATGCGTTCCGCCTTTCCCAGACGCCGGTGCTGCTGGCTGAGGTAGTAGGCGTAATTGTTGAGGACGGGGCAGTTGCGGGGGTCGAGGCGGAGCGCCTTTTCGTAGGTCTTGTATGCCTTGCGCCAATTGCCCATGGAGTGGTATGTGTCGCCGATGATGGACAGGTTGATGACAATCTGGGCGGTGTCTGAAGGCTGGAGCTCGATGAGGCGTTCGCATTCGGCGATGACGTCTTCGTTGTGATCCTGGAGGGCGGCGGTCTCCATGCGCAGGCGGTGTGCCTGGAGGCTCGCGGGCTCGGCCTTTTCGTACGCCAGCATGAGGGTGTCGATCCGGGGGAGGATCATGCTCAGAGTGCGGCCGTCGAAGCCTCCGACGGCGCTCAGGACTGCGCGGCTCTTGGATTCGTCGTCGATGTCGGGGTCGGAGACGAGGTCGGTGAGCACGCGGAAGAAGGAGTCGTAGTCGCGTTTGAGACGGTAGGCGTCGGCCATGAGGGACATGGTGTAGGCGTTGCGGAACTTGACGGGGTTCTCCTTCGACAGGGCGGAGAAGAGCTCTCCGGCCTTTTCGCCTTCGCCGGTGCCGACGTAGAGGTTGGCGAGGGTTTCGCGGTACCAGGTGTTGGTGGAGTCGAGCGCTGCGGCGGCCTCGAAGTGGGAGATGGCGCCGTCAATGTCGCGGACGGCGTAGCTGCAGAGGCCGAGGTAGTACTGGACGGCGCCGTCGGAGGGGCAGTTGGCCTGGAGCGAATCGAGAATCTCCATGGCGGGGGCTGCATGGCCGGCCTCGAGGAGGGCGACGGCGTCGAGCACGGAATTTTCGAGGGCGATGCGGGCGGGGTGCTTTTCGCCGTCGGAAACGGGCTCCTGCGCTAGTCCGGAGGCGTTCTGTGCCGCGGCCCGGGGGAGGGCGGCGGCAAGGGCGAAGTACAATATGAGAAGGAGTTTCTTCATTGAATTACAAAAATATTGAATTTTTGCCTATTTTCGCATATTGATTTGAGGATTTGGAAAATTTTGAGGCTTGATGCAACTTTTTTCGGACAACTCGCATCTTAACACTTGGATAGCTAAAGCCAGGCAAGGCGACAGGCGGGCCCAAAAGGCCATCTACGACGCCCTATCCGGCAAGATGTTCGCAGTATGTCTGCGCTACATGTCAGACAGGGAATCGGCAGAGGACGTCCTCCAGGACGGTTTTGTGACCCTCTTCGCCAAGCTTGACACCTACTCGGGGGACGGTTCCTTCGAGGGGTGGGCAAGAAAGATCTTTGTCAACACAGCTCTCATGAGCCTCAGGAAGAACGACGTCCTCAAGGACAGCACCGATGTCGACACCGCCTGGAACGTCTCCTCAGACGCCCCCACCGCGATACAGCAAATCGGCTACAAGGAACTGTCCCGCATGATTGCCAGCCTCCCTCCCGGGTTCCGGACGGTATTCAACATGTATGTCATCGAGGGTTACTCCCACGCCGACATCGCCGCCTCGCTGGGCATCTCGGAGGCCACGTCGCGCTCGCAGCTGCTGCGGGCCCGGGCCATGCTGCAGGCAAAGATCAAAGAGAAAAACAAATAAAGATGCAAGACAATTGGCAAGAATTCGACCGCCAGATGCGGTCGGCCCTCCAGAACGCCGAGGAAAAAGCCCCCCGGCGGGTGTGGCGTGCCGTGTCTGCGCGTCTGGACCAGGCCGCAGCCTCCGCATGGTGGAGGTGGGCAGTCCCCGCCTTCGCGGTGGCGGCGCTCGTGGCCCTCGGTCTTTTCCTTACAGGTACCTTCAACAATACCAAGCCCCTTCCCGGCTCGGATATTATTGTAGCACAGACACTCACCGACTCCCAGGACGCAGCCCCGGCCTCCGACGGCTCCGTGCAGGCCGGCTGTACCGACGCCCTTACCGTGTCGGCCGCGCCCGCATCGTCCCGAATGGCCCGATCCCGCACAGCCATGGAGCGCCACACCACGGATCAGAGTGTCCCCCAGTCATCAGAAGACATCAAGACCGGCGTCCCTTCCGTTGCAGAGGAAGAGGCACCGGTTTCTCTTGTCTCCAATGAGGGCGTCTCCGACGCCGAGGCCGCCGAGGCCGCTGCCCGCTGGGCCCTCATAGAACAGGAAGACGCGCGGCAGGCAAGCCGCATCACCCTCAGCAACCTCTACGCCCAGGGCAGCGTAGGCGGCAACGACTCCAACATCTCCTACGGCGGAACCGGCATCAGCCGCATGGCTCCCGGCGCCGGATCGGCAGACGCCGGCATCTCCGAGAGCAGCTCCTCCACCTACGGCGTGCCCTTCACCCTCGGTCTCGGCGCACGGTTCAAGGTCGCCCCCAAGCTCTCGCTCGGCACCGGTCTGGAGTATTCGCTCCTCACCCGCACCTTCACCGGCACCTATTCAGACAGCTATACCGGCACGATATCCCATACAGTCCAGTACGTGGGCATTCCGGTCAACGCCTACTACGACCTCTTCGCCACCCGCGACGGCCTTCTGGGCATCTATGCCTGGGGTGGCGGATCCGCCGAGGTCTGCGTCGGCAACCGCTACGCCCTGCTGTCCGAGCCCCGATCCGTCATCCGCGACAAGTGCGGCGCCTTCCAGTTCTCCACGGCCCTGGGCCTCGGTTTCGAATTCCGGCTTTCCCCCAGCCTCGGCCTCTACGTAGACCCGTCCGTCCGCTACTACTTCCACGGCAACCAGCCCAAGAGCGTCCGCACCGACAAGCCCTTCATGTTCAACATGCAAGCCGGCCTCCGCTTCAATCTCTAGCTCTCAGGAAGCCTCGGGCGGGGGTGCCCCTCAAACCTGTGGCCGCCCATGGCCGCATGAATGGGAGGGGCCCAAACTTGTTTGGGAGGGACGAAGCGAAGCGAAGGGTTTGAGGGGCACCCCCGCCAGAGGCGGACAGTATACGCCCGTACATACTACAGAGCTATAACCTCTTCGAACGAACGACGGTGCTTTTTAGTCACCGCCTTTTACCTTGTCGGGGTGATGTGACTCGAACACACGACCCTCTGGTCCCAAACCAGATGCGCTAACCAACTGCGCCACACCCCGGAGCGGCGGCAAATATACTGCAATTAGCTGATATTTCCAAAAAGCAAAAAGCAAGAGATGGCAGCGAGAAGCATGCTGAGTCGGATACTTTGCTTATCTTTGCAAACTTAGATCTAACTAAAAGGTTTTGAAGACACATGGCCATCTGAGATTCCGGAGTACGGGACTTCTATTAATGCTGGTCTGTCCTGTCCTTTACGGGCAAGACAGGTTTGTGTCTGTCCTCCGGGAGCAGACACTCACGCTGGACCAGCAACTGGACTCCGTGATGCAGGAATTCGGACAGAATGTGGGCCAGGAACTCATCGAGCAGAATGCCGCCCGCCCGGCACGCACCTGCAAGCAGGGCGCACAGAGCATGGGTATGCAGATGTTTCGTAAAGGCTAATCGCCGTTGACCCAGACGAGGACGTGGCGGTCGAAGGTCATGTATTCGAGCTTGAGCTCTTCTTCGTAGCCGTCCTTGTTGATGAAAGTGGCGTCGAGCTCGCCTTCGTCGCGGGCGCGGACGTCTTCTATCTCGATTTGTTCGGCAAAGTCGACGTGATACTGCGACATCTTCTTGTAGACGGCCTCCTTGGCGCACCAGTAGATGGCAAGCTGGGTGCGGCGGTCGACTTCGTCGTCGTCGAGTTCTTCCAGTTCGTCCTCGCTGAGGGCCTTTTTCTCGACGGCCGAGAAGTCCCTGTCGAGGGATTCGCAGTCAATGCCCACTTCGTCGACGTCATTGAGGATGATGGCGACATACTTGTCGGTGTGGGTGATGCTGATGTTGATGGCGTTGTTCTCGATGTAGGGCTTGCCGTTGTCGTGGTGGGACAGGTAGACCTTTTCGTCGAACATGACGTCAAGAAGGGCGCGCACTGCGAGCTTCTGCTTGCGTACGGATTCGCTTTTGATGTAGGAGATTTCCTCGAGTTCGTCCGAGGGGACGGAGCAGAGGGCTCTGAGTTCTTCCTCTGTCTCAGAAATTTGCCAGACGCCTATGCGCGAGTGATAGTCGTCATCAAGGTCCTTTTGTAGATATAGTGCCATATAAGGTTTATAACGGAGCAAATATAAACTAAAACAACGATATTTCCAAACCTGCCCCTGCAATTGCCCCCGAAGCGCTCCCGCGGCGGTTGTTTTATGCAATAATTTTTGTAATTTTGAAGTCGCATCCGAAAGCCGGATGCACGGTCAGCACAAAAACATTATTTGACAACATGAAATATCTCACAAACGACAAGCTCACCATCGTCGGTGCCGGCGGCATGATCGGTTCCAACATGGCCCAGACCGCGCTCATGCTCGGACTCACCCCCAACATCTGCCTCTACGACATCTACGAACCCGGCGTGCACGGCGTAGCCGAAGAAATCTACCACTGCGCCTTCCCCGGGGCCAACGTCACCTGGACAGTCGACGCCGAAACGGCCTTCACCGGAGCCAAGTACATCGTCTCCTCCGGCGGCGCCCCCCGCAAGGACGGCATGACCCGCGAAGACCTCCTCAAGGGCAACTGCCAGATTGCCGCCGAATTCGGCGACTACATCCGCAAGTACTGCCCCGACGTGAACCACGTGGTCGTCATCTTCAACCCCGCCGACGTCACCGCCCTCACCGCTCTCATCCACTCCGGCCTCAAGCCCTCGCAGCTCACTTCGCTCGCAGCCCTCGACAGCACCCGCCTCCAGGAGGCCCTTGCCGCCGAATTCGGCGTACAGCAGTGCAAGGTCACCGACGCCCGCACCTACGGTGGCCACGGCGAGGCCATGGCGGTCTTCGCCAGCAAGGTCAAGATTGACGGCAAGCCCCTGTCCGAGCTCCCCCTGAGCGCAGAAAAATGGGCCGAAATCAAGCACAACACCATCCAGGGCGGCTCCAACATCATCAAGCTCCGCGGCCGCAGCTCCTTCCAGAG
>FLNY01000198.1_pt1 | contig 16534 bp, 13 predicted proteins | sample 1140381 | NCBI WGS metagenome assembly FLNY01 (sample SAMEA3878172, study PRJEB12797) | bioreactor metagenome | biome: Moose rumen | place: Sweden | collected 2011-10
TGGCAACTCCGTTCTTTTTCTTGTCGATGGCGAACGCATGGCTGGCGAGACGCTCGACAATATAGACTATAGTCGCTTAAACATGACTGGCGTCGGGCGCATAGAAATCGTGAAAGGAGCTGCTTCGACGCTCTATGGGTCTAACGCTGTAGGTGGTGTCATCAACCTCATAAGTGCCGAAAGCGATCGCAATTGGGCTCTCAACGTCAACTCTCGCTATGGCAAACACGATGAGTGGCGTAATGGACTTTCGCTCACACTCGGACGAAACAAGTTTAGTAGTCGAACCGATGTGCAACACACAAGCATTGGCGAGGTTAAACTGTCGGACAACGAAGAGAGCAGCCTACAACGCATATATGCCAATCATACTTGGAATGTAAAAGAGAAATTAACGTTCCGTCCGACAAGCGACCTAAAACTAACAGCTCGTGCAGGGTTTTTCTTCCGTGAGCGCAATAGTGCACAAACAAGCCACGACCGCTATCGCGACTATTCTGCTGGGCTGCGTGGACTATGGACAATATCGACCGATGCAGACCTCGAACTGGCCTATTCGTTCGACCAATACGACAAGAGCGACTACTCCACAGTGAGCCATAAAGACGTGCGCGACTATAGCAACGTGCAACACATCGTACGCAGTGTGTTCAACCACAGATATGGCAAAAATACGCTTACAATTGGTGCCGACTACATGCGCGACTACCTTCTGAGCTATCAGTTTGCTTCGGGCGACAGCACACACAAGCAACACACGACAGACGCTTTTGCTCAATTCGACTACTTACCCACCGACCGCATCAACCTGCTTGCTGGTATACGCTACGACCATTTTTCAGCAGCCGACCAAAACAGCCTAACAGGTAAACTGTCGGCCATGTATAAGTGGGACAAAACGTCGCTTAGGTTGGGCTACGCAGGAGGCTTCCGTGCGCCTACACTCAAAGAGATGTATATGAGCTTCGACATGGCAAGCATATTTATGATATACGGCAACGAAAACTTAAATTCGGAACGAAGTCATAACTTTTCGCTCACTGCCGAACACAACAACCGCACCACACACGCCACACACAACCTAACCGCAACGGGCTACATGAACTTCGTCAGCAACCGCATAACAACGGCGTGGAACACCGAGCTAATGGGCATGGCGTACGTCAACATGTCGCGTCTTCGAGTAAGCGGGTTCGACGCATGCTACATGATGAAGATGACTAATGGACTTGGGGTTCGCCTATCGTACGCTTTTGTACACGAACACATTGAAAAAGGTGAGCCAGAAACAAGCAGTACACGCCCACACACACTCGTTGCACGCATAGATTACGATCGTCAGCCAACAACGAAATACGGCTTCTGCGTAACACTTGGTGGACGATTCTTGTCGCCAGTTATGGTGGACGAATACACGTCGGTCAGCGACTATACGACCACAGCAAGTGCCGAATATCCAGGCTATACGATATGGAAACTTACTCTTTCGCAACGCATAATGAATTGGCTAAAAATAAACTTTGCTGCCGACAATATATTCAACTATCAACCAGACGTCTACTACAGCAACTCACCCAGCACATCGGGCACAACGTGTAGCTTTGGAGTGTCGATTGACGTAGACCGTATATTTGATAAGTAATAATACACACACATTACACATAAAACGAAACCACTGCCGAAAAACATTTTTCGGCAGTGGTTCTGTTTTATGTTTGGTTGCTTGCCTTAGAAGTTGGAGTAGACCATCTTGACATCGGTTCGCGGATTGACAACAAACACGGGTATGCCAGCACTGTTTGAGATGACAGTTTGCTCGTAGGCACCGAGTATGTAGTCGTGGAAAGCGATGTCGCGCGTAGTGGTTATCATGATGATGTCCATCTTATGCTCTTCGCAATATTTTAGCGAGAGTTCGAGGAACGAGCCCTTCTCATCTACCCACACCGAATCGTTTTCGATGTTATGGTCGTCAAGATAGTGCTTGCAGAAGTTCATGTTGGCACGAGTAGGATTGTCATACATCGGGCCATTGCCTTGCTGACCGAAGAGGACCACTTTTATCTTGTTTACGTAGCTGAGAATTGGCATCCATTTCAACTTTTCCTTGCTCTCAATCTTATAGTCAACAGGGAAGAGTATTGTGGTTGGTGTAGAGTATTCAGGGTCTTTCTGCACAATGAGGTAAGGCACGTGGCAACCAACAATCACCTTTAGTGCCCAGCTACCCGTAATTTTCTGCATGCCCTTCATACCATGTGTACCCATGACAACGAGTTGGCTATTCTCATCGCTTACAACCTCGTTGATGGTGTCGAAGATTGTACCTTCTTTTACAATGAAGCGAAAATCTGTTTTCAAATCTTGCGCAAACTGAGCGCACAGACCTTGCAACTTGTTTTCAGCCTCAGCACTTTGAGCAGCTTTCTTGACTATGTGAAGCAAGATAACCTCTGCTTTCATGTTACGAGCGATGTGTGCTGCATGACGCACAGCACAATCTGCTCGGTCCGTAAAGTCATACGGTACAACTATGTTCTCCATTGAGTTTTCCATATTTTCTTCGTGTAAATATTATGACGATTAACAAGTAACCGTTAAAATTTTTATGCTAAAATAAAAAATTAGCAATCAAAAAAAAAGTAAATTGCATAACATTGTGTAAAAATAGGTTTACAGAGATAAACAAAACTTCATTTTTGTGTAGCTATGACCACCAAGGCGAAAAGTCGCACAACACATTTACTATCGAAAATCTTCACTCTCTTTGCACTTATAGGGAGCACGATATGCTATGCACAAGCAGCTGAGACCACCGATAGCCACCAAGCAATAGGTATCGAGTGGCAAAACAACGAACATTTTGTGGCACCATATATCGTTGTTCAGCTCTCACAAGCAGGCGACACACTTATGCACATCTCGACATCGAGCAGTAGCACCTTTGCCGTCCCAACAGACGAAGTGTCGAAAGTCATAATAACAGACAAGAATGGCAACACCCAAGAGGTCGGCATCCCAGCAGCCGAAAGCGCATGGAGACTTGTTGTAATAATTCTTTTGCTTGCATGCATGCTAATGGTAAGCATCTGGGCATACATCCGACTGCAAAAACACAGATTTGCCGAAAAACAGAAAGAAATAGAAACAGCGCACATTCGTAATACACAACATTACGAGTTTGCTACAGTCCTTTTTGCCGACATACAAGGATTTACCAAGATTGCCGCACACATGAACCCCGAACAACTCGTTGACGAGCTTGACAGATACTTCATATTCTTCGACGAGCTTGTAGACAAATATGGCGTGGAAAAAATAAAGACCATTGGCGATGCTTACATGTGTGCTGGCGGCGTTCCAGAACACGACAGCGCCAACCCCATAGAAGTGGTACTTGTGGGCTTGCAGATGATAGAGTATGTGCAAGAACGCCGTCAGAGCGGAACAGGCTTTTGGAACATACGCGTTGGCATAAACACGGGCCCCGTCATCAGTGGACAATTGGGCAACATCAAAAAGGTGTTTGACATTTGGGGCGACTCTGTCAACACAGCTTCGCGAATGGAGTCGTCGGGCGAAGCAGGACGAGTAAATATTAGCGAGACGACATATATAAAAATACAAGACTATTTCGACTGCGAATATCGTGGCAAAATGCCCGTAAAATATAAGGGTGAAGTCGACATGTATTTTGTCAACCGACTGAAAGAAGAGTATTGCATGCCAGGCTCAACCACGGAGCCCAACGCCAAGCTGATGCGCAAGCTACAAATACTTAAAGTAACCGACCTCGAAGAGCGCGTCCGACAAAACGTCTTGCGAGGCACTCACCCCAACATTACCCTACGTATGGACAGATTCCTGTCTCGCATTCGCACGCTTGCCAACATGGAGGGAGTATCTGATGACGAACACATAATATGCAGTGTCTCGGCCATATTCTGCTTCGTGCAGAGCGAGTTCCCTCACAACAAACTTACGCATGGTAAACATTCGATGAACGACCTTATGCGCAAGATGCACCTCTCTGCCGAACAAATGGACAATGTCAACAGAGTAATAAGCCACACCTCACAAAATCGCCAACCCGAAGGACGCGTAGAAGAAATCCTACAAGACGCTGCCGACGAAGTATATGGACGCAAAGACATTGTGCCACTACTGCTAAGCAACTACGACGATGCAGTAAGTCGGGGGCTGACAATAACTCGCGGTGAATGGCTTAACAAATGCCGACATCACCTAACAGAATTCTATTTCCATACCGAGTCGGCCAAGAAGCTCTGCGAAGTAGGCAAGCAAAAGCAAATGGAAATTCTCGATGCAGTAATGACAATCTGATGAGCAAGCGAACAATAACACTCATCTGCATTGTCTTGCCAATAGCACTTGTCGGTTTGCTAATATTACAAACCCAATGGATATACGTTGCCATCAACCTACGCCAAGAGCAATTTGGGCAAACAGTCAACAAGTGCACCGACAACGTAATCTCACGCCTCGAAACCGATGAGTTGATGGCATCCCGATTCGACAACATACACGAGCAGCCTACCGACGACATAAGTCGTTTCGGACACACAACGGCGACGGAAATAGACACCACCTTTTCCGAGACAACAATCAATTTTAAGATCGACAACCTCGGACTTTATAGAACAGAAATAGTTCGCGACGGCATGCTGCTCAGCACCGACATCGGACACGCCAACCTTCGGAAGCCTTTTGGAGACGATGCCGCAGCCAACGTACAACAAACGCTTTGCAACGTCTTACACCAACGCATCCGCTACCTTGAAGTAAAACAATCAAAAAGTCTTTTTGAAGATCGACCCATTGAATTACGAATTAACCCCATAAGGATAGACGCACTCTTCAAACAGCAATTCGACGAAAATGGAATCACCGAACCATACGAATTTGCGGTCTATAGTTCAACGGGCAAAACGGTCTTCTCTACACCAATGTTTCGCGAAGCCAATGCAGTCAACGTCTACGAACGCAAGTTGTTCCCAAACGACTTACACGCCAAGACACATTTCGTGCGATTATATTTTGCTCAGCAACCACAACTAACCAAAGACATTGTCGGACTAATTGTCCCGACGTGCGTATTTATGTTGCTTGTAATAGGGCTATCGGTCTACACGCTTATCATCATCCAGCACCAAAAGCGACTCGACCAAATTAAGAATGACTTCATCGGCAACATGACCCACGAGTTCAAAACGCCCATATCGACCATATCGCTCGCAGCACAGATGACCAGCGACCTTGCCGACGTCATAAAACCAGACTCCATCCGAAGCAAAGCACAGATAATAATTAGCGAAGGCAAGCGATTGACATCGCAAGTAGAAAAAATATTGCAAATAGCAAGCTTCGACAGTGGCAAGGCGCAACTTCGACTTGTCAAGAAAGACATCAACGAAGTGGTGGAAAACGTGGTCAACACATTCCGCATCCAAATAGAAAATGCTGGAGGAGAAATAGACTTAAAAGTAAATGCTGACAATGCCGTTGCACAAATCGACGAGGTGCATTTTACCAATGTCATACACAATCTGCTCGAAAACGCCCTTAAATATCGTCGAGACGCACCCATGATACACGTGCGGACTTTTAACGAAAAGAAACAAATAGTCATATCAATAAAGGATAACGGCATAGGCATATCGAAAGAAAATCAGAAAATGATATTCGATAAATTCTACCGCGTATCAACAGGCGACAGGCACGACATCAAAGGCTTCGGACTCGGACTCACATACGTAAAAACAGTAGTCGAAGAACACGGAGGTAAAATTTCTGTTGACAGTGAGTTGAATTTAGGAACAAAATTTAATATATATTTGCCATTAGATAAATAGCTAAGTATATGGACGAAAAGAAAAAGCACAAGATTCTACTGGCCGAAGATGACAACAATCTCGGCGTCTTGCTGTGCGAATACCTTCAAGCCAAAGGCTATGCAGCAGACTTAACGCATGACGGTGAGGAAGCCTACAACGCTTTCAACAACGACAGGTATGACTTGTGCGTTTTCGACGTCATGATGCCTAAAAAAGACGGCTTCACTCTTGCCAAAGATGTTAGGATGATTAATGTGGACATCCCCATCATATTCCTGACAGCTCGCAACATGAAAGAAGACATCTTGCAAGGCTTCAAATTGGGTGCAGACGACTTCCTGACTAAGCCTTTCAGCATGGAAGAGCTCATAATGCGCATAGAAGCCATCCTCCGACGCACCTCGGGCGAATCGCCAATACTCGACATTTATAAAATGGGGCGCTACACTTTCGACACTCAAAAGCAGCAACTCATAGATGGCGACAACATAATAAAACTCACCACTAAGGAGTGCGAACTACTCAAGTTGCTTTGCACCAACGCCAATAAGGTGCTCGAACGCAACGTGGCGCTAAAAACAATTTGGGTAGACGACAACTACTTCAATGCACGCAGTATGGACGTCTACATAACCAAACTACGCAAGCACCTCAAAGATGATCCAAGCGTCGAAATAATAAACGTTCACGGCAAAGGATACAAGCTTGTCATGTAACAGAACAAGCATCTAAGGAAAAGAAACTAAAAATCCCATTCGGCACAAGCCAGAATGGGACTTTTGTTTATTTAAGTTAATTACCAATCAGTGCATGCGTCTGCCAATAATATTAAAGAACTCTTCACGCGTGGCCAAATTATTCAAAAAAGCACCTGTAAAATCTGACGTTGTCGTTACAGCATTCTGTTTCTGCACACCTCGCATCTGCATACACATGTGCTGAGCTTCTATGACAACAGCCACACCAAGCGGATTAAGAGTATCCTGAATGCATTCCTTAATTTGTGTAGTCAAACGTTCTTGAACCTGAAGCCTACGCGCATAGGCATCCACCACTCGTGGCAACTTGCTAAGCCCCGTTATATGGTTGCGCGGAATGTAGCCGACATGCGCCTTACCGAAGAAAGGCAACATGTGATGCTCACACATGGAGTATAGTTCTATATCCTTTACAACAACCATTTGCTGATATTTCTCGCTAAACATAGCAGCACGCAATATCTCATGAGGGTCTTCGGCATATCCTTTGAGCAAAAACTGCATAGCCTTAGCCATTCTTACAGGAGTCTTCTGCAAGCCCTCACGACTTACGTCTTCACCCAGTGTCGTCAGCACACCCGTATAGTACGAAGCCAATCGCAATGTCTTTTCTTCGTCATATACATTTGGATTATCTTGCAGCTCTGCTGCACTAAATACTTCTGCCATTCTTGAATAATATGTCTTATCACAACAAAAATAATGATACTTTGGTTGCTATTCAAATTTCGTCAGCACCCATGCCTTAAACAGTCTATTTGTTTTTACAACCATTTTTAAATAAATTTGCCGACCAATTAGCCCTTAGGCTATAACATATTTTATCGTCTAATATTTTTGCCCGATGACCAAACGATTTGCCGAATATAAGGGACTCGACCTTACCAAGACAGCCAAAGAAATATCTGAATTATGGCAAAGCGAAGATGCCTTTAATAGCAGTCTCAAAGAGCGTGCTGACGCACCCTCTTTCGTCTTCTTCGACGGACCTCCCTCGGCCAATGGCAAGCCTGGCATTCACCACGTCATGGCACGTGCAATAAAAGATAGCTTTTGTCGCTACAAGACGCAACGTGGCTATCGCGTAGTGCGCAAAGCAGGGTGGGATACTCACGGACTACCAGTAGAGCTCGGAGTGGAGAAAATGCTCGGCATTACAAAAGAAGACATCGGCACAAAAATATCCGTAGACGAATACAATGCAGCGTGTCGCAAAGAGGTGATGAAATACATCGGGTTATGGGGCGACCTAACCAAACAAATGGGCTATTGGATAGATATGGACGACCCATACATCACCTACGACAATCGCTACATAGAGAGTTTGTGGTGGTTGCTCAAACAACTCTATAACAAAGGATTCCTCTACAAAGGCTACACCATTCAGCCATACTCACCAGCAGCAGGAACAGGTCTTAGCTCGCACGAACTCAATCAGCCCGGTTGCTATCGCGACGTCAAAGACACGACAGCAACAGCACAATTTGCTCTTATCCGCAACGAACAGAGCGAAGCAATTTTCAGTCTTGCTAAGGGACTACCGGTCTATTTCCTTGCGTGGACAACAACACCATGGACACTACCATCCAACACCGCACTTTGCGTAGGCGAAAAAATAGTGTACCAACTCCTACACACATTCAACCCCTACACAGGCACCGAACAAGTTGTCCTCCTTGCCAAAGACCTCGTGTCGTCTTACTATTCCGCGGGAGCTGACAATATGCCCATGACCTATAACGTTGGCGACAAAGAACTGCCATACCGTGTGCTTGCCGAATACACTGGCAAACAACTATTAGGACTCAAATATGAGCAATTGCTACCATTCGCACGTCCCAACGGCAAAGCCTTCGAAGTCATCAGTGGCGACTACGTCTCGACTGCCGATGGCACAGGCATCGTACACATTGCTCCCGACTTTGGTGCAGACGATGCTCGTGTGGCCAAAAACTTTGGAATAGTCCCTCTAATGTTCGTCGATCGTAATGGCAAAGAACAACCTATGGTCGACCGTCGTGGCAGATTCTACAACATCGAAGACCTCGACCCCGAATACGTCAAGAACTTTGTCAGCATAGAGGCTTATTCTGAATTTGCCGGACGCTACGTCAAAAACGCCTACGATGACACCCTTACCGACAAAGACGCCACACTCGACATAGACATCTGCGTCAAGCTAAAAAAAGAAAACAAAGCATTCAGAGTAGCAAAACACGTCCATAGCTACCCACACTGTTGGCGCACCGATAAGCCCGTACTATACTACCCACTCGACTCGTGGTTCATCAAGACAACAGCTGTCAAAGAACGCCTAATCGAGCTAAACAAAACAATCAATTGGAAACCGCCCTACACAGGTAGTGGACGATTCGGCAATTGGCTCGAGAACTTGCAAGATTGGAATCTAAGTCGTTCTCGCTATTGGGGCACACCTCTGCCCATTTGGCGCACCGAAGATGGCAACGAAGAAATCTGCATAGGCTCTATGCAAGAACTAATGAGCGAAATAGAGCGTGCAGTTAGTGCAGGTGTCATGACTAGCAACCCCTACAAAAACTTCAAAGTAGGTGATATGTCGGCTACTAATTACGACCCTAAAAACATCGACCTGCACCGCCCATATATCGACAGCGTAGTTCTCGTATCGCCATCGGGCAAGCCAATGCACCGCGAGCCAGACCTTATCGACGTATGGTTCGACAGCGGAGCCATGCCATACGCTCAATATCACTACCCATTCGAAAATAAAGACACACTCCCCTTCCCAGCCGATTTCATAGCCGAGGGTGTCGACCAGACTCGTGGTTGGTTCTTTACGCTACATGCCATAGCCACGATGTGCTTCGACAGCGTAGCTTTCCGCAACGTCATTTCCAACGGACTCGTACTCGACAAGAACGGCAACAAGATGTCCAAACGACTTGGCAATGCCGTCGACCCATTCGAAGTAATAGAAAAATATGGTCCTGATACAGTGCGTTGGTACATGCTGACCAATGCACAACCTTGGGATAACCTAAAATTCGACGTAGCGGGCGTCGACGAAGTTCGACGCAAATTCTTCGGCACACTCTACAACACATATTCATTCTTTGCCCTCTACGCCAACATCGATGGCTACACAGGCAACGAAAAGAGTGTGCCACTATCCAAGCGAACCGAAATAGACCGCTGGATAATATCACTACTCAACTCCCTCGTGGCCGAAGTAACCGACGCTATGGAAAGCTACGAACCCACTCGCGCTGGACGCGCCATTCAAGACTTCGTCATGGAGAATCTCTCCAACTGGTACGTCCGACTCAACCGCAAACGATTCTGGGGTGGCGAAATGAACGAAGACAAACTCGCAGCCTACCAAACACTCCACGAATGCTTGCAAAAAGTGGTCGTAATGAGTGCGCCCATAGCTCCGTTCCTAACCGAACGAATCTACCGCGACCTGACTGGCAAGAACAGCACCGTACACCTTGCCGAGTGGCCTACTGCCGACAATAGCCTCGTCGACAAAGCGCTCGAAGAACGAATGGCATACGCACAAAGCCTATCCTCAATGATTCTTGCACTACGTCGCAAAGTCAACATCAAAGTACGCCAGCCACTCAGCAAAATAATGATACCTGCACCCGACGAAACCTTCCGCCAACAAGTATCGAAGGTGCAAAACCTCATCCTAACCGAAGTAAACGTCAAAGAGTTGCAGTTCATCTCCGACGACGAGGGACTACTAAAGAAAACAATCAAGCCAAACTTCAAGACGCTCGGTCCAAAGTATGGCAAGCTGATGAAAGCCATAGCCGCACAGATGAGCCAAATGTCGACACAAGACATTGCAGTCTTTGAGCGAAACGAACACTATACGCTCAACATAGATGGGCAAGAAGTAAACCTCGACCTCGATGATGCCGAAATAATCAGCCAAGACATACCGGGTTGGCTCGTCGGCAACGAAGGCAAGCTAACCGTAGCTCTCGACATAGAAATATCCGACGAGTTGCGCAAAGAAGGTCTTGCTCGCGAACTCATCAACCGCATACAAAACATACGCAAAGATTCTGGCTTCGACGTAACCGACAAAGTAAACATACTAATCAGCTCCGACCCTCGAACCGATAGTGCCATAGCCGACTATGCCGACTATATCATGTCGCAAACACTCGGAGCATCCATTGCCACACAAGCCAATGTTAGTGGCACGGGAATAGAAATAGATGACGGCTTGAAACTTACAGTTAGCGTAAGCAAACTATAAGAGAGACACAATTCGTCCAATACAAACAAACACAACTAATTAGTTTCGCCATGAGTACAACAGAAAAAACTCGCTATTCTGACGAAGAACTACAAGAGTTCAAAGAACTGATACTCGAAAAACTTGCCAAGGCAAAGCAAGACTTCGAAATGTATAAAAACGAAGTAACACATGCCAACTCAAACGACACTCAAGGCACTTCGCCAACATTTCATAGTCTCGAAGATGGTGTAGCAGTACTCTCAAAAGAAGAAGCAAGCCGCCAAGCCGAAAGAGCACAAAAGTTCATAGCCAACCTACAAGCAGCTCTCGTCCGCATAGAAAACAAAACCTATGGAATATGTCGTGAGACCGGCAAGCTAATACCCAAGGAAAGACTTATGGCTGTGCCTCATGCAACACTCAGCATCGAAGCCAAGCAAAAAAATAAGTAAACACACATCGTGACACGCAATTCAAAAATTGCTCTCGCCGTCATCATACTCGTCCTCGTTGTCGACCAAGTAGTCAAAATACTCGTCAAGACGAACATGCAACTCGGCGACGAGGTGGCTGTGTTTGGCGATTGGTTCAAAATACACTTCGTCGAAAATCCCGGAATGGCTTTCGGCATGCGTTTGGGCTCTGGCGACTGGGCAAAAATAGCCCTCTCACTCTTTCGCATTATTGCGGTAGGTGCCATAGGATACTATCTCAACAAGGTTTGCCACACAGAAGGCAAAACAGGCTATGTGGTCTGTCTAGCGCTCGTATTGTCGGGCGCAGTGGGCAATATCATAGATTCTATATTCTACGGTCTACTCTTCGACTCCTCACTCGGCCAAGTAGCCACATTCTTGCCCGACAATGGTGGATATGCAGGCTTACTACATGGCAGAGTAGTCGACATGCTATACTTCCCACTCATCGAAGGACGCTTTCCCAACTGGTTTCCGCTATGGGGAGGCGAGAGTTTTGTGTTCTTCCGACCAGTATTCAACATTGCCGACTCAGCCATATCCGTAGGCATAGTATTAATATTGCTTCTCTATCGCACAAACCTCAGCACCGACCTTGCTTCCGAAAGCGAACAGTAGCCAACGAATGATAGACACACACACGCACATCTACGAGGACTGCTTCGCAACAGATATTGACAAGGTCATTGCCGATGCACATGCCGTCGGGGTAAGTCACATGATTCTGCCATCCACAAGCACCATTGACCTCGAAGCCGTCCATAGACTTTGCTTGCAACACTCCGACTCTCTACACCCACTCTACGGACTGCACCCCACCGAATTATCATCAGACCCAATGTTGCAAGTCGAACAGATTATCGATTTTGCAGAACATCATGCACCATTTATGGGCATCGGCGAAGTAGGTCTCGACCTCTACCACGATAAAAGCAGACAAAAAGAACAAGTCGAAGTCTTCCTTCGGCAGATGCGCTACGCCTACGACCATTCGCTACCCGTATCCATCCATTGCAGGCAAGCAATATCGCTTCTCATCGACATTCTGCCCCAACTCAACGGACACGTACCCGAAGGCTCTCTACACTGCTACGACGGCAGCCCCGAACAAGCCATCTACATCCACCGACACTACCCACAATTTTATTTCGGCTTCGGAGGTTCATCGACCTACAAAAATAGCCATGTGTCCGAGGTAGCTACCCACATACCACTCACAACAATTCTCACCGAAACCGACGCTCCGTACCTCACACCAGTACCTCATCGTGGCAAACGAAATCAGCCAGCCTACATACCACTCGTGGTTGAAAAACTTGCAGCTACACTACACCTATCATTCGACGAAGTAGCACATGCAACACACAACAATGCACAACGTCTTTTCAAGATAAACGATTAAGCTAATTAAACGTTTGTGTAGCATTTTCAAACATAAAGAACGTTGCATATCGTAAAAATTTAGTAACTTGGCTTCGCATTGCGCAAGGGTTATTGCCCTTGACACGTGCGAAACATTTAATTTATACAAAAATCAATAAAACAAATAAAAAGTAAATTTTAACGCAGATTATGAAAAAGCTATTTGCCTATGTAGCAGTCTTCGGCATGATGAGCTTCGGCTCTGTAGCCCTTGCACAAGACGAAGCAGCTCAGGCTGCTGATGCTCCCGCAGTCGAAGAAGTCACCGAGGCAGCCGCACCCGCAGTAGACGCGTCAGCCGATGAAGAACAGTCTATGCACCAAGTCCTCAAAGAAAAGTTTGTCGAAGGCGGTGTGGGTTGGATGCTCCCAGTGCTCGCATGTCTCGTACTCGGTTTGGCCATTGCCATCGAGCGCATCATCTACTTGACAGCAGCCAACACCAACACCAAGAAACTCCTCGCAAAAGTTGAGGACGCACTCGAAAACGGTGGCGTAGAAAAAGCAAAAGAAGTTTGTCGCAACACTCGTGGTCCAGTAGCATCTATCTTCTACCAAGGTCTCGAACGCTACAACGAAGGTCCCGATATGGTCGAGAAAGCAGTCGTATCTTACGGCTCTGTAATGATGGGTCGCATGGAAAGCGGTCTTACTTGGATTTCGCTCTTCATCGCCATCGCTCCATCCCTCGGATTTATGGGTACAGTCGTTGGTATGATTCAGGCCTTCGACTCTATTCAAAAGATGGGTGACATCTCTCCAGTAGCTGTCGCAGGCGGTATCAAAGTCGCACTTCTTACAACAATCTTCGGTCTTATTGCAGCCGTTATTCTTCAACTTTTCTACAACTACATCGTTGCAAAAATCGATGCCATCGTCAACAAGATGGAAGACGCTTCTATCTCGCTCATGGACATCATCCTCAAGTATCGTGCTAAGCACTAAGAAAGTGCCCCAAGCTCAGTACAAAGCAAAGATTTAGTAAATAAGAAAAGCATAAAGTAATGAAAACAGCAGAACTCATCTCAAAAGCCGCTATGCTACTCATAGCCGCGTTGAGTGTGATATTTATTGCTTTAAGTGCTTCTGAAGCAGAGCCCATGGCCGACGGCTCGTGGACAGCGAACATCATTACATGGACAGTTGTTGTCCTCGTAATCGGATTAGGACTCGCAGTAATCTCCGAAGCTCTCAACGCAATACTCGACACCAAGTCGCTCATCAAGAGCGTCATAGCCCTCATTGGAGCCGCCATCCTCATTGCCATATTCTGGTCTCTTGCAGATGGCACGCCCCTCAACATGATAGGTTATGAAGGCGATCAGAACACCTACGGATGGCTTAAAATTGCCGACACGAGCATTTTCACATGCTACTTCGCACTTGCAGTTGCAGCCATCGCCATTGTCGCCTCCGAAATAATCAACATCTTCAAATAAGGTGCCGGCCGGAATGCTGACCGTTCTATAAAACAAATGAACCAAACAAATGGCAAAAAGTAAGAAAGAAACGCCAGACTTGAACGCAAGTTCAACGGCCGACATCGCATTCCTTCTGCTCGTCTTCTTCTTGGTCTCAACAACGATGAACTCCGATACGGGTCTTTCTCGTATGTTGCCACCGTTCGACCCCAACCAAAAACAAGACGATTCGAACATAATAAAAGATCGCAACATCTTTACCGTTCAGCTCAACTATCAGAACCAGCTCCTCGTTGAAGGTGAATGGCTCGAAAACATCAACTTGCTCAAAGACAAGGCAAAAGAGTTTATTGCCAACCCAATGGACTTACCCAATCTGCCAGAGAAGCAAGAAAAAGAAGTTGAGTTCTTCGGCAATGTCAAAGTCTCCAAAGGCGTCATTTCGCTTCAGAACGACCGTGGTAGCCAATATCAAGCCTACCTCAAAGTACAGAACGAACTACAAGCAGCCTACAACGAACTGCGCAATGAGTTAGCACTCACGAAGTTCAAAAAAGAGTATGACAAATGTTCGGAAGAAGAGCAAAAGGCCATACGCGAAATCTATCCTCAGAAGATTTCTGAAGCCGAACCTAAAAACTACAAGAAGTAATGGCAGTAATCAGAAAAAGCAGCAAGAGTGGCAATCAAAAGCTAAACACTTCGTCGCTTCCTGACATTGTCTTCATGCTACTCTTCTTCTTCATGGTCTCGACGTCCATGAAAGAGGTAACTATGATAGTCAAGGTCATGCTGCCCGAAGCAACAGAAGTAACTAAGCTCGAAAACAAATCTCTTGTAAGTTACATCTACGTGGGCAAACCCTCGCAGAGCAAAAAGTTCGGCTCCGAGCCACGTATACAGCTCAACGACTCTTTCGCCACAGTCGACGAAATTGGCAACTACATCCTTCAGGAACGTGAAAAACGCAACGAAAGCGATCGCCCGAAGATGACAGTCTCAATCAAAGCCGACTCCGACGTACAAATGGGCACCATAACAGACATCAAACAAGCATTGCGTAAAGCGCAAGCCTTGAAGATAAGCTATGCTGCTCGCCGAGGAGCTATAAAAAAATAAACAAAGAAAAAAACCCAAGCGATAAGAACGTGAGTAGACTAAAATCTACTCACGTTTTTATATTACAAACGACACAATTGGCTACGGCACAAACAACAAAAAGCTTTATTTTTTCTTACCTTTGACAAGATACAACACACTGCATGAGCAAATCAAACAATATACTCAACACGATAGCGACAACGTCAGACACCGACCTACTGGCCGACAGTGGTTTTAACAGGACATTCTCTGGACTTGTCAACTTGCTCTACCTCATGCAAAGTCTTTACCTTGGATTATACTCACTCTTCATAGAGAATGCGCTACTGTCGAGTACGCACCTGACATTCTGCGTCTTCTTTATGACATATTTTTTTTCAGTACACTTCTTTCACGACAGGCAGTGGATTACGATAGCCCACAAAACAATTATATTTTTCTACACAATAATAGTCCACATAAGCGGTCTGCACCTAAACATCGTTACGCTACCTCTTAGCCTATATCCGTTCATTGCACTACTACTTCACGGCAGACACCTCGGAGTCTCAATATCCATAGCACACCTTGGTGCAGCAATACTATTCTACATATTCTACAACAGCATACTTGAAATACACAATACAAGCCAGTTCGTGCAATACATCGTGCATCTTTCACTCGTACAAACTGCTTGCACGACCATATTTTTCATAGCCATACGCTGGACGTCGGGACTAATATATAGCAAAAACCGCGAGCTGAACGTACTAAACGAAGAGATAACCGTAAAGAACGGAATAATAACCCGACTGAACGACGGAATAGAGAAACCACTATCAGAAATACATGAAGCCGTCGACATCTTGCGCACCGAACGGCTTGCCCCCATACAGTCGGAACTTGTGGGACTTATACGCGCCTCGACACTGAACGCCACCAACACATTTTACTCTGTCAAGAAGGCGGCTTCGCACAACATACCAATGTTGCCACAAGAGAAGATATGTTTTAACATATACACACTACTAAACAACCTACTAAAGCTCTTCAAGTGCAAAGACCCTTCGAAAAGGCACTCATTTGCATTGGCAAGCAATGTACCCGAAACGATATTGGGAAACAGCATCTTGACACGTCAGATATTGCTGAACGTGCTCGACGCATTGGAAAACAAAATAGGTCTTGCCGAATATGACCTAAAACTATTCGTAACACGCGACGACGTCTACGAACACGACATCGTGCTACACTATAGCATAGTACTCGACTACCAAATAAAACT
>FLNY01003812.1_pt1 | contig 16526 bp, 11 predicted proteins | sample 1140381 | NCBI WGS metagenome assembly FLNY01 (sample SAMEA3878172, study PRJEB12797) | bioreactor metagenome | biome: Moose rumen | place: Sweden | collected 2011-10
ACCGCCTGTGTGTGGCCCTCAGCGAATAGCCTTCTGGCACGAGCACTAAGCAGAAACAAAAAAGCCGGACAGCAGAGTGACGTTCTCTGCTGTCCGGCTTTACTTTTGCGTATGACTTACATACCGGCAACGGCGCTGCCTGCCATGTAGACGAGGGCTACGCTGACGATGGCGTAGAGCTCGGGGAACACGGCGAGCACGATGGTGTTACCGAAGAGGTAGCTGTGGCCCTGGGCGATACCAGCGATACCATTAGCGCAGACCTGACCCTGACGGATGCCCGAGAAGAGGCAGGCGAGGCCGCAAGCGAGGCCAGCGCCGAAGACGGTGGCAGCCTGGATGGCGGTCGTCTCAGGGGTCAGCAGGTTGAACATGTTCTGGCACATGTAGAAGCCAGCGAAGCCGTACAGACCCTGTGTGCCGGGGAGAGCCGTCAGCACGAGGGCGTTACCGAAGAGCTTGCTGTCCTTCTTCAGACCACCGATGGCTGCATTACCAGCGATGGTTACACCATAGGCGCTGCCGATGCCAGCGAGTCCGACCATGATTGCTACGCCAATGTAGGCGATGAGAAGTGTTGTGTTCATAATGAATTGAATGTTTTTTGATTATTTAATGATTTAACGATTTACATTTAATATAGAAAGGTGACTTTCATTTTTCACTTTTCATTTTTCACTTTTCATTTTTCACTTGAACGGTCTGTAGGCATTTCCGCCGCCCTCGTAGCCCGCGTTCTTGAAGAACTCTACGAAAGTGAGTCGCATCGGGTGGACAAAGGCGCCAAGGACATTCATGAACATGTTCAGCGCATGACCTGCCACGAAGATGAGCACCATCACGATGGGACCGAGGATGGCATTGTCCGGTGCCAGACCTGTGGCCAGGCTGTCGAAGACCGTTGCCAGGATGCCGCCCGAGAGTCCGAGAGCGAACAGACGGACATACGAGAGCATATCGCCCAGCATGCCGGTGGCCGTGTTGTAGGCATCCCACAGGCCTGTGCCGACGTTGAGCAGGAAACCTGTCGCCGGGTTCTTCGAATAGCGCTCGGGGCTGTTGTAGCAGAACGCTATCAGCAGGCCGGCGTATGTGAACCATTTGGCGATACCCGAGTAGGCCGGCAACAGCAGAACGACGGCCAGCGAGAGGATGACCATCATCCAGCCAATCGTGGCCAGCGAGTAGCGGAACCCGAGCTGGATGGTCTGGTTGTAAGCCTTCAGGCACATACCGAAGATGATCTGGATGAAGCCGAGGATGAGCGAGAGATTGAACATCTGGCTGTTGTCCAGATGAACGGCATTGCCGATACGGTCGAACAGCGGCACGTTGAGGTCGTAGAGGTTGAAGCCGAAGAACGCGCCCGAGAGCAGGCCGCAGAAGAATGCGGAGAGGCCCAAGATGAGCAGCAGGTTCATAGCGGCTTGCATGCTCTGGCTGAGGTCCTTCTTGAAATACTTCACGGCCAGCACGCCCAGCGTGATGAACAAGCCGTAGCCCGAATCGCCCAGACAGAGGCCGAAGAAGAGAATGTAGAAGGGCGCCAGGAAAGGCGTGAGGTCCAACTCGTTGTACTTAGGCAGCATATACAGCTCGGTGAACATCTCGAAGAGACGGAAGAAACGGTTGTTCTTCAGGCAGATTGGGATGTCGTCGCCGGGCTGCGGATCTGAGAACTCAAACCACGCTCCGCTGTCGGCAAAGGCGGCTTGCAGTTCCTCCTGCTTCTTAGCAGGTACCCAGCCACGGAGCACCATCAGGTGATCGTCGGCTGCGGTCTCGGTGCCGAAACGTACGTTGTCGAAGTTCATGCGTGACTGCAATTCGTCGCGGTAGGCTTGGAGCGCAGTCGTGTGGGCTGCCGTGAGCTGCTGGAGATGCGTCGCCGTCTCGGCAAGAGAGGCTGCGACGGTCTCGTGCTCGGCACGGAGGGCGCTGAGCGAAGCCTCGGGTAGCGCGACTGCTGTGGCGGGCAACTGCAGCTCTTCGCCCCGTGTGATGGCGACGAAGTAGGTCAACCCCTTAACCTCGTTGATGGCCTCGACGGTGAAGTTGGGCTCTATCTCCTTCTTGAAGGCCTTTGTGGGAGCGGTGAGGAAGTGCATCTCGCAACCTGCGGTGGCCATCTGCCGGCGCACGTCGGCTGGGTCAAATTCGCCCCAGGGCGTCAGCGCCTCAATCTGTTCGGACAGTACCTTCTCGCGGTTGGCGAGTTCGGACTGACGGGCAAAGGCGGCCTCCAGCTGGTTTACGTAATCGTCTGCGGCTGAGGTGCTCTCAGCTGTAGGTGCTGCGGATGCCGACGAGTCGGTCCCTTTCACTTCCTCCATCTGTTTCAAGAGGCTGTCGATGCGGCGGATGGCAGCCATATCAGCTGTCACCACTTCAGACTGACCCTCGGCGAGGGTGCCGCCTTCGACGTGCATGACACCGAGCTCCTGCAGGCGATGCAGGAATTCATCGTATTCCCGGTGATAGATCAGGAACGTGAGTTTTTTCATTTTCTCAATCATGCGTTGGCCTCCTTTCCTTCTTCTTCGTCATCATCTTTCTTCAGGACGAGAGTCTCTTCCTGAGCGGCATTGCGCTTCTCCTGCAAGGACTTCAGTATCTTTTGGGACGACTTGGAGAGGTTCTCCTCGTCCTCCATGAATCGCTTGATCTTGCGCACCGCTTCCTGGAAGCCCGGAATCTGAACCTTCTCGAAGAGGTTCACCTTCTGGGTGGTCTTGCGGCGGGCATGATCCAGCAGGTCGCACTTGGCGACAGCGAACTCGCGCTCGACAGCCGTCTTGGCGAGGCCGTTGAGGAGATTGATGCCGTCGAAGTACCATTTGGGGGCACTGAAGATGCCGAAGGGCTTGGCTTCGAGCTTGATGTTCTTCAAGATAGGAACGCGCACGCCCGCCACCTTCTTAACATCCATCTCGACGTCTTTCAGCTCGACCAACGACGCATCAAACTCGCCCCAGAGGGCATACATGCGCTCGTAGCCGGCTATTTGCTCTTGCAGCTTCGCCTCCAACGCGACGACCTCCTCCTTGCAGCGCTTCACCTCCAGACGCAACGCGGTCTCCTTGTTCTTGATGATAGGCAAGGTCCGCTGTCGCATCTTCAGCTGCTTCTCAATCTGCTGGAGCGATGTCTTGTTGTATTGAAACTTGATAGCCATAATATAGACCCACCCCCCTGCCCCTCCCTTGTAGGGCGGGGAGTGAATACTTTTGCTATTGGTTATTACTTATTCTCATTTCTTGGAAGGTGACCACCCCTGCCTACAAGGGAGGGCGGGGGGAGGGTCCTTTATTTCCAGTAAATATCGGTGAACTCTTTCTTGATGTTGACCTCCTCGAGCTTGAAGTACTTGCGGAAGAGCTTCCACGTGACATCAAGCATCTCGGTGGTGTCCACGTTGACGTCGATGGCCAGGATAGCTGTTGCGTAGTCCTTAGCGAAGTCGAGGCAGCGGTTGTCGTAGTCGGTGAGGTCGAAACCATTCTCGAGCTTGGTCTTGGCGTTAGCGGCGTCGGAGTACAGACGGATAGCGGCGTTCATGACCTGCGAGTGGTCTTTGCGCGTCTTCTTTCCAGCCACGAGCTGCTTCAGACGTGACAGCGAACGGAACGGGTCTACGATGACCTTGCCGACGTCGGAGTCGCGGCGCAGATAGAGCTGACCCTCAGTGATGTAACCCGTGTTATCGGGCACGGCGTGCGTGATGTCGCCGCCAGAGAGGGTGGTAACGGCGATGATGGTGATGGAGCCGCCACCGGCCTGCTCGGGGAACTGCACGGCCTTCTCGTAGATCTTGGCCAGATCGGAGTAGAGCGAACCAGGCATAGAGTCCTTCGATGGAATCTGGTCCATACGGTTCGATACGATGGCGAGAGAGTCGGCGTACGAGGTCATATCGGTCAGCAGGACGAGAACGGTCTCGTGCTTCTCGACAGCGAAGTACTCGGCAGCAGTCAGCGCCATATCGGGGATGAGCAGACGCTCTACGGCGGGGTCCTCGGTCGTGTTCATGAACGAGATGATGCGGTCGAGGGCACCGGCGTTCGAGAACGTGTTCTTGAAGAAATAGTAGTCGTCGTTGGTCATACCCATACCGCCGAGGATGATCTTGTCGACCTTAGCGCGCAGGGCCACCATAGCCATCACCTCGTTGAAGGGCTGGTCGGGGTCGGCGAAGAAAGGAATCTTCTGGCCGGAGACGAGCGTGTTGTTCAAGTCGATACCGGCGATACCCGTAGCGATGAGCTCACTGGGCTGCTTACGGCGCACGGGGTTCACGCTGGGGCCGCCAATCTCGATCTCCTTGCCCTCGATGGCAGGTCCGCCGTCGATAGGCTGTCCGTAGGCGTTGAAGAAGCGACCGGCCAGTTGCTCGCTGACCTTCAGGGTCGGGGCCTTGCCGAGGAAGACCACCTCAGCGTTGGTGGGGATGCCGCCCGTGCCTTCGAACACCTGCAGCGTCACATCGTCGCCAATGATTTTCACCACCTGAGCCAGCTTGCCGTCGATGGTGGCCAGCTCGTCGTAGCCTACGCCCGTCGCCTTCAGCGAACAGGTAGCTTTCGTGATCTGGCTGATCTTAGTATAGATTTTCTGAAATGCTTGTGCCATAACTATTCAATTCATAATTGAAAATTCATAATTCATAATTATTGTATCTCGGGTAATTCATATTCATTCAGCCAATTATGCATTGTGAATTGTGAATTATGAATTAATGAACTCCTCTATCTGACGTTTGAAGTCGTAGTACTCGTCGCTCTTGTATTTGCAGTAGTTCCACTGCTTGCACAGGTTGATGAGCTTGCGGAAGAAGTCGGTGGCGTCGAGGAAGGTGTCGAACTGGAAGTCGTGCTCGCAGATCGTGGTGACCATGTTCAGGATTTCCTCCTGACGCTCGAGGGGCGTGACGGCATCGACCTCGTCGAAAGCATCCTGCTGCAGGATGACGTAGTCGATGACCTCGGACTTCCAGAACGTAACGTGGTAGTCTACGGGTACGCCGTCATCGCCGAGGATGTTGATTTGCTCGGCAATCTCCTTACCGCGCTGCATACGGGTCTTCAGGGCCAATACTTTCGGAATCCACTCTTCGTTGATGTGGCCCTTGATGTACTCGGCGAACTCGGGGTACTCGAGGTACTTGGAGTAAGAGTCGATGGGGTTGACGGCGGGATAGCGTTTCTTGTCGGCGCGCTCCTGCTCCAGTCCGTAGAAGCAGCGAGCCACCTTCTTGGTGCTCTCCGTGACGGGCTCCTTCAGGTTACCGCCGGCAGGCGACACCGTGCCGAGGAAGGTGATGGAACCGGTCTGGCCGTTGTTCAGATAGACATAGCCGGCACGACCGTAGAAGTTGGAGATCAGTGCCGAGAGGTCCATTGGGAAGGCATCGGGGCCAGGCAGCTCCTCCATGCGGTTACTCATCTCACGCAGAGCCTGTGCCCAACGAGAGGTGGAGTCGGCCATGAGCAGCACGCGCAGACCCATCGAGCGGTAGTACTCGGCCATCGTCATAGCGGTGTAGACAGAAGCCTCACGGGCAGCCACAGGCATGTTGGACGTGTTGGCGATGATGATGGTTCGCTCCATCAGTTTGCGACCAGTGTGGGGGTCTTCGAGTTCGGGGAACTCGGTGAAGATTTCCACGACCTCGTTGGCACGCTCACCGCAGGCAGCGATGATCACGATGTCGGCCTCGGCCTGCTTGGAGATTGCGTGCTGCAGCACCGTTTTACCCGTACCGAAGGGACCGGGGATGAAGCCCGTGCCGCCCTCGACGATGGGGTTGAAGGTGTCGATGGTGCGCACGCTGGTCTCGAGGAGCTTGAAGGGACGGGGCTTCTCGCGGTAGTTGGTCATGGCGAACTTCACGGGCCAGTGCTGGATCATGTTGACGTCCAAGTCGGTGCCGTCCTCGAGGGTCAGCGTGGCGATGGTGTCGTCGACCTTGTACTTGCCGGCCTTGGCGATGCTTTTGACGGTGGCGGTGCCCTTCATCTGGAAGGGAGCCATGATCTTCAGGGGCTGTGAGTTCTCCTCGACCTTGCCGAGCCAGTCGCTGGCGATGACCTTGTCGCCCACCTTGACGATAGGTTCGAAGTCCCAGAGACGCTCGCGGTCGAGCGGGTCAGTGTACTGACCGCGACGGAGGAAGACGCCCTCCATCTTGTCGAGGTCGTTCTGCAGACCGTCGAAGTTCTTACTGAGCATGCCCGGTGCGAGCTGCACTTCGAGCATGTGACCTGTGAACTCGGCCACGGCACCCACGCGCAGTCCGCGTGTGCTCTCGAATACCTGCACGTAGACGTCCTGACCGATGACCTTGATGACCTCGCTCATGAGGCGGTCGCCGCCGGTCTCGATATAGCAGATCTCACCCTGCTTCACCGGTCCGTCCACGCGGAGCGTTACCATGTTGGCGATAACGCCGCTAACTGTTCCTTTTGTCATATATTCTGTTGTTTATTTATTTTCTTATAAATTCCTCGGGCACTTTGGCTTCGCCGCGCAGGTTCTCGATGATCTCGGTGAAGCGCTGGCGACCCAGCTCGGGGTCGAGCAAAGCCCAACGTTCGAGGATTTCGCTGCGGACGACGTAAGCGAAGAGGGCTGTGATATCGAAGGGTTCAAAGAATGTCTTATCCTCGAGCCAGTTCCATCGGATGGCGTCGATCCTGCGCTCTTTTTCAACGGGGTCGGTGTCCTCGGCGGCTTGCATGAGGTCTTTCATGTAGTCGAGCTCCGAGCTGAGGCCGAAGTCGGCTTGTCCGGCCTGCTTCAGCAAGGCTTCTACGATATTGCCGTCGCCCTGCACATATTCGGCCAGTGCCCATCCTTGGCGGCGGGCGATGAGGGCAGTGAGTATGTTGAGGATATTGAAGTTTAGGCTATACCACTCGGCCATCATTGCGTTGGGACATTCGCGAGCGTAGTCGTAGTAGGCCAGCAGGGCTGCGTCGCGCGCGAACCAATTCGTCTGCCCGGCGTGGGCATCGTAGTCGCGGACGAAGTCGGCCATGAAGGTGGGAAAGCCCTTGACCGTGCCTTCCATCGCACGTGCTTCGTCGATGAGTTGGCTGAGGGCTTCGCGATCATGGCAGCCACGCTCGTCGAGCTCTGCTTCCTCGTCGGAGAGCAATGCCACCAGGTTCTCGCAGTCGAAGCGCAGGAAGTAGCGCTCCATCAGACGGGCATCCTGAGGCTCCAGAACGTCGGCCAGCTCCTCTTTCAGCTGGAGAAGCGTGTGCTGAGGCTGTGGGTCGGTGAGCTTGACCGTCGGCAGGCCTGCCATGAAACAATAGTAGTTTGCCATATCTCTTGATTAATTCGTAATTCTTAATTCATAATTCATAATTGAGCTTCCGCCTGATGCGAAGTGCAACCAATTATGAATTATGAATTAAGAATTATGCATTATTAAAACAGCATGTCAATCAGTTGCGGGCGCAGGAAGTTCTTGAAGTAGCTCTCGAGCTCTTCCTTGCCGAAGTCTACGCGGTAGCTGCCGTCGGCGGGCTGCACGGTGAAGAGTGTCTGCTTGCCGTTGACCTTCTCGATCTTGACGCCCTTGTCGAGCAGCTGCTTAGCCTCTTTGGCGAAATAAGCCTTGAGGGCATCTGCCTGCTCGCTGCTGATGACGAGTTCCTGCGTCTTGGCCCACTGCGAAGCAATGGCTACGGCAAACTGTCCGAGGAAGTTCTTGTCGTCGGCAAGGCCTTTGACGCTCTGGCCTACGATCTTGTCGGTGACGACGTTGGCGATTTCGCTCTTGAGGGCGTTGAGTGCCTGGCCTGTGTAGAGCTTGAGCTCGCTGCGGGTGTTTTTGTCGAGCTCGGCAGCCGCTTTCTTCGACTGCTGCTCGATGGCCTCGGCCTGTGTGCGGGCGTCAGCCACAATCTTCGCAGCCTCTTCCTGAGCCTTGGCAATAATCTGGGCGGCTTCAGCCTGCCCTTTTTCTACGCCTTCGCGACGGATTTTGTCGGTGAGTTCTTGGATTTTTTCCATTCTTTATATATAATTAATGTGTGATTATTCTCATTTTGCGCGCAAAAGTAAATATAATTTGTCGTGTTACAAAACTTTATCTTCTTTTTTTCAAGACCTTTCAGCATTATGAATGCGTAAGGCTGTCAAAAAAGAAAAATGACAATTTTTTACTAAGATATTACCAAAAATTATTGTTCTTTAAGCCGCGTAATTACTACTTTTGTGGCGACTTACAACGCAAAAAGATATTTTTGTTTAACTAAACCATAAAATCATGAGACGATTTTTCGTAAGCCTTATGGCTATGATGGCCCTCACGGCTGCTCACGCTCAGTGGCAACCGCAGGGCGACAAGATCAAGACACAGTGGGCCGACAAGGTGAACCCTGCCAACGTGCTGCCCGAGTACCCGCGACCCATCATGGAGCGCTCCGATTGGATGAACCTCAACGGCCTTTGGGACTATGCCATCCGGCCGGCCGGACAGGTCAGCGCTGAGGGCTACGACGGCAAGATCCTGGTGCCCTTCGCCGTTGAGTCGAGCCTCTCGGGCGTGCAGAAGACCGTAGGGCAGAACCAGGAGCTATGGTACCACACGACCTTCGCCGTGCCCAAGGGTTGGAAGGGGCGCAACGTGCTGCTGCACTTCGGCGCCGTCGACTGGCGCTGCGAGGTTTTTCTTAACAATATTAAGATTGGCGGCCACCAAGGCGGCTATGCAGCCTTCACGTTCGACATCACGCCCTATCTGGCCAGCGGCAAGCAGGAACTCGTGGTGAAGGTGTGGGACCCGACCGACCATGGCTACGGCGCCGTAGGTAAGCAGCGCAGCCGCCCCGACGGCATCTGGTACACGCCCGTAACCGGCATCTGGCAGACCGTTTGGCTCGAGCCTGTCAACAACAAGCACATCGAACAAGTCGTGGCCGTGCCCGACATCGACCGCCAGAAGCTGGTCGTAGAGACCCGTACGGCAGGCACCAGCCTGGCTGACGTCGTACGCGTGACGCTGCGCGAGGGCAAGACCGTCGTAGCCTCTGCCATGGCCGTGGCTGGTCAGAAGGTGGAGCTGGCCGTGAAGAACGCCAAGCTCTGGAGCCCCGACAGTCCTTTCCTCTACGACATGGACGTGCAGCTGCTCTCGCAGGGCAAGGCTGTCGACGCCGTGAAGAGCTACGCCGCCATGCGCAAGATTTCCATCGGTCGCGACAAGGACGGCATCATGCGTATGATGCTCAACAACAAGCCCCTCTTCCAACTCGGCCCGCTCGACCAAGGCTACTGGCCCGACGGCCTCTACACGGCGCCCACCGACGAAGCTCTGGCCTTCGACATCAAGAAGACTAAGGACTTCGGATTCAATATGATACGTAAGCACATGAAGGTCGAGAGCGACCGCTGGTTCACGCATTGCGACCGCCTCGGCATACTCGTGTGGCAGGACATGCCGCAGTCTGAGGAGACACGACGCTTGCGCTGGAACAGCCGCACCTACTGGACCGACAGCGACGAGGGCTTCCGCTCCGAGGCCTCGAAAGCCAACTTCCGCGCCGAGTGGCAGGAAATCGTAGAGCAGTTCCGCGCCTATCCTTGCGTCGTCGTATGGACTCCGTTCAACGAGTCGTGGGGACAGTTCAACACGAAGGAGATTGCCGAGTGGACCAAGCAGCTCGACCCCAGCCGCCTCGTCAATCCCGCCAGCGGAGGCAACCACCACCAGACGGGCGACATCCTCGACCTGCACAACTACCCCGGCCCCGACCTCTACCTGATGGATGCCACGCGCGCCACGGTTCTCGGTGAGTTCGGAGGCCTCGGTCTCGCCCTCGAAGGTCATCTCTGGCAGCCCGACCGCAACTGGGGCTACGTCCAGTTCAAGAACTCCGACGAGGTCACAGCCCGCTACGTCGACAACATGCGCGCCCTCAAGCCATTCATCGAGCGCGGTTTCGCCGCAGCTGTCTACACTCAGACCACCGACGTCGAGATTGAGGTCAACGGCCTCATGACCTACGACCGCCGCGTCATAAAGATTCATGAGGACCAGATGCGGCAGGTCAACCAGGAAATAGTGGGCAGCCTCAAGTAAGCATTTATCACGCTCTGCGGCCGTAGTTCTTTGCATAGCAAAGCGGCATAGCCGAGCGCTCTAATTCTTGATAAAAAAGAAAAACATTGAAAATAGGAACCCTTAAGCCTTTCGGCGGAAACCCTTAAGCCTTTTTGCAAAAACCCTTAAGCCTTTTTGCGAAAACCCTTAAGCCTTTCGGCTAAACCCTTCGCTCGGCGCTTGCGACGCCTCTTCTCAAGACTCACTTCGTTCGCGCTCGGCTCGTAGAGACGCTTCATACCTGAAGAATGAGCGAACAAGTTCTTGGACAAGCCAAGCGGCAGAGCCGAGCGCGAGCGCGAGCGAAGCGAGTCTGAAGAAGCCTTCAGACTTGAGACTACGAAAAGAGCGGCTATCCTCACGGACAGCCGCTCTCTCTGAAAAATCATTTACCTTATAAACTAACTAAATCTCTTCTATGTGTTGAAAAAAACCGGGTGACATGCCTCGCGGTCTGCCGACCGGCTTTGGTTATAGGGGCTCGGAATCAGTTGAACTGAAGCGGGAACGTACCTGTGGGGGTAAATTCGTTATTGCCGTTGTTGCGCATTCCAAATCCCATTACTGCTGCAATAGCTGCTACTGCAAGCAGTACAATAGTCATTGCATTCATTGTTTTTGTTATCCTTTAATTAAACAATCATATACCTGAGCCGCAGCGGGCTCACGGAACTTTTACCTAATATTTTTCTCCGGGGCTTTGTGTGAGCCTCGCCAGGCTCGCCCCTCTTTTGATTTGCTGGTGCAAAGGTACGGGCTTTTTCGCTTTTAGCTGCTAAAACAATGCTATTAAACATAGAAATCGGTCATTTACTTGACTCACGTCAACAAACGATGGCCCGCAAACAAGTATTTTAGTGCTAAAGAGCATAAAAACGAAAATCCCGTCATGAAAGGTCTCATTATTCATTTTATTTGTATATTTGCAGCGCAGAAGTCGCTCCTGTTGAGTGTCTTGTTGCGCGCGTGCGTAATAATAAATAAATGTGTAAACCATAATTCATCATGCGTAATCCGTTATCTACTCTCTCATACTCACTGCTTCATGCGCTGGCGGCCTTCCTCTTGCTCGGCACGCTGACGGCCGCAGCACAGCCAGCCGACTACGATACCGACCGCGGCTTCGTGCACCCGGGAGGCCTCCACACTCAGGCCGACTTCGACCGCGTCAAGGCTCAGCTCGACGCCGGCAACGCACTCGTCAAGCGAGCCTACCAGAAACTCACCAGTGCGGCCTATGCCCAAAGCAGCGTGCAGACCTACCCCGTTGAAGTCATCGTGCGCGGCGGCAGCTCGGGCGAGAACTACATCAATGCCTGCCGCGGAGCCACCATGGCCTACCAGAACGCCCTCCGCTGGAAGATTGCCGGCTCCAAGGCTAATGCCAACGCCGCCGTGCGCATACTCATGGCTTGGGCCAACACAACGAAGGACGTCAGCGGCGACTCGAACTACGCCCTCGCCAGCGGCCTCTATGGCTACGAATTCGCCCAGGCCGCAGAACTCATGCGCGACTACGACGGCTGGGACCGCGACGAGTTCAGGCAGTTCCAGCAGTGGATGCTCAGCGTCTGGTACCCCAAAGCCATCGGTTTCCTCCGCGGGCGCAATGGCACATGGGAGAACGTCGGCAAATGGTGGCAGGCCCCAGGCCACTACTGGAGTAACTGGGGCCTCTGCAACGCCATGTGCGTGGCCATGATAGGCATCCTCTGCGACGACGTCTTCATCTACAACCAGGGCATGTCCTATTTCAAGTACGACCAGTGCGGCACCTACCGTGACAAGCGCACCGACAATCCCATCAAGAACGACGGTCTCACGGAGTTCCTCGGCAACCTGGTCGTCACCACCTCAGCCTCCGACCTCGAGACCGGCGCCTACGGCATGCTCGGGCAGATGAACGAAAGCGGGCGCGACACAGGCCACTCGGCCATGGCACTCGGGCTCGCTATAGACATGGCAAAGGTGGGATGGAACCAGGGCGACGACCTCTTCGCCTACATGGACCATCGCCTTGCCGCCGGCATCGAATACGTTGCTGCCCAGACGCAGAGCGTTGCAGGCCTGCCGTGGGTCAACTATCAGTACGGCTCCTCAGGCTACTACTACTCCGATTCGCGCGCCTACGTCATGACCGAACCTGCCCTTGGCGCACAGATGCGACCCTATTGGGGCACCGTCATCGGCATCTACGAGGGGGTCAAAGGCGTCAGCATGCCTTTCTCAGAAGTCTCTTACCAGAACATGGGCGTCGACGGCGGCGGCGAAGGCGGCACCAGCGGCGGCTACGACCACCTCGGCTACTCCGTACTTATGAACACACGCGAGCCACAGCTCTGTCCTGCCGACCAAGTGCCCACCGAGCTCTCGCCGAAGATGGAGTACAGCGGAACCATCACTACCAACCTTATCCCCAGCCTCGCACAGGAGCGCACGCGCAAGCTCGTCAGCGGAAAGGTCATCAGCCACAACGAACTCGGCGGACTCGTGAACACCTTCACAATAAATAATAACACGTGCGTGCCCGCGGGCGAGACGCTCAAGCTGATGCCGCAGCTGCCCGAGGGCGAGGAGGACACGGGCCGATGGCTCTGGAATACAGGCCAGACGACACGCGACATCACCGTCACGACCGACCGCAGCTACGTCTATCGCGTCACCTACACCAACGCGCGAGGCGTCGAGAGCCAGCTCTGCTTCACCATTGCCGCGGCCGGCGACTGCCGCCCCGACCGCCTCACACCGCGCATCACGCTGGCAGGAGAGACGACAGAGACCGCCACTATGGACGTCCTCTACGGGCAATCGGTAACCCTCGCCGCAATACCCTCGCGCGGCTGGGGCACCTATAAGTGGAGCACTGGCGCCACCACCGAGAGCATCACCAAGAACATCACGGCCGACACGCAGTTCACCGTAGATTTCAAAAATCAGGGCGGCGCCGTCTCCACGCAGACGTTCACTATCCACATGCTGGCCGCCAAACCCTACGTACAGATAGGCACCGCAGCCGCCAAACCCACATCCGACGCCGCCGTGAAGGCCGGCGAGAGCGTCACGCTCGGCCTCACACTGCCAACGGCCGTAAAGCCAGCCAGCGTCACATGGAACGACGGCACCACAGGCGCTACGCTGACAATCGACGACCTGCAGACATCCACCTCAGCCACCGCTACGTTCGCCCTGAACGGCACCGACAACACTTTCACCTTCAACGTCTTCGTCAGCCCGGCAGACCCCACCATCATCGAACCGGGGCGCTATAGGCTGCAACACGTCAACTCAGGCACTTACCTCACTGCCAACGGCAAAAACCAGCTCGTAAACTTCATGCCACTCGACGAGACCGACGACAAGCAGGTCTGGTGGCTCGAGCGCTCAACGGCAGCAACGCCCAAGTACGGCTTCGTAAGCCTCGCATCCCCCGACAGCCTCAAGGTCTCTACTGCCCTAAAGCTCGCAACAGCAGCATATTTCCCCTTCTTCATCGAGAAAGCCGAAGGCACAGAGCGCCTCGCCATTCACTCTGGCGCCACGGCCGCAGCAATAAAATACTGGGACACGGATGCCGGCGGCACACTCGTCACCTCAACGGCTATAAACGCCTTCCCGTATCTACTCATACCCGTTGCAGATCACGTAGGCATCAAGGGCACGGACGAGGATAGGCCACTCAGGCGGAGCTTCTACACACTCGACGGCCTTCGGCATAAGCAGCACGGCCGAGGTATCTCTATCGAGCATACACCTCAGCCCGACGGCACTATAACGTCAAGGAAAATCCTGCGAAAGTGATAAAGTATATTCATCTCAAACATTTGTCAAGCATTATGAATATTATCTCTAAGGGCACAAGATGGGGCGCGCTCGCACTCATAATACTGCCCCTAAGCCTGAGCGCACAGACCGACTATAGCACATATCGCATGGCAGGCCCATACGAGGTAGTGGCTCGCGACGGCGAGTTTGCGCGCACCAAGGGGGGCAGCGAGCGCGATATGTATGCTGCGTGGCAGTGCGCACAGCAAGGGCTCCACAGCAAAGCGCGCGAGATAATCGACGCCTACGCCGGGCAGCTGCAACGCTTCGACGGGCACGACGCTCCGCTCTGCCTCATCCAGGCCTACTGGCTCTGCCGCGCAATGATGATTGAGGCTCCTGGTAATTCCATGCAGCTGGGTAAACAGGCTGGCAGCAAATTGCCAGCTGACATGGCTGAACGAGGGGCCTGGGAGGCCATGGTGCGCCGCGCCTTCCTGCCCACGATTGACAAGTTCGAGGCCGACAGCCCCTATGCCAACGGCAACTGGGGCGCCATCGTCAACCGATGCCGCATGGCCTGCGGCATCTTCCTCAACGACAGCACCGTCTACCGCGCCGCCATCGACTATTTCCTCCACGCCAACGACAACGGAGCTCTACCGCGCTACGTCAGCGCCTCAGGGCAGTGCCAGGAGACAGGGCGCGATCAGGGCCACGCACAGCTCGGCCTCGGGGCCCTCTGCGAGACGTGCGAGATGGCGTGGCAGCAGGGCGACGACCTCTGGGGCGCCCTCGACAACCGACTGCTCAAAGGCATAGAATACACGGCCCGCTACAACCTGGGCTACGACGTGCCCTTCGAGCAGTGGACCGACTGCACGGGACTCTACAACGACTGGACCGAGCCGGGCGCCATGGGACGCGGACGCATACGTGCCAGCTACGACCTGCCCTACAACCACTACGTTGGCCGACGCCACCTGAAGATGCCTTATACCAAGCGCGTGCTCGAGCTGCAGCGCAAAGCCACGAAGGCTGGTAAGCTGACGCACAACATCGAGGCGGACCAGTTCTCGGTCGAGGGCGTCACCGAAGGCCAGAAACTCCACCAGATATTCACCTACACCGCCCCCGAGGGCGCACCGTTGAAGTCTGACTACGACGTCTACGTGCAGCCGCGCGGCGCCAAAGAGTGGACCAAGGTGGATACATATATGGCTCGAGTGAATGCACCGGTGGCGGCAGAGGAAAGCCTTAATATACCAACCGGCATAGGGCATAAGGTGACTGAAATCTCTTACTGCGTCTTTGACTTCACGGGCGACGTCTTCGTGCGCGTCGTCAAGCGAGGCGGAACGTTCCGCTCCGCACGCATACGCCCCGACTATCGCGGCACCATAGCCAACGTGCAGAACGACTCCACGGTGCAGTTCCTGCTCTTCCAGCCCGAGAACCTGAGCGTGGAACTCGACGGCGATATCCGTCACAACCTGCTCGTCTTCACCTCACGCCCGCCCTTGACGAAGGAGAAGGCCGCGGCGCAGGCTGAGGCCGAAGGGCGTAAATTCATTTATTATGCTCCAGGCCTCTACGAACAGAAGCGCATCGACGTGCCGTCGAACGCCACCCTCTACCTCGCCGGCGGAGCCTACTTCACAGGCACCTTCGCCATCGAGGACGCCACGAACGTCAGCATCCTCGGGCGCGGCATAGCACGCCCCGCAGATGGCTTCGAGGGATGCCACATCCACCGCTCGCGCAACATAGTGGTCGACGGCCTCGTCCTGAATACCTGTCCCATAGGCGAGAGCCGCAACGTCACGCTCCACGACGTGCGCAGCATATCACACCCAGGATGGGGCGACGGCCTCAACGTCTTCGGCGGCTCATCAGACATTCTCTACGACCGCGTCTTCTGCCGTAACAGCGACGACTGCACCACGGCCTACGCCACGCGCAAGGGCTTCCAGGGTTCTGTGAGAAACATAAGAATGCGCAACTCAACGCTCTGGGCTGACGTAGCACATCCCATCTTCATAGGCCTCCACGGCGCAGCAGCAGGCCCGCACCCCGAGCTGCGCGACACGGTGGAGAACCTCACGTACGAGAACCTCGACATCATCTGCCAGAGCGAGCCGCAGGTCGACTACCAAGGCTGCATGGCCATAAACGCTGGCGATAATAACATCGTGCGCAACATCACCTTCGACAACATACGCATCGAGAACATCAATAAGGGAAGCCTTCTGCACGTGAAGGTGGCATATAACTCAAAATACTGCGCCGCACCAGGCCTCGGCGTTGAGAACGTCACCTTCCGCAACGTCCGCTACTACGGCCAGCAACCTTATCTCTCCGTCATCAATGGCTACGATGCCCAGCGCAAAGTCAATGGCATCACCTTCGAAGGTCTTAAGATCAACGGGCACAAGATCTACGACGAGATGCCCGGTAAGCCCCGTTGGTACTCCACTGCCGACTACGTCCCCATCTTCGTGGGCAACCACGTCGAGGACGTTGTGTTCAAAAAATGAGTCCACTTGTAAAAGTGGCATTGATTTGATTCAATATTGACCTCTGCCTGGCTTTGTATCCCAGCATCGGTCGTTAACTCTTGGAGCTAATGTGAGTCGGAAATCAGTCTTTA
>FLNY01003813.1_pt1 | contig 16503 bp, 11 predicted proteins | sample 1140381 | NCBI WGS metagenome assembly FLNY01 (sample SAMEA3878172, study PRJEB12797) | bioreactor metagenome | biome: Moose rumen | place: Sweden | collected 2011-10
CGTGGGTCAGTCGGAAAATGGTTTCGAGGGTCAAATGAAAACGGCGCACGGGGGCAGTGTGCGTCGGTTTTTCCGACCAACCCATCACTTGCGAAAGTAAGAGCGCTTTCTGGCTTACCATGAGAAGGCAGCGGGGGCAGACTCCACCTCGATGGTAAGTTCCTTTCCGGCTGCCAGGTCGCTGTGGTTGACGAACCATCCGTTCAGGGGCTTGCCGCCGATAAGTATGCGGCGTATCTTTGTGCCTTGGCCCTTGCGGACGATGGTAAAGGTGCGGCCGGAGTGGGGCAGGTCGAACTCCACTCGCTCAAAGAGGGGCACTGAAACGATATACTCTGGGTCGGCCGGCGAGTAGGTGTAGATGCCAAGGGCGGTGAGCGCATACCACGACGACATCTCTCCGCCATCGTCCATACCTGGGAGCGCCAGGCGTTCAGGCCCGCGGCCGTAGTACTCGTTCAGGATTTTGTCGATGACCTGTTGGCTTTTGTCCTGTCTCCCGACGAAATAGTATGTGAAGGGGATGGTGTGACCTGGCTGGTTGCCGTGGCAGTAGTTGCCAATGAAGCCGGAGAAGTTGTCGGCTTCGTAGTCACGGTAAGGTTCGGTGAAGAGTGAGTCGAGCTTCTGCTCCACGGCCTGCGTTGAAGGATAGAGTGCAACGATGCCCTCGGGGTCGTGGGGCGCGTAGAAGAGTGAGTTCCAGCCGTTGGCCTCGCGGTAGTGGTAGGCATAGTAGGGGTAGTAAGGGTCGAAGTCACGGATGAACGAGCCGTCGGCAATACGTCCGCGCATGAAGCCTGTTTCGGGGTCATAGACGTTCTTGTAGTTGTTGGCCCGCTGCATGAGCAGCTTCTCATTCTTCCGGTCCTTCAACTCATGTGCCACGAGGGCAACGGCATAATCGTCGTAGGCGTACTCGAGAGTCTTGGTCACGGCCGCCTTATATTCATCCCATGTGGGCACGCCCGAGGTGTCCTTCTCTGCAATCCATCCCCGCTCCATGTATTCCTCGAGATAAGGTCTGCCTCCACGTCCGGGCACGGTGGCATTCTTGAGAATGAGGCGGTAGGCGCGCTGGAGGTCGAAGGTGTGGAGGCCACGTAGCCATGCTCCGGAGATGAATGTGGAGGCGTGGTCGCCGTGGAAGTATGTGGGCATGTATCCGCCCTGCTTCTCGCCGCGGTCGATTGACGACTTGATGACATCTGTAGCCACTTGTGGATTGAGAATGGTGAGCAGCGTGAGTTGGTTGCGTGCTTCGTCCCAGAAGGCGGGATTAGTGTAGTAGAGGAATGTGGTGTCTCTGACGGTCTGACCGCGTTCGTCGCGATATTCGCCGTTCACGTCGCTGCGCAGTGAGGGCCATAGGAAGGCGCGGTAGAGTGTTGAGTATAGCATGTTCTTCTGCCAATCCGTGCCGCCTGTGACTCGCACGTGGCCCAGCAGCGTTTCCCATAGGTCGTCGGCTTCGCGCCGAACCTGCTCGAACCCTTTGTCGGCCAGTTCTGCCTCCAGGTTGAGCCGTGCATTGTCCTGCGAGGTGAATGATAGGCCTACCTTCACTTCCAAGGGTGTTGTGCCATGGCTGTTCTTGAACGTCACGATGCTCACGGGGGCGCCGAAGTCCCGTTCCTGATGCACTTCGTCGATGTCGTAGTTCGTCACAGCATAGAAGAAAACACCGTCCTGATGTCCCTGAAATGAACGCTGCCCCACCTGCGTCACTTCCCAGCGGCGTGGGCGCCCGTTGGCGCGGGTTATGTCGATGAGCAGTAACTTGTCGTCCTCTGGGCGGAAGGTGTAGCGGTGGAATCCAGCCCGGGCTGTCACTGTCAGTTCTGCATTCACTTTATAGCGCTCAAGAAAGACCTGATAATATCCGGGGCTGGCCGTTTCGCGTTCATGGCTGAAGTGTGAGGCGTAGCTATCGGCGCGGTAGAACCCAGCCTTGGTCACCGGCAGCATGGGTATGTTGAGCAGGTTCCAGTGGCCCATGGCGGTGTGGGCAAAACCGTAGATATTGCGGTCTTCATATTGATATCCTCCGCCTGAGCCATATTTTGTGACCGGCGACAGCTGCACCATACCGTTAGGGGTGGTGGCTCCAGGGAAAGTCTCTCCGCCCCAAGGGCGTTTGTCTCGCAGGTGTGTGAAGCCCAGGTCCTGAGGTGTCCACAGGGTGCTGGTGCCGAGAAAGGGGGTTACCTTGCGTGTCAGGTTGCCGGCACAGACGGTCAGTGTCAGTGGTGCCGCTATGAGTAGGGATAGTATGCGCGTGTTCATATCTTCAGTGAATAAATAATTTTTCATCTTTCGTTGGATTTACTCATGGTGGCCGGTCAGAAGTCTTTTAGCAAGGGCCAGCCGTCGGCGGTCCATTCGATGAGCTTCTTCACGAGAATGGCCTGACCACCGTGGCGGATGCTGTAGCCGTGGCAGATGAAGATGTCCTGGCGGGCATTGAGGTGGTATGCGGCGCAGTGTCCTGTAGCCTCAAACTCCTGCTTGTCGCCTTCGATGACGAGGGTGCCTCCGCCCTGTGCCATGTCTCTTCCGCCAGCGTCCAGATAAGGCCCGCTGATGCTGCGGCTCCGTCCTACGGCCACTTTGTAGTTGCTCTTCATGCCCCGGCAGCAGTAGTCGTGGCTGACGAAGAGGTAGAAGAAGCCGGCATGGCGGAATATGAAAGGCGCTTCAATGGCGTTGCGTCCGGCATGGCGCGAGGTGGGGTTAGGTTCTGCGCTGAGCGTGTCGGCAATGGCAACGCGTCGTGCAATGGTCTTGGGCTGGCAGTCTGGCGCCACGTGCATGGTGAAGGGGTCGAGGCGTACGAGTTGTATGCCGTCCCAGAAGGAGCCCCAAGTGAGCCACGGCTGGTCATCATCGTCGATGGCGATGTTAGAGTCGATGGCGTTCCAGTCGTTGCGTCGTTCGCGTGAGCAGACGATGGCTCCGTGGTCTTGCCAGTGGCAGCGGAGCGTGTCGGTGAAGTCGAGCGTTGGTGAGGAAGCAATGCCTATGGCAGACGTGTTGCGGCCGAAGGTGGAGCAAGAATATGTCATCCACCATAGCCCGTTGTAGTGTATGATATCTGGTGCCCAAACGTGGCCGCGGAATCCTGGGACGCTGTCGCCGGCCCACGAAGGAATAGGGCTGAGTGCCCCTCGCGGCTGCACGGTCCAGGTGCGCAGGTCGGTGCTGGTGGCCGTCTGAATGCCCATACCAGTGGAATAGATATAGAATGTGCCGTCCTCGTATGCCATGACGGGGTCGTGCACCATGAGGGTGTCTGTTTGGAATGCTTCGGGCCGCCAGCGTCGCTGTGCAGTAGCTTCTACGGACAAGAGGCATAATGTGGCGGTCAGGAGAGTGACGAATGATGGTAGGATTGTGTGTTTCATTAAATGATAATGTGTTAGTGTTAATGTTAACATATAGATGTTGTCAGCAGACGACCATGTCCATCGGCTGATCATGTGGCTCGGCAGGCAACTCGTCGAGTAGCTGGAAGGGCCAGCAGAGGCCTATTTTCAGTGCTGCGCTCAAGCGAGGCAGCAGACGATCGTAGTAGCCGCGGCCGCGTCCGAGGCGCAGGCCTTCGGGCGTGAAGGCCACTCCCGGGATGATAGCCAACTCGATGTCCTCGAATCGCGTGAAAGCCTTGCCCTTTGGCTCCTCGATATTAAACGCCCCGATGTCAAGGTCGTTGTCGCCGGTGTAGAGGCGCAGCTCGAGGTCGCTGCCGACGACGGCCGGCAGCAGCACCTGTTTACCTGCGGAGGCGGCTTCGGCTATGAGAGTCTGTGTGGGCACTTCATCGGGCAGGGCGGCATAAAGCAGAATGGTGTGAGCAGTCTGCCACTCGGGAAGCTGACGTAGGTGGTTAAGCGCAGAGGCCGAGAGCCGGTCGAGCGTCTGCCGGTCACACCGGCGCTTCAACTGTCTTATGCGTTGCCGGATTTCCTTTTTCATAGTGACGAATGACGAATGATGAATGAGTAGTGATGCATTTCGCGTGCAAAGATACCAAAATATCGAGGTAAACTAAATCTTTTTCAATCTTTCTTTTGTCGGTTCGGCATAAAAGTGTAATTTTGCGAGCAATTAATAGCATAAAAACCTTTTTAACAAAACATTCTTACAACAATGAAGATTTCAAAGATTGAACATCTGGGCATCGCTGTCCAGAGCATCGAAGAGGTGCTGCCTTATTTCGAGAACGTTCTCGGTCTGAAGTGCTACAAGACGGAAGTCGTTGAGGACCAGAAGGTGAAGACGGCTTTCCTGAAGGTTGGGGAAGTCAAGCTGGAACTGCTGGAACCCACATGTCCCGAGAGTACTATCCAGAAATGGCTCGACAAGGGCAACAAGGGTATCCACCACATGGCCTTCTGCATAGAGGACGGTGTAGCCAACGCTCTGGCAGAGGTCAGCGAGAAGGGCATTCGTCTCATCGACGAAGCTCCGCGCAAGGGTGCCGACGGCCTGCAGATTGCTTTCCTGCATCCGAAATCTACGGTGGGCATCCTCACGGAGCTCTGCGAAGATCCCAACAAGTAATTTGTAGTCAGTAGAACCTCTAAAAATCATACTGCCCGGACGCTTGGCTGAAAAGCTCCTTGCGTTCGGGCAGTGTGTGTGTAAGCATTATGGCCTCAACCCTCGTATACAAGGCATCGGCCGGTTCGGGCAAGACCTTCACCCTGGCCATTCACTACATCAAGTTGCTCGTTATGGCTGACTCTTCCCGCGAGTACGCCCGCATCCTCGCCGTCACCTTCACGAAGAAGGCTACGGGCGAGATGAAGGACCGCATCCTCAGTCAGCTCTTCGGCATCGGGGCAGCTCTGCCCTCGAGCGACGACTACCTCGCCGCCCTGCGTCGTAGCATAGCCGACGACGGCCTTGAAGTGCCTGCCGACGACGAACTGCGCCGCCGTTGCCGCGAGGCGTTGCATCAGATACTGCACGACTACAACAGTTTCCGCGTGCAGACCATCGACTCGTTCTTCCAGATAATCCTTCGCGGGCTGGCCCACGAACTGGGGTTGGCAGCCAATTTGCAAGTGGAAATTAGCGACAGCGAGGTGCTATCGCAGGCCGTCGACTGCCTCGTCGACCGTTTGCAGGACGACCGCGTGCTGCTCAACTGGATGATGAGCCTCGTGCGCGACCAAATCGAGAACAACCAGCGATGGGATATCACCCGCGCCGTGAAGAACTTCGGCCGCGTAATCTTTAAGGAGGACTTCATCATACGAGGCGAGAAGCTGCGGCGTATGCTGGCCGACGAGCAGGCCTTCGCTGCCTTCATAGAGGAGATACGCTCCAGATGCTTCAAAGGTGAAGAAGCCATCAGAGCCTTGGGCGACGCCATCTACGACCAAGTCTCAGCCCGAGGCATCGCTTTCACGGATTTCTCCAACGGCGCCACGCTACGTTCAGCGGCAGACAAACTGCGTGCCGCTGACGTCACTTTCGTTCCTGGTAAGCGAATAAACGAATGGGCCTACGACCCGCTGACACTGCTCACAAAGGCCAACCGCGCGAACCGCCACGACCTGCTCGAAGCTGCCGACGCCATGTCGGGCCTGCTCGCTGAACTGCTTCCAGCCTATGCCAGCCATGCTCGTGACGTAGTGAGTGCCCGCCTCGTGCTGGCTCACGTCAAGAAACTGCGGTTGCTGGGCGATATAGAGGCTGAGGTCACGGCGCTGAATGCAGAGAATAACCGTTTCAACCTCGCCAAAACCCCTGTGCTGCTCCATCAGATGATAGGGGAGAGTGACGCGCCTTTCGTCTTCGAGAAGATAGGGGCGCTGCTGCGCCACGTCATCATCGATGAATTCCAGGACACGTCGCACCTGCAGTGGCTCAACTTCCAAACGCTGCTTCTCGAGACCCTGGCCAAAGGAGGGCACAACCTTATCGTGGGCGATGTCAAGCAGAGCATCTACCGTTTCCGTGGCGGCGACTGGCGTATGCTCGGCACTATAGAGTCGGCCATGTCGCCGACGCCCACCGTCAGGACTCTCGACACCAATTACCGAAGCCAGCGCCACGTCGTTGACTTCAACAACGCGTTCTTTGAGCAGGCGGTGGTACAGATGGATCAGCTCTCGGCGTCCGACATAGAGCTTCTGGCTGAGGACTTTACCTTCGCCAAGGCTTACGCCGACGTGCATCAGCAGGTGCCGTCGAAGCGCGGCGATGAGGGTTATGTCCGTCTGACAACGTTGCCGGCAGCGACTTACCAGAATAAGGAGTCGTGGCTCGGCGCCGTACTCGACGACATGGTGTCAAAAGTGAGAACCCTGCATGAACAAGGTCTCCCGTACGAAGAGATGACAATACTCGTTCGCAACAACAGGGAAGCAGAACCCGTCATCGATGCCTTCGCTGCCGTGCCCGACATGCCGGCCATTATCAGCGACGAGGCTTTCCTGTTGGCTTCGAGCGAGGCTGTGGAAGCGCTCATAGCTGCGTTGCGCTTCCTCGTTGACGACAGCGACTTCGTCTCGGCATTCTTCCTCTTCGACCATTATCCGGGCGTGGCTCCGATTGACGACTCCCAGCGTCGCCGGCTACTCGAGATGCCCCTCTACGAGGTCCTTGAGGAACTATGTCGGCTTTATCGCCTCAACGACATCAGCGGGCAACAGGCTTATCTTGCCGCCTTCTTCGATGCCGTTCAAGAGTTTATCCACAACGAGACTCCGGACCTCCAAAGCTTCCTCCGCTACTGGGATGAGCGCCTCAGCACTCAGTCCGTTCCAGCATCGGCGGTCGACGGCATCCGCATCATGACTATCCACGGAGCCAAGGGCATGGAGTTCCACACCGTGTTCATCCCCTTCTGCACATGGCCCATTGAGAGCGACCGCTCAGGCTCGCTGCTCTGGTGCGCTCCCGACGAAGAGCCATATTCCCGCTTGGGCCTTCTGCCCGTAAGCCCGCAGAAAGGCATCGCCCAGTCTGTCTTCGCTAAAGACTATGCACGTGAGCATCTCTATTCGAGGCTCGATGAACTGAACGTGCTTTATGTAGCTTTCACGCGCGCACGTAATAATTTATATGTCTGGGCAGTGGGCGACGAGAATCGCCTCGGCACAACGAAGAGCACCGTCGGCGACCTCGCTGCCGCAGTCTATCCCAATGGCTTTGAGGCTGGCTCGCCCGTTGTGGAGACCAGCGGTAATGCCTCTGAGTCCGACAACAGATTGCTGCCTACGCGCGGACAGGTCGACGTCCGTTTTACCGCTTTCGACTCTCGCGCACAATTCCGGCAGAGCAACCGCTCGCAGCAGTTCGTGGCGCAGGCCCGTCCCTCAAGTGAAGCATCAGAAGCCGAATATGCGCGTCAGCAACAGTACATTGAACTGGGCAGCCTGCTTCATGGCGTGTTGCAGCAGATGACGACGGAGGCAGATATGGACGTGGTGCTCTCTCAGCTGGAGCATGAAGGCGTTATCACCAAGACATTATCCGACGGAATCTACGTCAGCGTACAGCGCAGCGACGTGGAATCGTGGCTGAAGCGTGGGTTTAAAGACCCGAAAGTAAAAGACTGGTTCAGCGGACGTTGGCGCGTGTTTAACGAGTGCGCTATCGTCAGTCGTGAGGACGATGCCGTAGGCTACGATAATAAGCGTCCTGACCGCGTTATGATAAGTCCTGATGGTAATCGCATCGTAGTCGTCGACTTCAAGTTTGGCCGCCCGAAAGAAGATTATCACAAGCAGGTGCGAACGTATATGAAGCTTTTGCAGGCTATGTATCCCGACGCCGGCGTCGAGGGCTACCTCTGGTTCGTCTACAGCGGACGTATAGAACCTGTCAGCGCTACCTCCTCCAGGGCTCTGGACAGCTCCCAGCTGAAGCTGGACTTATAAATCATTCAGTAGATACACGGCATCAAGTTCGAAAGACATAATATGAAAACTTTTCTCGAGCACGTAGCTTCTTCGTTAATAGCAAAATATGGGAACAACCTGAGCGAGCTGACGGTGGTTTTCCCCGGCAAGCGGGCCAGCCTTTTCCTGAACCAGGCTCTCGCCGAAACCTCCGACAAGCCCGTCTGGGCGCCGCAATACCGCACTATCTCTGAGTTGTTTGCCGAGGCATCAACATATGCCTTGTGCGACAAGATTGAGGCCGTGTGCCGTCTCTACAGGTCATACGCTTCGCACATCGACGTTCCTCAGACGCTCGACCAGTTCTATGCATGGGGTGAGGTCCTTCTGGCTGACTTCGACGATATCGACAAACAGCTGGTCGACGCACGACAGCTTTTCACCAACATCAAGGATCTGCGTCAACTCGACACGCTCGACTATCTCACACCTGAGCAGGAAGATGCGCTGAAGCACTTCTTCAGCGGTTTCTCTATCGAGGGCACGACAGAACTTCGAGAGCGCTTCCTAGCGCTGTGGAACGTGATGTCGGACATCTACACTGATCTGCGCTGCAGTATGCAGGCCGATGGCCTGCTCTACGAAGGAGCCCTCGAGCGCGACGTCGTCGAGCGCCTGCGCGCTGCTCGTTTCGCGTCGGACCCATCTGAGGCTGAGACGGCACTCGCGTTGCCTTCGTCGCAGACCTACGTCTTCGTCGGGTTCAATGTTCTCAACGCTGTAGAGCAGGCACTCTTCGATGAGCTGCAACGCCGTGGACGGGCGTTGTTTTATTGGGACTATGATCTCTCCTTTGCCAACGCAGACCGTGGGGCAGGGCATGAGGCCGGATATTTCGTGGAGCAGAACATACGGCGCTATGGCAACGAACTCGACGAGACTTGTTTCGACAACATGAGCCGTACTAAGCAAATCACCATAGCCTCTGCTACGAGCGAAAATATCCAAGCCCGATATATGTCGCAATGGCTTCACGAGAATCTGACGACACCAGAACAAGCGCCGAGGGGAGAGCACTACGCCACGCGCCAGACGGCCGTAGTTCTCTGCAACGAACAGCTGTTGCTGCCCGTCCTCCATGCGTTGCCTTCAGAGGTCGAGCAGGTGAACGTCACGATGGGCTATCCGCTTACAGACACTCCAGTCTACAGTTTCGTAATGGCACTCGTTACGCTCCACACCGAAGGCTACGACAAGCTCCACCGGCGTTTCCGCAAGGCTTACCTGCGGACAGTGGAGAATCACCCTTATGCCCTGCTGTTGGGGACACAGTGGCAGAGTGACCTGCGCAGTGGGGCAGAGCTGCTGGCCTTCGTGAGCTGGTTGCTGACGCTCGTCGCCCGCGACGTGGCTGATGATGTGTTGGCTGCAGAGGCTGTGTTCAAGGCCTTCACTTGTATCAACCGCCTGCACGACCTCATGGCGGGGCCGGCTCCGTGGCTCGACGTCAACGACAACACCCTTCGTCGACTCCTGCGTTCAGCCCTGGCCAGCCAGACAGTAGCCTTCCACGGCGAGCCTGCCGTAGGTCTGCAACTGATGGGAGTGCTCGAGACGCGCGCCCTGGATTTCCGTCACCTGCTGATGCTCAGCGTCGGCGAGGGCTTCCTGCCTAAGAGCGTGGCCGACAATAGTTTCATCCCTTACCACCTGCGCGACGCTTTCGGGCTCACTACGCTTAGGCATAAGATTGCCGTCTATGCCTACTATTTCTATCGTCTCATCGCGCGTGCCGAACGTGTGACGTTTGTCTACAATGAGAGCAACTCAGGTCAGCGCCAGAATGAGATATCACGTTTCTTGCGTCAACTGCAGGCCGAGACCGACCTCGACATTCGCCACATCCGCCTCAACGCCCAGAACAAGCCCGCAGCCACAGCCCCCATCATCGTAGAGAAAACGGATGAGATTATGCAGACACTCATCAAGACCTACGACAACACAGGCCGCACCTCAGGCCACTACCGATTCCTTTCGCCATCGGCCCTCAACAAATACACCACATGTCCGCTACAGTTCTACTATCGCTACGTCAAGGGACTGCGTGTCGACCATAACCCCGAGGAAGGCTTCGACGCCATCGTCTTTGGTAATGTGTTCCATAAGGCAGCGGAACTGGCATATAAACATCTTACCGCATTCGGGCCATACGTCCGCCAGCAGGACTACGATTCACTCCTCGAGGAGGGAGCCCTCGTCGTCGACAACCTCGTCGCTGAGGCATTCCGTCACGCTTACTTCCAAGGGCGCCCGGAGGAATACACGGGAATCCTCGTCATCGCACGGCAGGTAGTAACCTCTTACCTGCAGAACCTTCTCCGCCACGACCGGCGGCTGGCCCCCGTACACATTATTAATCTTGAAGAGACTTACACAAAGGAGCTGGCAGTGCAGGTTGGGGAGCACACTATCCGCCTGCTCACTGGAGGAATCATCGACCGCCTCGACGAGGTCAACGACGACGGCGTCATCGGCGGGCGTGCCATACGCATCGTAGACTACAAGACGGGCGGCAATCTCACCCCCGTCGCCGATATCGACAAGCTCTTTGCCGATGCAGGCCAGACAGAACACTATTTCTTCCAGACCATCCTCTATGCGACTATCATCGCGGAGCAATTCGGAAAGCCTGCACAGCCGTGCCTCTTCTTCGTCCACCGCGCCGCCGCAGACTATTCGCCGAAACTCAAGCTCGGCAAGGCCATCATCAACGATGTTAACGAGCCTTTGGGCGATGAGTCTGAGCCGCTTTTCGACGCTTTCAACAATCGTCTCTACATGCTCGTTGACGAGATATTCGACCAGGATGTGCCCTTCAGACAATGTGCCAATCCCGATCATTGCCGCTACTGCGACTATCGCCTCCTTTGCGGCCGGGGGTGAAGTTTTAATTACACAGCCAGCTGAATCTGTCAACACAGCCATCTGAATCTGTCAACACGACCGGCCGAATTGGCCAACACGGCCGGTTGAATAAGTCAACACGGCCGGGCGCATCGGGAGATGTGGCCGGCCGTGTTGGCGTTATAAATATTGAAGTTACTCTGCTGCGGGTGCTGCGGGCTCTGTCGGTGTGGCTTCCGTGGCAGCTGCAGCTGCAATGCTGTCGCGCTTGGCTACGGCAGCAAGCGAGTCGCGGCGAGCCTGTTCTTCGCGGCGGCGTGCGTTGTCGCGTGCGTTGTAAGCCTCGCTGATGTAGAGGCCGTCTTCGTGGTTCATGATATATTCGTCATAAGCAGCTTTTGTACCCAGCTGGTCAGCCTTGCGCCAGTCGAGGGAGTCGATCTTGTGCAGGGCGGTCTTGATGTAGGGTGAGGTCGGATGAGTGTCAATGAAGTTATGCAAGGCATTGACGTCGAGGCTACGGCTCAGCTCGGCCCAGGTGGCGTCTTCCTGATGCAATCCTGCCAATCGCTCTTTCACCTCGTCAATGTGCTTGCTGTTGGGGAAGCGGGCTATGAAGTCCTCGAAGCTGAGCGGGTCGTTGCAGTTCTGCAGCAACTCGAATGCCTTCTCCTCGCTGGCGAGCTTGTCCTGATAGTTGTCCCAGTAGAGATAAGCTCCTAAACCTATAATAATAATAGCGAGTAGGAGCAGGTACCATGGAGTGTCCTTCTTCTGTTGCTGCTCTCCCTCGGCAGGAGGAACTGCTGGCGTGCCGTTGTTGGCAGTGGCCTCCGTAGTAGCAGCTTCGGGCTCGGCTGCCGAATGACCTTTCAATGTTTCCTCGTCGACAACGAAGTGGGCTTTGCAGTTAGGGCACTCGGTGGCGTCGAGACAGACATAGGTGTTGCACACGGGGCACCGCTTCACGTTGTTCTCTATGCGTATGCCGCAGTGCGGGCATGTCGGCGCTTTAGATGACACGGGCTGGTGGCATTCCGGGCAGGTAATCATACTCATATTGAAATAAATGTTTTTTGGGGTTAACAGTGTCTTTTATTGCCTAACGATAGCACAAAGGTAATGGTTTTTGCAGATATACGTAAAAAAAACATCGAAAAATTTTGTGTAACGACAAAAAAACTCTACCTTTGCAGCGCAAAAACGAAAAATGGGGCATTAGCTCATCTGGCTAGAGCGTTTGACTGGCAGTCAAGAGGTGGCGAGTTCGAGTCTCGCATGCTCCACTCTCAAGAAAAGGTCGTTAAGTATTCATATCCCCGCTCGCTGTCACTCAGTGAGCTTTTTTTAACTTCTTTTTCACGGTCGAGTTCAAACAAACATTGTTTTATAAGTAATAACTGTAACCTATGGGCAACAAGCGCGATCATGTTTTAGAATCCATCCTCGATATCAATTCCAACAATATTTGGAACATCTCTCCTGGCGAAATCGTTGAGCTATGGACAGAGGGTATGGCCGAAGAGAGCTTCCCCCCGTATGAGGAGAAACTGCTGAACGTCATCCGCCTGGCTTTTGAGGTCGTACACTTCGACAACGGCGACGAGCGCGAGTCTGCCAAATATGAGAACGACGATTGGGCCACATTCCCGCGCAGCGACATCAAGAAGGGCGTAGTGGCCATTCGCAAGCGCAATATATCAAAGCTTACGGACCTCAGCTACGAGAATATCCGTCATATCACCGTAGCCACGCTGCTTGAGCTCATTAGCCGCAACTTCGGAGGCGGTTGGGAGAGCATCCCCCTCTCTATCCGCGACATCATCGAGAGTGCCTTTGAGGTGACCACGACGACGCTCCCCGCTTCGCGCCTCCACATGGCCGGAGGGACCCTTGAGCGCAAACTGGCCGACGGCTTCGAAGTCCTCGAGGTGGAGAAAGGTTCGTGGATCGAAGCCATCTTCGCCAAGAAGAAGGCTCCGATGACCAAGTTGCGCATGCTCATGGAGCCCGAGTACGACGAGGAAGGCAACCGCATACACAATGAGGATGATGAAGACGTCGATGACCGTGACGAAGATGTCGACGAGGATGTCGACGAGGAGCCTCAGCCCTCTGACGACGACACCTTCTACTCGAGCTATGCCCCGGAGGCCGATGTCAAAGTCGACGACGACGACGACACCGCAGGCCTCTCAGTCTTAGAGTAAGAAGACGGGCTTATGTCTCTTACCGTAGTACTCATAACAGCCTATTTCCTGCTGCTGGCTGCCGTGGCGCGTTTCACCGCTCGGCAGGCCGACAACGACACATTCTATAGCGGAAGGCGACGCTCACCCTGGTGGGCCGTCGCCTTCGGCATGCTTGGGGCCTCGCTCAGCGGAGTCACCTTTGTCAGTGTGCCCGGCATGGTGCGAGCCTCCGACATGACGTACTTGCAAATGTGCCTGGGATTCATACCGGGTTATGCCATGGTTGCCTTCGTGCTACTTCCTGTCTACTACCGCCTCGGCACGACATCCATCTACACGTTCCTCGACCGTCGGTTCGGCATCAGTGCCTACCGCACAGGCTCTGTCTTCTTCCTCCTCTCTAAACTGCTCGGAACTTCAGTGCGTCTTTACCTTGTATGCCTCATCCTGCAACGCCTCGTCTTCGATGCCATCGGCCTGCCCTTCTGGCTTACGGCCCTTATTATCCTTATGCTAATCTGGCTCTACACTCGCCGAGGCGGTATAGCCACCATTGTCTGGACCGACTGCCTGCAGACACTCGTCCTGCTCATCGCCCTCGTCTTGATTATCACAGCCTTTTTGCGGTCGGAAGAGTGGGGGATAGCCGACGCCTTCGTAGCTGTTCGCGAAAGCCCCATGAGCCGCGTCTTCGAGTTCACGGACTGGAGTAGCCGTCAGTATTTCTGGAAGCAATTTCTTAGCGGGGCCTTCATTGTTGTCGTCATGACCGGCCTCGATCAGGACATGATGCAGAAGAACCTCTCGTGCCGTACCTTACATGAGTCGCAGAAGAATATGATTGTCAACGGCCTCCTCTACGTGCCCGTCAACCTTCTGTTCCTCGGCCTCGGCGTCATGATGTACATCTTTGCCCAGCGTCATTCCATCGAACTGCCGGCAGCTGGCGACGAAGTCCTTCCACGGCTCTGCAGCGGAGGCTTCTTGGGTCAGGGAGCCCTCGCCTTCTTCACTCTCGGCATCGTGGCGGCCGCCCTCTCAAGTGCCGACAGTGCCCTTACGGCACTGACGACCTCCGCCTGTGTCGACCTTTTCTGCCAGCCCTCCGACGAGCAACTGCGCCGCCGCGTACACGTCTGCATGGCTGCCCTCGTCCTTGCCCTTATCCTCGTATTCCGTGCCGTCAACAGCACAAGCGTTATTGACGCCGTCTACGTCATCGCCTCCTACACCTACGGTCCGCTGCTCGGCCTCTTCGCCTTCGGCCTCTTCTTGCCATCCCGCTTCAGACCTGCTCCTCGCGCCATTCCCTTTATATGTATTGCAGCGCCCATTCTTTGTTACCTCCTATCCACCTTTGCCGCTACACATCTCGGCTACCACTTTAGCTACGAACTCCTACTCCTTAACGGTGCCCTTACCGCCCTTGGACTATTGGTGACTTGCAATCACCGCTTGAGCTGTGGTCACACCAAGCTTAACAGATTGAAGTATTCTTCCTGAGCTTGTCAGCTCTATTCTTCGAAGACAATTCATCAGTCATCAATCGACAGTAATTTGCCCAATTTATTTGTCTGTTTTTTACCAACAAATGTTAAAACAGGCTTATTTAAATTCTTCAAGGTGAAGCTGTGGCTGGTCTGTTTATTTATTAGTACTTTTGCTTGCGTGGAGATCTTATTTTGCAGTTCTTCACGAGTTTTAACGCCTATAAACTAATCTATGTCGATAAGACCCGTGCCCGCATCGACGGCGGCACTAACGCTCCCGGCTACTTCACCGACCCCGATGCCTTCCTGCGTGGCGATGTGAACGGCGACGGCTCCATCACCATTGCCGACGTCACGGCCCTGGTGAACATCATCCTCGGCAAGACCACCGACTACGACCAGCGCGTGGCTGACGTCAACGAGGACAACAGCGTCACCATCGCCGACGTCACAGCCCTCGTCAACATAATCCTCGGCAAGTAAGGGATAGAACGGCTATTGTCAACGGCATGAGTCAATATCGGATGAGGGGCACGTTCGCCCTTGCCTCTTGACTTGAACCATTCACCATCAGGCCTCAGGAGTCATTCCTGGGGCCTGATGTTATGAATAAGAATTGTACACTCATGCGATTTTTCCCCAAATAATCAATCACTAAATCACTCGATACTGAGAACCAGTCGATTACGAGTGATAGATTCAGTGATTGATGGGTGATTTAGTGATTCATTTTGCCTCAAAAATGGGGGTTGACACAAAATTCAGTTGCTTTCTGAGAGGAAATGCGCTATCAAGCATACGCTGTCTCAGATGCGAGCAGGCCGGGATGTCTCGAATGTCGCCAGCTGGCAGTACACTGATCGAATTGGCTTTTGCCACCAATGGAAATCCAGATAAGTTGCGAATGTAATCGGTTTTCCAACCGGTTGGAAAACTGGATGGAGGCAAGACTTTTCGGTTTTCCAACCGGTTGGAAAACTGAAATGTTCAGTTCGTAGTGGGTCTTGCGAAGCGCCGTTTGTTCTCACGCCCATTTGTTCAGATGTCGCAATGGGTGCGTTGTCGCGCTTCGAAGAACTTCTAAAAAAAGTGAAGCTTGCGAAACTTCAATCAAATAAATTTGTTTATTTACTCGCTTAGCCGTACCTTTGCGGCCATGAATGGAAAGAAAAAGCTCAGATGGTCTATCATCAAGGGTCAGGAACTGACTGAGATGGACCGCATTATCCTCGACGCTCAGGAGCGCGGCAAGACGGTGCCGTCGCGCCAGCTCATCAAGACTCCCGAGCAGATTGAGGGCATACGCCGAGCTGGCGTCGTCAACACGGGCATTCTGGATATGCTGACCGACAAGATACATGCCGGCATGGCGACGCAGGAGATCGACGACATGGTGGCTGACTATACCGCTGCCCACGGTGCCATATCAGCTTGCCTGGGCTACGAGGGCTTCCCACGCTCGTGCTGCACCAGCGTCAACGAGGTCGTCTGCCACGGCATACCCAACGACTGGGAGGTGCTTGAGGACGGCGACATCATCAACGTTGACTGCACAACAATCCTCGACGGCTACTACGCCGATGCCTCGCGCATGTACATCGTAGGTGGAAAGACCGATGCGCGGCGCCAAAAACTGGTCGACGTGGCATGGGAGTGCCTGAAGATAGGCCAGGAGGTCTGCTCGAAGCCTTACGTCTACGTGGGCGACATCGGTAATGCCATACAGAAGCACGCCCACAAGAACGGCTTCTCTGTCGTCCGCGACCTCGCCGGCCACGGCGTAGGACTCGAATTCCACGAGGAACCCGACGTGGACCACTACGGCAAGAAAGGCACCGGTATGCTGCTCGTTCCCGGCATGGTTTTTACGATAGAGCCGATGATCAATATGGGCACGTGGGAGGTGTTCTGCGACGAGGACGACGGCTGGACCATCGTCACCGAGGACGAGCTGCCCAGCGCACAGTGGGAGCACACCTTCGTCATGACGGAGCACGGAGTGGAGGTGCTGACGCACTGAGACTCCCCCCCCCCCCCCCCCCCCCCCCCCGGGGGGGGGGG